>Ga0326728_10020931_pt1 | contig 12384 bp, 10 predicted proteins | sample MB3enrmetagenome_FD_207602 | JGI IMG/M metagenome (GOLD analysis project Ga0326728, IMG submission 207602) | Lab enriched peat soil microbial communities from McLean, Ithaca, NY, United States - MB31MN | ecosystem: Environmental > Terrestrial > Soil > Wetlands > Peat | place: USA: New York...
ACGAAGTAGCGCGCGCCGCTGCCGTAGCAGGCGCTGATGGTGACCAGACGCGCATGCAGCGGATGGGCCAGAATCTCCCGCGCGTAGAGCTTGAAGGAGTCGTCGTCCGCCGAGGAGCGGGAGAGGACGATCAGCGAGTCCAACGGGTCGGCGGGGCTGGGAACGCCGTGGGTGACGAAGTGGATGTAAGCGTACTGGCCGGGGTTGCTGCGCGCATAGGCTTCGGGTGTGGCGGATTGCTGGGCCAGCACCGTCGCCGCCGCCGGCACAAAGCGCTTGCGCACCATCTCCATCTCCAACGGGGCCTCCAGCAGCGGCGGGTAGTCGGGGCTGGCCTGCTGGGCATCGCCCATGAGCAGGAGTTTGCCGCCGTGGATGGCCGTGGTGCGGGCGTTCGCCAGAGCCGTCAGGGACGAGGCGGTGCGCAGGGTTACGTCTTCGATCCAGTAGTGGGAGCCGGTCGCGGCGGGCTGACCGGGCGCGGCTCCCGGTGCCGGCAGGGTCTCGAAGTTGAGCTTGCTGAGGGCCTCGTCGTCGATGAGGATGACCTGACCCTGATGGGAAATGTAGGGGACAGCGGGAGCGACCAGCGTGGCGTAGAGTTCGCGGCCCAGGGCGACGACGGCGGGATCACGCATCTCGACGACGGCCTGGCGATACTCCTTGATCTTGGGAGCGAGTTCCAGTTCGCTGGGCAGGGTTACGATCTTGACCGTCCTTGGAGTGACGATCCAGAGATAGGATGCGTCGTGCCCCAGCCAGTAGGTGAGGATGGTTGCGCCGCTGTGCCGGGCCACGGCGCGGGGATCGAAGGCTGAGGTCGATCTGGCAGGGTCTTCATAGGAGCTGCTGAAGAAGCGGTCGGCCAGTTGCAGCGCGGCCTCCTCCTTGCCCTCTTGCGCGAAGAGATCGATGGCTCCCGAGAAGAGCAGGGAAGCTCTGTACTTCAACTTCACCTGGGCCGCAAAGGAGCCGCTGCGGGCCAGATCGGCCTGGAAGCGTTCAATGCCGGCGTGGTAGGCCCCTTCGGCAGCGGCGAAGCGCCTTTCCCGCTTCAAGGACTCGGCCAGTGCGGTCGTCGCATCGACGTAAAGGATAGGATTAGACCCCCGCTCCAGCAGCGTACGCATCGAAGCCTCCGCCTCGGCGTTGCGTCCTTCCAGGCTGTGCGCTCTGGCATTCAGAATCGTAATAGCATCCAGCAAATACTCGTTGCTTGCCGGCACCAGGGAACGACACTCTGCGAGGATCTGAAGCGCCTCTCCCGCCCGCCCTTGCCATATGAGGACGTTTGCCAGGGCGATCGAATTGCTGTAAAGTAGCCGCCGATCGTTGAGTACCCGGGCCTTGGCCAGAATCTTGCGGAAGGTGCCTTCGGCCGCGCGCAAACGCCACTGTGAAAAATCGGAGTGAGCCATATTGTTCAGCAGAGCAAGTTGGGTGCGATCGTCGCCGAGGCGCTCGGCTTCTTGTACGGAACGCTCGGAAAGTGCATGTGGTTCGTCGGAATCGCCCATCATCTGGCTGGCGCCGATGAGATTCATGGTGGCGATCAGCTGCTCATCCTGATCGCCGATCGCCTGTGCCTCCCGCCAGGCCCGCCGGTCCCAGTCTGCTGCCACTTCTCTAAGACCGCGATTGTTGGCAATCCATCCCAGATGAGCCGCAGCGACGCAAGAAAGATCGGGATCGTGATAACGGTGCGCAAACGCATAAGCGCTCTGCATCGACGTCCAGGCCTCGTCGTACTTCCCGAGCATGTTGAAGAGCACGCCTTGCGTCTTGAGGAGGTAGCCGCATTGGATGGAGAAACGAGAGGCGCAAATCGCCTGGGCGGTATCGACACGCTGCTGGGCCAAGGCAAAATCTCCCTGGTAGGCCAAGGCGTGGGCTTCTACCACCAGATAATGGATACGCTCGTCGGTGTCGGAGGGCGCAGGGTGGGCCTGGGTGAGGAGTTGCAGAGCGTCCCGATAATGACCCCGGCGGAAGAGGATCTCTGCTTCCAGAATCAGGAAATGAGCGCCCCAGCCTTCATCCACGCTGCGAAAAGCGCGGACTCCCTCAGCGGTCGATTGCTGGGCAGAAAGGAGCAGGCCGCGATGAAATATCGAGAGCGAGTATTCGTAGGCCCGCTGAAAGCGGCGCGGCTGGGTATCCTGGAGAGCCAGGACGGGCAGAAGCAGGCAGATCCAGACCAGCGCAGGCACGCGCAGGCTCGGGGACATCGCTCTGTGCGTGGAAATTGACCGCCAGAGACGGACGAAGATGGCGACAACTCTCCTCAAGCGCGCAACGCACCTCGCTCTTTACAGAGTAAGGGCTGAGGCGCGCCGTTTGAAACGCCGACTTTTGTACTATTGGGATTCTGGTTAATCGCCGCCGGTGTCGCCGCCGTCGCCGCCACCGCTGCCACCGGGTCCGTCGCCCTCGTTATCGATTTCCTCCGCCGGGCTGGCGAGGGGGGCGAGTTCTTCCACTTCTTCTTTCTTCGGGTCGGTCATGGATTCATCCTTGCTTGAATAGATTCAATCCTCTATACGATCTAACGCAAAAGAAAATGAGAATCCTTCCGGCAGAGCTTGATATCGCCTCGGCCAGGGAGAGAAGCGCAAAAAAGCCTCAGCTGTGCTCCGGAGGCTGGGGCGCTTCATCGCGGGATAACGAATTTACGGCTGCGTGAAGGCCTTCACCGCGATGGCGTTGGGGTTGCGGCCTGTGGGCAGGAGGGTGAAGAGAGAGCGGGAGGCGGTGCGCACTACGGCCAGATCGTTGGAGCGGCTATCGGCCACCAGCAGCAGGTGGCCGGCGGTCGAAAAGGCCAGCGCCGTGGGGCCGTCGCCCACGTGGATGACGCCGCGCCGCTTGCCGTCGTCGATGGCGTAAATGGTTACTTCCTGGGAGCGCTGGTTGGCGACATAGATCAGGGCATTGTCGGGGGTGACCAGGCCGCGCACAGGGCCGGCGCCCATGAGGGTAGCGCCGCTGACGTCGTTGGTGTTGGTGATGACCTCGCTGATGGTATCGGAGAGGGCGTTCAGCGAGAAAAGCTCGCCGCCATCGGGCTTGAGCGCCAGTTGCATCGGGCTGCGCCCCACATCGAGCAGGGCTTCCATGCGGTCGGGGCGGGCGGGGAGCGGGTCGGGCTTGGTCAGGCTGCGGTCGGGGGTATGGGCCAGGGCGATGGAGAGAATCTGGTGGCCGGCCGCGCAGGCGACGAAGGTCTTGGAAGAATCGGGCAAAATGACGATGTCGGCGGCGCCGGGACAGCCAGTGAAAACCGAGCGCACCTGCCGGGTAGCGGGATCGATGAGCGAAACGGAGTTGCCGCGGCGATTGGCTACGACCAGGGTCTTGCCGTCGGGCGAGAGCTTGACCGCGTCCGGCTCCTCGCCCGTGCCAATCAGACCAACTTCGCGGCGGGCCTTGAGGTCGAGCACGGAGACGGAGTTGGAGCCGGAGTTGGCCACGTAGGCCAGATCGCCGGAGGGGGCGACTTCGATGGCCAGCGGCTGGCGATGGACGGCGATGGCGCCGGCGAGGGAGTTGTTTTCTGCATTGATGACGGAAACCCATCCCTGGCCGTTCTCCGGACCTTCAGTGACCACATAGACCAGGTTGCGGGTGGGGCTGGCGGCCACGGCGACCGGGTTTAGACCCACCGCCAGCTCGCGGTCCAGACGTACATTCACCACATCGAAGACACTGACCGTGCCGCTGCCGCCGTTGCTCACGTAGGCAAACTCGCGATAGTTGGCCGGATATTGGGGAAAGTCGTGGGGACGGCAGGCGCTGAGCGAAAGAGCCAGCAGAGCGGAGGCGGCGAGATAAACGAGCGGTCTAATCTGCATGGGATCAGGTCCGGATTTCGATAGGCTGAGGGTTGAGATTTCTGGATTTCCAACTCTGCGGCATCTCTTCTTCGAAAAGCCGCGGCAAGGATGGGGCATGAATCGTTGAAGTTCTGCGCCAGCCCATCCTCGCGCAAAGAGCGCGCGAGGATGGGGCACGGAACTTCCTGGTTCAACAACGCGCACGGAACTTCCTGGTTCAACAACAGTCAAGAGGCGCCGTTGACCTAGACAAGTATTCTATGCCGGGACGGCTTCGATGTGGATGCCGCGGGGCAGGCGGCGGCCGACCACCGGGGCGATGGCTTCCAGTTCGTTCATCATCAGGCTGAACTGCTCGGGGTAGAGGGACTGCGGACCGTCGCTGAGGGCCTTTTCCGGCTGGTGGTGAACCTCGACGATCACCCCGTCGGCCCCGCCGGCGATGGACGCCCGCGCCATGGGCAGAACGCTGTCGCGCTTGCCGGTGGCGTGGCTGGGATCGACCAGGATGGGCAGATGGCTGAGCCGCTGCACGGCGGGAACGATGCTCAGGTCGAGGGTGTTGCGGGTGTGGTCGGCAAAGGTGCGCACCCCGCGCTCGCAGAGGATCACTTGATAGTTTCCCTCGCTCATGACGTACTCGGCGGCCATCAGGAACTCGTCCAGGGTGGCGCTGAGGCCGCGCTTGAGCAGGACCGGCTTGCGCAGCTTGCCGGCCTGCTTGAGCAGGGAGAAGTTCTGCATGTTGCGAGCGCCGATCTGAATGACGTCGGCCCACTCGGCGACCAATTCCAGCGACTGGCTGTCGATGGCCTCGGTGACGATGCGCAGGCCGAATTGCTGGCGGATTTCCGCCATGATCTTGAGGGCTTCCAGACCCAGGCCCTGAAAGGCATAGGGCGAGGTGCGGGGCTTGAAGGCGCCGCCGCGATAGAACTGGGCTCCCGCCTTGGCCACCAGCTCGGCGATGATGAAAGCCTGTTCGCGGCTCTCGATGGAGCAGGGGCCGGCGATGACGGCCAGATTGTTGCCGCCAATGGCGGCGTCGGTTCCGGCAAAGCGGACGATGGTGTCTTCTTCTTTCACGTCGCGGCTGGCCAGCTTGTAGGGCTTGGAGACGCGGATCACCTCGGCCACGCCGGGAAGATCTTCCAGATCGCCACGCTCGACTTCGCCCTGATTGCCGGTGATGCCGATGGCGGTGCGCTGGGCGCCGGGAAGGGGATGGGCGCGCAGGCCCAACTGCTCGATGTGCTGGCAGGCCGCCTGGATCTGCTCCGGCGTGGCCTGCGCTTTCATGACAACCAACATGGGAAACCTCTGGGGCGCTCGCGAAGGTGGGGGAAGTCGCTGAAAAAGCGACCGGCCCCGTGGCTTGGTTGAGCCAGGGGGCCGGCGATTTCAGGCGGCTTCCACTCCACCCGTTCGAAAATGAAAACGCCGTAAGACCCAAGTCTATCGGTTCATGGCAGCGGGGGCAATTTGTGCCCTGCAACGTGGGCGCCGGCCGGCTCTTCCGATTCGTCGCTCCCGATGCCGGAGCGCGCCGCGACGATGGCAGGAGCGAAGACCATACCTATAAATGCGAGGGCTATCAAAAGGTCGTGCATAATCCCAACTCCTTAGGCGGCTCTGTAGAGCCTGTCCACTCCTGAATGATCCGCGAAGATGGAAGAAGAGAGAATAGCACTTCAAGTTTCTTGCTGGGAAAGTAGTGTGAGCGGGCCTGCCGCAAAAGTGGGATAGCCGGCGACGCGAAACCATGAGAAAGGGCTCCGCAGTTATGCGGAGCCCTTGCCGGTACAGTGGGTTCAGTGCGGGCGGCGGCCCGTTGCGGCGCGCTTCTGCGCCCGCCACTTCATCCCCAGCCAGGCCAGATAGCCCAACTGCAGAACCCAGGTGACGGTGTAGGCGGCGATCAAAAACTGATGGTCGAGAATGGCTCGTTGGTCCATGGGACTCCTCCGTGGGTGCGCGCGGGTGAATTAAAGGTAACTATCCAATGCATCCTGTGCTTCCAGGGCGTCAATCTTCTGCTGGCGGCGTTCGACTTGGTAGCGCAGGGCGAGCAGCAGCGCTCCCCAGGCGGCCCAGGCCAACACGTTCCAGCCAAAGGCGTGCAGCATGGCCGGGTCGAGGCCGGAGTCGGAACCGCCGCCCATGACGGGCGAAGGGTGCTGAGTGCGCCACCAGCGGTTCGACATATAGACGATAGGCACGTCGAGGGCGCCGAAGATGCCCAGCACCGCGGCCAGGGTCTGCATCTGGGGCCCGGCGGCAAAGCGGCGCAGGAGCAGATAGCTGACGTAGATCAGCCACAGCACCAATGTAGTGGTGAGGCGCGCATCCCAGGTCCACCAGATGCCCCAGGCGCGGCGGCCCCAGAGTGGCCCGGTGATCAGCACCACGGTGCAGTAGACCACCCCCACTTCGGCCGCGGCCAGCGCCCAGGCGTCGGAGATCAGCGCCCGGTCGGGATGGCTGCGGCGGAAGCTCAAGTAGCCAATGGATCCGGCCAGGCTAACCACAAAGAAGAGAAAGGCCAGCATCGCCGAGGGTACGTGGTAGTAAAAGATGCGCTGCACTTCGTGCATGGTGGCTTCGTCGGGAGCGACGTAGAGGGCCTGGTAGGTGGCCCAGCCGAGCAGCGCTACGGTAATGGCGGCATAGATGCCGAGAAGGATTTTTTTCATCGCGATTCAGTCCAGTTTTCGGCAATGCTGCCGAGGGGAAGTACAGCCAAACGGGCTGAGTGCCTTCATTGTACCGGGGTTTCCGGTCGTGCGGCTCTGTGGGAGCGAAGCCGCAAAGGGAAAGGCAAGCGCTGGAGGTTCTCAGGAGCCCCAGACGAACTCGACTGGGATTTCCATATCTGGATGCAGGCTCTTGTGAACCGGGCAGCTGTACACGCCGTTCTCCAGTCGCTTCCTGTCTTCGGGACGGACCGGGTGCGGCACATGAATCTTCACTGCCAGCCGGGCGATGCGGCGGGGCGGAGTGCTGCTCATCTCCTTTTCAACGCTGGCCGTGGCGTTGCCGATCTCGATGTTGTGGGTGCGGGCGACGATGCCCATGATCGTCAACATGCAACTGCCCAAGGCGGTGGCCACCAGATCGGTGGGAGAAAAACTCTCGCCGCGTCCCTGGTTGTCTTTGGGGGCATCGGTTGTCAGTTGGCTGCCAGACGGCTCATGGGTCGCTTTGCAGTGCAACTCGCCCTGATATTCCAGATGGATGCGGACCATTGTTCCTCCTCGTTCCACAAATTAGTTTGGCACACGCAGTGGGCCATGCAGGAGCGAAGGAGCAAAGGGCGCAGAAACAAAGAAGCGGCAAACCTCACGCGAGGTTTCCCGCTTCCATAGGGGATGAACATCTGACCACTCTTGCCGCGACCGCGTGGAAGTATCCCCTCCCCGGTCTCAATAGCGAGACCGGGGGCACCCCAGGTCCATCTCACTGACCACTGACCACTGACCACTGTTCACTGATCACTGTTCCCTTGTTCCCTGCCTTACCGATACGATTCGTCGCGGTGAATGACGAACTCGGGATAGGCGCCACCGCCCAACTCATGCAGATCCATGCCGATGCGCTCGCCGTCGGGATCGACGCGGAAGGGCAGCCAGCGGTTGAGCAGAGCAAAGAGCAGATAAAAGAGGGGCAGAATCAGGCCCAGCAAAGTGGCGATGCCCACCAGTTGGGCCAGCAGTTGGCCGGGCTGCGGGGCAAAGAAGCCGACGGCCAGCAGTCCCCACAGCCCGCCGACGGCGTGGACGGTAATGGCGCCGGAGGGGTCGTCGATGGAGAGAGCCAGTTCCAGAGCCTCGACCAGCAGCGGGGTGATGATGCCGGCGACGATGCCGATCAGTAGCGAGATTGCGGGTGTGACGATGCAGGCGGTTGCCGTCGAGGCTACCAGGCCCGTCATCCAGCCATTGGCGCAGAGGCTGGCGTCGGGCTTGCCGAAGCGAACCCTGGTCATAGCGAAGGTGGCGGCCAGAGCGCCGGAAGCGGTAAGCAGGGTATTCAGGGCGTTGACCGGCAAAGCGCTCAGCGGGGCGTGCAGCCAGAGAATGGCGCCCGCCGCGTTCCAGGCCAGCCATCCGATCAGGGCCAGCAGTGCGCCGAAGAGCACATAGACGGCATTATGGCCGGGCATGGCTGTGGAGAGCCCTTCCTGGGGGAATTTGCCCTTGCGCGGGCCGGCGATCCACACCACGGCCAGCGCGCCCAGCCCGCCCAGCATATGCACCGAAGCCGCGCCGCCGCCATCGAGAAAGCCCGCGCCCAGGCCGAAGTTTACGCCCAGTTGCGCCAGCCAGCCGCCGCCCCAGATCCAGTGGGAGGTGAGCGGAAAGACGAGAGCGGCTATGATCGCTGCCGCGGCGCAGCCAGCCGAGAGCCGCCAGCGGTCCGCGCCCGAGCCCCAGGGCAGCATGGCGGCCAGGGCCACGGCCAGAAATTGGAAGAGCACGGCCAATTGCGCCTGGGCCGGAGCGACGCCCAGGCCATTGAGCAGGAAGGGCGCGGTTCCCACCCAGTTCCACGATCTTCCGGCGAGTTGGAAGCTCAATCCGGCAGCGCCGGCGGCGCCAGGCTGGCTGCCGGCGAGAGTGGCGCCGAGCAACGCAAAGACGATGGCAGCCACCGCCAGAATGGCCAGATTGCCCAGCAGCGCCTGCGCCGCCGAGCGCGAGCGGCCCAGTCCGGTGTTGATCAGCGCCACACCGGCGATGGCTAGCGGGGCCAGAAAAAGCAGCGCCAGGGTGAGAGCAAAGGTGGATTCGCTCAGAGGAGCATTCATGCGCGGTCTCCTCTCCGTGCTTCCATGTGGCCGCGCACGGCCACCCCCAATCCCATGGCTTCCACCGCCAGCCCGCAGAGCACGAAGGCGGTGCGCGGGCCGGGCGCGGGATACAGCACCAGGGCGGCGACGGTGAGAAAGAACCCTGCTGGCAGGGCCAGCAATCCGGCATATTTCATGGTCGTTCCTTTCGTGCTCTGCACCGTTCTCGATGGCGCAGAGGCGAGGCAATGCCCGCCCTCCGCAATCGGCTCCGCACTGCAGCGGGTCTGTCCCCGAGCGCGTATGAGGTTTACGTATTGATGGAATTCTAATGCATACCGTAGCTGCCGTAAGACGATCGGGCTTGGAGGCTGCTTTATCCCCGGCGGCCTTCCTCAAAGTGCGCGGAAACTCCTTTTCCCGCAGCCGTGTACGCGACCGAATTGGAAAAGCCGCGAGCCAGGCTGTCTTTGCGCCAACTCCATGCCGCAAAATGGATAGGTCGGGGATCGGGGTGCATGGCGCAGATCTTTCATCGCAAGGTGAACGCGTGGGTGGGCCGCGGACTGCTGGGGGCGGGATTGCTCGCCGTCGGGCTGTCCGCGGCGCTGCCAGCGCTGCAGCACGCGCCCTGGATCACCGGTCTGGACCGTACTCCGGAGCAGCCTGTCGCCTTCAGCCACCAGCGCCATGTACGCGACCTGGGCGTGAACTGCCAGTATTGTCACGGATCCGTCGAGACCTCCAGCTACGCCGGCATTCCTCCCACCAAGACCTGCGTCAATTGCCACGCCTATCTCAAGTCCAGCCCGGAGCTGCTGGAGCCGGTGCGCCTCAGTTGGCTCAACGGCACACCGCTGGTCTGGAAGCGGGTCTACAACCTGCCCGGCTTTGCCTACTTCAGCCACGAGATTCATGTGCGCAAGGGGGTGGGCTGCGCCACCTGCCACGGCCGCGTGGACCGCATGGAGCGCACCGAAGCGCGCAGTTCGCTACAGATGTCATGGTGCCTCGATTGCCATCGTAATCCCGCGCCATATCTGCGCCCCGCCAGCGAGATCTACAACTTGGACTGGCGGAGCCCTGCGGACGGCAGACCCGTCTGGTGCAGTGTGAGCGAAGAGACGGATAGCTGCCAGTCTGTCGCTCCGGCGCAAGACAGCGGCGAATATCGGAAGTTCACCAGTCAGGATCAACTGGGCGGCTTCCTCGCCGCGCGCTACCAGATTCGCAGCGGCAACGATCTTTCCAGTTGCGAGGTATGCCATCGATGAGCACGCACGCAGGAGACGAAACTCCGAAACACGCGCAGACCGGCCCGCCATTGCGGGAAGATCTCGATGCGCTCTCGCGGCGCGGCTTTCTCAAGCTGGCCGGCGCCTCCGTGGCCGTGGCCGGCATGGCAGGCTGCACGCGTCAGCCTGCCGAGCCCATCTATGCGTATACCAAACAGCCGGAAGATCTGATTCCGGGGCGTCCGCAATACTTCGCCACCGCTCATCCTTTCGTGACCGGCGCGGTGCCGCTGCTAGTGAAGAGCGATCAGTATCGCCCCATCAAGATCGACGGCAATCCCGATCATCCCTACAACCAGGGAGCTTCGGACCCCTTCACGCAGGCTACGCTGCTGGAGCTTTACGATCCCGATCGTTCGCGACAGATCCTCTACCACGGCGAACAGCGCACCTGGAGCGACTTTGCGCAAGCCCTGCGCAAGCAGGCCATCGCCAGCGCCGATGGGCATGGCATCTATTTTCTGAGTTCGACCATTACCTCGCCCACGCTGGCGCGACAGTGGAAAGCCGTGCAGGCGGCTTACCCCAAAGCGCGCTTGGTGCAGTACGATCCCGCTGTTGCGGGAACCGCACTCGAACGCGGATTGAGCGTCCAATACGATCTTGCCGCCGCCGATGTGATTGTCTCTCTCGATGCGGATTTCCTCTCCGGCGCGGCCTTCCCCGGCTTTCACAAATTGCTGCGTGAGTACGCTGCGCGGCGCAAGGATACGGCGAACCTCAATCGCCTCTACGCCGTTGAGAGCACGCCGACGACCACGGGCCTGAAAGCGGAACACCGCCTGGCCTTGCGCGCCGGCGAGATCCCCGCCTTTGCCGCGGAGCTGGGTGTGAGCGTCGGCATTCAGCGTGTGGAGGCTCCTGCATATCGATGGAGCGGGGATCAGAAAAAATATCTCTCCGCGCTGGCAAAAGATCTGCAGGCCCATCGCGGTCGCTGCGTGGTGATTCCTGGGATCTATCAGGATGCATCTGTAGAAGCGATGGCCTGTGCGCTCAACAGCGCATTGGGCAACTGGGGCAAGACGGTTTTTCTTGCGGGCGAGTCGGCGAGTCCGCTCCCTTGCGATCAGCGCGCCGATTTGAAGGCGCTGGTCGCGGACCTTCATGCGCACAAAGTGGATTGGCTGGTGATTCTCAACGCCAATCCGGTCTACGCCGCTCCTGTCGATGTGGAATTCGCCGCCGCCATGGCCAAGGCCAGGACTATCGCACACCTCGGATTGCATGTGGACGAGACCGCGCAGAGATCGCACTGGCACATTCCCGCCGCGCATTATCTGGAGTCTTGGTCCGATGCGCGCACTTATGACGGAACCGTCTCCATCGTGCAGCCGCTGATCGATCCCTTGTATGGCGGCAAGACGGCGCACGATGTTTTGCAATGCCTGCTCGATGAGCCGCAGATGAGCGCCTACGAAGCGGTGCGCTCTACATGGCGTTCACGCCTGGAGAAGAACGGCGATTTCGAGCCGGAATGGCGCAAGGCGCTGCACACGGGATGGATCGAAGGCACGGCCTTTAGCCGAAATGAAGAGACGATCAAGGCCGTCGCGGAGCAGTGCAAGATTCCCATGCTGGCAGCAAGAGATTCGCTGGAGATCGTCTTCCGTCCCGACCCGACGATCTATGACGGCCGCTGGGCGAATGTGAGCTGGCTGCAGGAGCTGCCCAAGCCCATCACCAATCTCTGCTGGGACAACGCCGCGCTGCTCTCCTCGGCAACCATGGCGCACTATGGCTTGCAGGAGGAAGACATGGTTGAATTGACTGTCGCGGGCCGAACCGTCCGCGCGCCGGTGCTGGCTGTTCCAGGCCATCCCGACGATGCGGTCACGGTGCATCTCGGCTATGGGCGCACCTCTGCGGGCAGCGTGGGCACGGGCGCGGGCTTCAATGCTTATTTGATCCGCACCGCGGATGCGCCGTTTCATGCGCAGGGCTCGCTGCGCAAGGTGGAGGGAAAATGGGCGCTGGCCGTGCCCAAGAGCCACGCTGTGGATCAATTGCCGAAGTCGCTGCAAGGCCAGGGTTCCAGCCATTCGCTCGAAGCCGATGAAGCGCTGGGCGCGCGCGGCATTGTGCGCACTGCCACGCTTGAAGAATATAAAACCCATCCAGATTTTGCGCACGAAGGTCCGGGCCGCGCAGAGATCCGCAGAGACGAGACGCTCTTTCCCAACTGGGAGTACAACGGCAACGCCTGGGGCATGGCCATCGACATGAGCGCTTGCACCGGTTGCAATGCCTGCATTGTGGGCTGTTATGCGGAGAACAACATTGCGGTCGTGGGCAAGGAGCAGGCGCGTCTGGGACGCAGCTTGCAATGGCTGCGCATCGATACCTATTTCGAGGGCGATATGGCCGCGCCGCGGGCTCATTTTCAACCCATGGCCTGCCAGCACTGCGAGGATGCACCCTGCGAATTGGTCTGCCCGGTGAGCGCCACCACGCATTCGCCCGAAGG
>Ga0326728_10020932_pt1 | contig 12383 bp, 12 predicted proteins | sample MB3enrmetagenome_FD_207602 | JGI IMG/M metagenome (GOLD analysis project Ga0326728, IMG submission 207602) | Lab enriched peat soil microbial communities from McLean, Ithaca, NY, United States - MB31MN | ecosystem: Environmental > Terrestrial > Soil > Wetlands > Peat | place: USA: New York...
GGAGTTTTGCGCCTTTATGGCATAAGAACCAGGAGCAGGTAGTGCGCGACGAGATTGAAGCCGGATTCGAGATAATCGTCACTGCCTGCAGCGCCCTTGGCCTTGACGAGAAATGGTTAGGCAAGACACTCGGTTCGAAGGAACTGAAAGAGCTTCTAGAACTTAGAAGGAGGTACGGTCTAAGCGTGGCGTTTGAGGGCGGGGAGGCTGAAACCTTCACTCTCGCTGGCCCCATGTTCAAGAAACGGCTATCGGTGACAAAGTCAGCGCGCCATTGGGCAGGCGGTTCAGGCTATTTGGAGCTTCAGGAAGTACTGTCAGCATAGGCCGCACCACGTCATGCGTGTATCAGCTTGTTCGTAATCTCACCCGCGTTCTGAACTATTTGCTCTAGGTTCATCGTCCGGAGTTGCCTGTTCTGCATCAACACCTTGCCATCCACGATAGTTGTGTTGACGTTGGCCGCTGAGGCTGAATATACGAGGTCGGATACTATTGTCTCCTTTCCGTGAACAGGGTTCAGGTTCGGCATCTTTCCATCTAGCACGATTATGTCCGCTTTCTTTCCAACCTCGACGCTCCCCACCTCATCTTGAATCCTAAGAGCCCTAGCACCCTCAATAGTAGCTAGGTCCAACACCTTCTGGGCGTTCAGTACCGTCGGGTCCCACCGATGCGCCTTATGCAGTAACGCGCAGACTTTCATCGTCTCGAACATGTCGAGAGAATTATTGCTCGCCGCCCCATCCGTACCTAAACCCACTGAGATTCCCGCATCAAACATCTCCGGAAGTGGGGCAACCCCGCCGCTTGCCAGTTTCATATTCGAGACTGGGCAGTGAGCCACACTCACGCCTGCCTTCGCAAGAAGACCGATTTCACTCTTTGTTAACCAGACACAGTGAGCTCCGAGCATTCTATCGCACAGCGCACCTATCTTGTCCAAGTACTCGACTACTCGTTCTCCATGTTGCTGCTGGGAGTCTGCCTGCTCCTTACGCGTCTCAGCGAGGTGAATATGAAAAATCAGCTCGTTCTTCTCCGCAAAGTCCTTCGCCCAAACCAAAGTCTCAGCCGAGCAAGTGTATGGGGCGTGGGGACCTAACGCAAACCGTATTCGTGGACTGCCGAGACTACGGAAGAACTCGAACAACTGCTTGCTTTTTTCCTGTTCCGTCTTCGCCTTAGCCGGATCGAACAGATCTATGAGTCCGTACGACAAAAATGCCCGGAGCCCAGATTCCTCGACGGCCTTCGCAACCTCTTCGAGGTGGAAATACATGTCGATGAATGTTGTAGTGCCAGACATGATCATCTCAGCACTGCCAAGGAGGGCTCCTTGGTAGCATGCTTTCCCAGTCAGCCTGGCCTCGAGCGGCCAGATCTTCTTTTGCAGCCAATCCTGTAACCGCATATCATCTGCATAGCCACGGAACAAAACCATTGACAAGTGTGTGTGCGTGTTTATCAGGCCTGGAAGGGCGATCTTGCCCTCTCCGTTTATTTCCACATCAGCCGAACCGCCTAGCCCTTTCCCTATGTCCTCGATCTTACCATCACGGATAAGCACCGAGTGATCCCGTAATACGTCCCGGCTTGGGTTTTGTGTCACCAGCCACGAACAATTCTTGATCAGAATCGAAGACAAGATGCTTCGCGTCTAGTGTTGGGTTGTGGAGTTAAAAGCCAAACGATGTGTTAGGGAAGAAGGGCATCTGAAGTAGGCCTTTATGAGGTCTCTGCGAGAATCCATTGGGCATAACACACCGCTCCGTCTTAGATGGTGAGAAGTTTGTCTCAAAGAACACGGGCACCCATTCCGCACCAGCGCATCGAGACCCTCTCCGACTTGGTGTTCGGCTTGGCGTTGTCGATTGGCGCATTGACCCTAGTTGGCAAAGCTCCAACTTCACCTGCTGATATTCGAACGGAAGTCTTCAGTTTCGGATTTAGTTTCATAATTCTGATTTCGGTCTGGCTACGCTATACGCGAATTATGTCGGTGCTACGAATTGAGACTGCGACTGCTATGTTCTTGAACATCGTTCTCCTGTTTCTGGTATCCGTTGAGCCTTACCTATTCAGTCTCGTAGATTCATTAGGATATGTCTCTCCGCTCTTCGATTATGCTTCGGTAGCCTATGCAATCGACTTAGGGGGCCTCATGGGGATTTTAGCCCTCTTTACACATTTGGTCATAAAGGAAAGCAAGCCGATGTCGGCTCACCTTATGGTTCAACAAAGGAGAAATCGGAATGTTTTCCTATTCTCCGCCTTCCTTTTCGTGGTAAGCACGCTTCCCTCATTCTTGCTGTTGACCTTTGAAGGAACGCCGTTGAGAGTGTGGTTCTGGTATTTGCCCTTGGTAGTATCGTGGTCCCTGCGAATTCCTAGCTTTCGCAAAGGAAAGAGATGAAGAGGTGAGACTGAGCGATTGGCGCAGCGAAGGAGTAATGCCAATTGCTCACATCTCAGAGAACACGAACGTAAGCGTATTATTATAAAAGGAATGACTCCAATGAGCCTAGACGATCAGGCGAAAATAAATTGTCCTTATCGAGCAAAGTGAAGGATCCATCTCTTGCCTCTCAGGGCGAGCTGAAGATTGAATGGGCTCGCGCTCGCATGCCCGTGCTGGGAAAGATTCAAGCACGGTTCGAAAAAGAACAACCCTTTCGCGGGCTTTCGATTGGAATGTGTATGCACCTTGAGATGAAAACCGCCGTCCTAGGAGAGGTTTTCCAGGCGGGCGGTGCAGTCGTAGCGATTACTGGCAGCAATCCGCTGTCAACACAGGATGACGTGGCGGCGGCGCTGGCAAAGACTGGGGCCCACGTATACGCTTGGCGTGGCGTGACTGCAGAAGAGCATCATGAGAATCTGCTTCGCGTACTAGGGCATAAACCTCGCATGGTGATCGATGACGGAGGGGAGCTCTCTGTCGCTATCCATACGGAGCAGAAAGCATTGCTTTCTGAGATGATCGGGGCTTGCGAAGAAACTACAACCGGCGTGCATCGATACAGGGCCATGGAGAAAGATGGTTCCCTCAAATATCCCGTCATCGCAGTGAATGATGCTCACACGAAGTTTCTCTTCGACAGTCAACACGGAACAGGCCAATCGGCGTTGGAAGGTGTGATGCGTGCGACGAACATGCTCATCGCCGGCAAGACGGTAGTGGTCGGGGGCTTCGGTTGGGTAGGCCGCGGTATAGCCCTAAGGGCCAAAGGGCTCGGGGCGAAGGTCGTCGTCACCGAAGTGGACCCGGTAAGGGCCCTGGAGGCTGTTATGGAGGGGTATTCAGTAATGCCGATGAAGGAAGCGGCGAAGATAGGGGATATATTCATCACTGCCACTGGCTGCAACCAAATCATAACCTCAGAGGACTTTGGAGCAATGAAGGACGGCGTGATCTTGGCAAACTCGGGGCACTTCGATGTCGAGGTTGACGTCAAGGCTCTCCGGGAGCAAGCGGCCTCTGTTCGAACTGCGCGGGTGAATGTGGAGGAGTTCAAAATGAACGACGGGCGACGACTCTACCTGTTAGCCGAAGGGCGATTAGTCAATCTCGCTGCGGCTGACGGTCACCCGGCTGAGGTTATGGACATGACATTCGCTAACCAGGCTCTCTGCGCGGAATACCTCGTGAAGAATAAGGGGAAACTAGAACCCAAAGTCTACGGAGTGCCCGCCGCCATCGACAAGTCAGTAGCGAGCCTCTGGCTCGAAAGCCACGATATGAAAATTGACAGCCCAACCCAGGAACAATCACGGTACCTCGAGTCGTGGCGGTAGGTTCAAGTCAAGTTATTCTATTTCCTCTGACGAGGTGCGGTAAGTCGAGCAACACTCGACATCATACACTATCCATTCTGTCTGGCCCTGCCAGGTCAGCCTCTGAGCAAGTTCAATCTATGTTTGATCAATTCGACTCGTATGAAGACTCGGCCAACTAATTCGGGGTAGTTGAATCGGGATTACTGGGTTCGGTAACGGGACGTGAAGGTAGACATAGACTGCGAATCCTAAGCCAATCAGTGTCGCAATGATGACAACGTAATCAGAAAGTCGCATTTTCAACGTTACAATGCTTGTCCGCTTCTCTGTCGCTCCAAAGGCTCGTGCCTCCAACGCCTCCGCGAGCTCAACGCTCCTCCGTATCGCTGAAATTATGAGTGGAATTAGGATTGGGACGTAGTTACGTATCCGTTTCATGAAGTTTCCCTTATCCAACTCTAAGCCGCGGGACCGCTGGGCGTCGACAACTGTCTGCGCGTCTATCGCCATAGTTGGCACGAGTCTAACCGCCGTTGTGAACGTGAACGCGATCGAGTACGGGGCGTGAATCTGCTCAAGCGCAAGGCCCAGATCGTCTGCGGAAGTTGTCATGAAGAAGAGAGAAAAAGCTGAAACGACGGCTAAGAAACGGATCGAAAACGCTATCGCCTGCACGAATTGGGTGCCGAAGATCATGTTCATGATGAAAATGAACCCTCCATAGATGAGCACGCCGCGCATTGACTGTAACCAACGTTTTACGGTCTTCGCGACCAAAACTATGGGCACCTGCATAACAAAGACGACCAGGAGGGCGAAGATGTTCGTAAACATCAACGCCGAAACGAAGAATCCGAGCATTAGAATGAACTTACTTCGTGGGTCGAGTCTATGCATGGGGCTGTCGAGTTTTGTGAATTTGAACCCTTGAACGAACTTAAGTGACAATCAACTCAACTCTTCAGAGATCGCGCTCGTGACTCCACCTTTTCGCGCATTCGTGCGACTACGAAGTCTTTGGCAGAGTATGCGTCGATGATATCCGAGGGAGCACCGAGGTCGGCTAAATTCTTCATGAGGGTCGAGATCTGTGGTAGCACGAGGGATGCCTGTTCGACAAGGGCGGAATTTGTGAGGATCGTGGTTGCTGAGCCGTCGCCGATGACTTTCCCATGGGATAGCAACACGACGCGGGGTTTGCATTCGGCGACGAATTCTACATCATGTGTAACAATCACGATTGTCTTTCCCTGAGAAACGAGTTGCATGATAAAGTTCCTTAGGCGGTCCTTCTGTAGGTAATCTTGGCCGATGGTCGGTTCGTCCATTATCACGTGTTTTGGGTCCCAGACAAGAATCGCTGCTAGTGCTACGCGTTTTCGTTCTCCACCGCTCAAGACGAATGGCGAGGATTTCTCGTAGCGCTCCAAATCCAAGGTATTTATGATGGACGTTACGCGTCTCTCAATAACATCCTCAGCGAAGCCGAAGTTTCTAAGAGAAAACGCTAACTCTTGGGCCACTGTTTCAGCGAATAGTTGATTGTCGGGGTTCTGGAAGATGAGGCCAACGTCTCGCGAAAGTTGAGCCACAGATTTCTTGCGCGTGTCTATCCCGTCGACCGTTATGGTTCCCTTATCTGGCTTCAGCAGGCCGTTGAACATTTTTACGAGTGTTGTCTTGCCGGCTCCATTTTCCCCCATTATCGCGACGAACTCGCCATCTCGGATTTCGAGGTTTGTGTCTTGAAGTACGTCGGGGCCGTCTGGGTAGTGGAAGGTGACGTTTTCGACGGAGATCATTTGGTTAAGAGCCTTCTAAGGTCGTCTGAGGCTTGTTCCACGTTGATTGGGTTGGCTACATCAAAGCCGGCCGTGCGTAGGAGATGGAATAGCATCGTAACTCGCGGAAGTCCAACTCCGATTAATCTCGCCCGGTCGTTGTACACCTCACTCGGTGTCCCGTTTAACTCAACTTTCCCTCTGTCCATGACGATCACTCGGTTGGCATATCGCGAAACAATATCCAATCTATGCTCGACAAGTAGCGTCGTCAGCCTGATGTCATGGCTCAGTTTTGCTATAACGGCGATGATTTCCTCCGCGGATTTCGGGTCGAGGAAGGATGTGGGTTCATCGAGGACTAGGATGCTGGGTCGCATTGCGAGGATGCCTGCAATCGCCGCGCGTTGCTGTTGTCCACCCGATAGCTCATAGGGCGCTTTTTCGCGTAGGTTGAAGATGCCCGTAGCTCTCATGGCCCACTGAATCCGCTCGATCGCCTCCTCTCTGGGAACACCCATGTTTTCCAGTCCGAATCCTACGTCTCTCTCTACCGATAACGAGAAGAGTTGATTCTCGGGGTTTTGGAAAACAAAACCAACATGCGAAGCGAGTTCCGCGGTTGTTTTTCCACTTACATTCACCCCATCGACCTCTAAATCACCAGTAAGCTCACCCGAGTAGAAGTTGGGAATGAGCCCGTTGAGGCACCTACACAGTGTCGTCTTTCCGCAGCCGCTTGGTCCGGTTAGAATTACGAACTCGCCTTTCTCTATCGAGATCGAGACGTTTTCCATCGAGGGGCTTTCAGCGCCAGCGTATTTGAATGAGAGATTCCGTGCTGAGATTGCAGCCACTGTACATGCCTCCGCGGTTTTTTCTTCTCATTCTTGGTGGATTGCTCCGGTCTGAGATGGAGCCTGCGCATTACCCGAAGGCGTAGTATTAGCCTTTGTTTGAGCGAAGTACTCTCTGAGGATAGACAAAATCAGTTTGAAGGCTTGGTTAACGTCGCCAGTCACATTCGCCCCGGCAGCTGTTGCATGTCCACCTCCCATCCCGCCCATCCTTACACCAAGCGGGTTCGCCAAATCTGTTCCAAGATGAAATCCTGTCTCCGAGGCGAATTCGCGGGTTGAGCGGAAACTGACGGTCAATGCATCGTTTCTCTTGCCAGCAACTATTGCTAAGTGAGCCCCCAAAGCGATGAGGGCTCGCGCGGCAGAGGCATGGTAGGACCCTACTTCTGACAGTGCAACGACCCACTTGTCCACGCGGTCCATCCTCAATCGTTGTGCAGTTTTCAACCGAGCAATCCGTTCAGACTCGTCCATCGAAGAGCGGGTGACTGCCAATGCCATTTCGGGATCAGCGCCAGCTTTGATGAGGGAGCATGCGGAGGTGAAGGTGCGTCGCGTAGCGATCGTCAGATGACCTGTCTCGACAATCAACCCGATTAAGAGTGCTTGGCTGGCAATCCGGCTTGGAGTTATGTGTAGTTTGGTGTGCATGTCCATAATCATTTCACAGGTCGAGGTTGCCTTGTCGTCGCAAATGACGAACGTTGCTGTTTTGGCGTTTTCTGGATGAGGTGCATGGTGGTCGATCATAACCAAAGGCTTGTGAGAGTCGAGGACTGGGCCTTTGAGGTTGCCAAGCTGCTGCAGTGTGTTAGTATCAACCGTCACAATGAGGTCCGCATTCGACGGATCCGGATTTTCCACCACTTCCAATGGAACCGCTTGGAGAACCTGCTTAGATAACTTACTCACACCATCTGGAGAAGCGAAGGCTAGCGTGAGTTTTCTATTGATCCGTTTAGCGAGAAGCGAGAATGCGTAAGCGGAACAGACAGCGTCCGAATCCGCGTTTTGATGCCCAAGTATGAGTACTGAATCGGCGTCCTTGAGGAGTTTGACTAGGCGGGCGTATCCAGGCATAATTTGAGTTCCCTTGCCTTTGCTTCCGCCGCGGAGAATGCCAAATCAGTAGCAGTATCAACCAATGGGTCCACATCCTCATTTCCGCTTGTCAACTCAATTGCGACATCGATAGAGAGCATTAACGGTTTATCACCAACCGCTTCAACCATAACGTCAAGGTCGCTAAGCCGCTTCAGTGGTATCTTGGACATCAAATGTCTGCGTGCAGCGTCTTCGGCTGCAAGGCACATCTGTTCAATTTCCTCGTCTGTTGGTGCTCGTATCAGCTCAATGGTCATTTTGAATCCCTACGTTGCCGAAGAGGCGTGTCGAAGGGGAGTAGATCTACTGTTGGGTCGAGGTTCTTGGTCCTTGAAGTCGTTCTTGGAGTTTCTCTTGAACTTCCTTCAGCCGCTCTTTTGTTCGGTCTTCTTGCTTACCCAGTACCGTAACTCGTGTTGTGAGCAACTCCTTTCTTTCTTTGAGCTCCGTCAGCAGGGTCTGTCGATTGGACTTGACTAGTATGCTACCGACGCTCTTGTAAACTGGTGTCTCATCAGTCGACTTCTCAAGTTCCGCTAACGCCTTGTCCGTTTCATTGAGCTCAAGGTCCAATTGCTGTTTTTGGGATGATACGGACTGCAGTGTTTGTTGGAGCTGCTGTAACCGAACTAGTTGTTCTTGGACTTGTGGTGGCAGCTCAGCTTCTTCACCCAATACAAATCCCTTCAGAATTCAGGAATCCGCGTACCCATAGATGGCGACCTATTAAGCATTTCAGACCTCACATAACCTACCCGTGAGGTGTACACTTTCTTCCGACTCTTTAAGCTAAATCCAAAGTGCTCCGAGCTATTGAAAGACTCATCGTGGTCACCAAGAGCGGCGAGCACATTCAAATCTCCGAAGGCCGCTACTGCGAAATGTGTAAGATGGTTTCAAATCAAATTTGCCATAAAATCAGGTACGAGGACAAGGGACGCCGCTCAAGAAGAGTTACTGGATATGTTCCACCTGCGTATCCGAAACAGAGGAGCTCAAAGTTCAAACGATTCCCGGCGACAAAATTAGGATCGTGAATAGGCTACTTAGAATGCAAGACGACTACGCTATTACTTCAATGAAGATCGCATCACAACCAGAGAGGCTTCTGTAGAGATTGCGCTCAAAGATTAGGAACGCCTCCGTTGCATATCTGTGTTTTAATTCAGGATCAACCGACAATTACCCTATCGTGTATGGTGAACGTTCATGCCGGACCTTCTCAAGAAGAACATAGAGAGCGACGAAGAGACCGGAACGACAAGTGCGCTCCTAAACTATTCAAACGCTAAGGTGACACTTCCGAACAAGTTCGCCACAACAACAGAACTAAATGCAACAAGACTGGTAGGGCTGAAACAGGAATTTCCGACCGAGATTATTGTGGCTGGTAAACTAATCTACCCAGAGACTTTGAAGAGAATTCTGAAAGAGGAAGAATTTCTCAAGGAATTCTCCAGGCGGCTAGCCCGTGAAACGAGTGCCCACGAAGACGCGCTTAGCATGCTGTTTCTAGTCTTCAAAGGAGAAGCTGCTCTCACAGAGACAGCGGACCTGCGCACCGTGCTCGACCTCCAATACTTCGCTGACATGGACGTTATCACCGTCCAACAGAGTACGGGGGTCTCTCCAACCGACTTTCTAGCGCTGTACAAGTTCGCTGAAAGATGGGTGAACAACAGGGGTTTGGATAAGCCGCTAATGCCTGTGCTCTCACCCGCGGCGACTTCAGATGATTTCGAGAAGAGCCTGAAACCGTTGCTTAAGAGGGGGGTGAAAGCCCTTGGGTTCGATATGAGGGGGGGTTTCTACTATCAGGCGCTTCGCTCGTTAGAGGAGGCCAAGAAGAAGGACCCTGAACTTTGGGTTCACGCTTTCCAGATTCCTCCTAAGATTCGCTTCGCGAGCGCATATCTCAGATGCTCGGAGGGTATGATGCTTCCATTCTTTGGGGTTGATAGTTTCAACAGGTGGGTTGTTCCGCCACCACCTGTCCCACTTACGAAAGATAAGATCAACATGTTTGACTCCACAAACTGGGGGGTCTTTAAACGGAAAGAATGGAACCGCGAGTACGGTGCGCGTCTGAGTTGCACTTGCCCGATGTGCAACAAGCAAAGGCTACCCACCTTCTTTCTCGGGCAGGTTCTAACCGTCTTGGGCCGAAGCAAGGTGCACGACCACTACGCGCAACGAGAACAGTTGTTGGCGTTGGCAGGACACGTGAAACGTGGGAACGTGAAAGGTTTTGTTTCTAGGAAGAAGTATCCGAACGACTTTCTCAAACAGGCTTCGAACACGGAAGCGTCGGTTGACTAAACCTTGCCCTCGGTCATTTTCGTCATAAGAGCGGGAAGGTTCACTTCTGACTTGGTTCTCCAACCAAGAGCCATGACACCGGCATCATCTTCATCAAGATAGCCCGTTCTCAGAAAAACGTCTACCAATGTCGCCGCTTTCCAACGCCCGTACTTCTGTGCTATCACTTTCTCCACTTCGTCTCGGGGGGCTTTACCTTGCTTTGCAACTAAGAATGAGATCCCGCCGCTTAGTGCGGCTAGGTTATCGATCCGCCACCCTATCATCTTTGCTTCCTTCAGCCCAAGTGAGCCCTTCAACGCAACGTAGTACCTGGCTTCGTCCATTGGAACGGGTGTGCCCTCTTCGGTAGTCTGTCCAGTAGTCGGCTCTGTTACTTTCTTGACCTCTAAATCAAGTTCCGATAACATCTGATTGAGTTGCTCAAGTACCTGCTCATAGTTTTTGCCAACTTTTTCTTTAAGTTCCCACTCCCTCGCTCCCGGCATCTTTCCGCGGCGGAAAATTATTAGATGAACTGCTCGCTTCAACTTGTCCGAATAGAAGCTCTTCGTTTCTGTCTGTTCCATCTGGTTATGCCTCCTTTGGGATGGGTATGGGGAAGCTGGTTCCGCCTTCGAGCGGCTTCTCTGAAGGCTTTTCCGTCGGTGTTAATGTGATCTGATCGCCCTCATGCTGTAACTTGGCGTAACCATAGGTGACTAGGAAACTTACGAAGTACGCGCGCTGCACTGTTTCCTGGTGGTTTGGACCCTTGACAAATCTCCAGTAGTCCACAGGTTTCCGATCGGTGTTGTGGATTTGCCTCAGTTCGTTCCACAACCCAGTTAACTGTTTCCCGAAGTCTTCACCGTGAATTCCGAGCCCGGCCAGAATTCCGGAATCCGCAGTTTCTGGGTTCTTTCCACGCTGGTACGCTCGTCGTTTCCACCTCTCTTGAATTGGCAGGAGGAGGTTCCAGTAGTCGAGGCCGGCAGAGACTGTTTCGTTCGTAAGCTGTTCCAGTTCAGCAACTGGATGCCAACTTTGCAGGAACACTTCAGCGAGTCTCTTCTCGCTCATTCTTTGGAACTTCTTTGCCACAAACTCTGGTTCAGCGTACAGCGCGCTCGATTGAAACTTTAACTGAGTATTTTGTAGCCTCACGACTTCCGAGAGACGGTTCAGGGCGTGTACGTCGAGGCAGTGGTCCTCAAACCCTTCCCAGTGAGGAAAGTATTGGCGAAGTGTATCAACGCCGAGCTTGACATCGAGGAAAAATGGATTGAATTTCCTTTGTTCAATGGCGTCACAGGTTTCTATGACTTCCTTCAATTCTCTTCTCCCGGCGGCCAATACATTGCGTCCGCCCTTGGCTTTCGGCTTCTCGGTCAATTCGACTTCAGCTCACTAACTACCGAAGAACCGCCGACGTTTTGCACCACGATTACGTGGCTCTGGTCAGTGACGTTTACTTGCCCAGGGGTAATCGCAACGTACTGCCCGCCAGTCATCGCGGCTGCATTGGACATAATCAGCTGCGTAACTGATTCACGGTTCTTTGGGTCCATGTGAACGTCGAACTCGTCAATTGCTCTGAACGGGGATGTTATGTGTTGCTGTAACGCTAGTAGGAACGCCATCATAGCTATGCTGCGTTCTCCCCCGCTTTGTGTAAAGGCGTCAAGGGGGGTGGGTCTGTTTCCCTTGTAACCTACCAATATCTCTAGCCCGCATTTTTCGATATCACGTGAGGATATGAGTCGGATCGCCCCTGTTGCGCTGACCGTTCGGAGAATCTCAGTGTACCGGTCAGTCAGTTTTTCCAAAAAGTTTGCCAACACTTCACGCCATCTTGCCAGTCGCTTATCGAGTTCTGAGAGCACCACTTGCCGGCTAAGGGCCACCTGGTCAGTTTTGAGTTTCAAATCTTCGTAGACCTTTGCGTATGATGAGTACATGCGCTCGACGTCTTCAGATAATGCTGCTAAGGGTTTCATCTGTTCCTCTACAGCGCCGATTTCGAGCATGATGTCAAAGGTTTTTCTCGGTGACGTCGTCTGTGCTCCTACTTTTTCGGCGGAGGCAATCATCGGCTCTAACTCTTCTTTGGCTAGGCGGACCTGTGCTTGTAGATCCGCCACATCCTCCATCAAGAGCTTCCTCTTGAACCCGGAGACCTCATACTCGACGTTCGTGTCGATAAGGCGTGTGAGTGCATCCTCCAGGCGGCCGCTTGCATCGACGATCTTCTCGCCGAGGGCTGATGCCTTCTCCTTCTCTCTTTGAAGCTTCTTCTCGGATTCTTCAGCAGTTTCTTTCCAGGAGAGCTTCAATTTGTCTAGGTCTTGCAGTTGCGGTGGCGGGATTGGTTCTGTTGATGTCTCTTGAGTGGATTGAAAGTGGCTGAGTAAGTTGGTCGCCCATTCTATATTGAGTTCTTGTGTTGTGATCTGTTTGACGAGCTCGACGCGTTGATCTTCTAAGCCCATTCGTCCGAGGTTCAGCTCGTCATATTTTGCTTGGCGTTTCTTCTTAGAGTCTGCCAGCTCCTGAATCT
>Ga0326728_10020933_pt1 | contig 12382 bp, 10 predicted proteins | sample MB3enrmetagenome_FD_207602 | JGI IMG/M metagenome (GOLD analysis project Ga0326728, IMG submission 207602) | Lab enriched peat soil microbial communities from McLean, Ithaca, NY, United States - MB31MN | ecosystem: Environmental > Terrestrial > Soil > Wetlands > Peat | place: USA: New York...
GGCCAGTTCACGTGTGGGCAACAGGACCAGGGCGCTGACGTTCCTGGCTGATCCATTTTTAGACGATTCAGTCTTAGACGATTCAGTGCGCAGCATCTCGATGATCGGAATCAGGAACGCGAGAGTCTTGCCGGTGCCGGTCTGGGCCGTGCCGATCACGTCCTTGCCTTCAAGGGCAGGAGAAATAGCGCGCGCCTGGATGGGTGTGAGGGTAATGAATTGAGCTGCCGCCAACTTCTGCTGTAACTGAGCAGACAGGGGCAGTTCCGTAAATGTTGTCATTCGATTGTTTTCTTTCTGGAGGGGCTTACTTTTGATTTCTCAGACACATGTCCGAGTTCGCATGCCGCTCGCAATGAAATTGGCGCTGGAACCAAACGGCGGGCAGGAAATGGCGGAAGTGGATCGGATCCAACAGGATCCCCGCGTGACGAGCAAACCGTAGCAAAAGCGTTAATAGAAGTATAGCAGAAGAAGCCGCAGCGCGTGGTTACGTCGGTCACATTGAAGAGAAACAGTGTTAGACACTAGCGGGAAGGCAAAACACCAGGCCGCATCTCGATGGATTCGGTGGGGCGGCAGCCTGTGAGTTTGCGGGCGAGGTGAGTCCAGATGGAGACGAGCACCAACTGCCAGCCGCTCGCAAGAAACTTGAGGCCACGCCAATAGAGACCATCGCCAAGAGCCCGGGTGAACCAATAATAAACGGGGCCACCGATGTAGGCGTAACGCTCAAGGCGGTGGGAGGGGCCTCCAGGATATTCACCATTCTTTTCCTTGCGAACCACCATGCTCATGGTTTCCACAAAGCGGCCAATCTGATGAACCGTGTTATTGGCGTGAACTCGATAGGCGGTGGTGGGATGGGACAAGATTTGGACGGTCTTGCCCGAATAGCCCAGCTTGATGGTCAGGTCGTCGATATCGGAGGGAAAGATTTCCCTGGTGAAGCCTCCCACACTCAGGAAAACCTGGCGATCCACGACAATGGCGCTGGCGCTGCCGCGATACGGGTGGTCCTTGTGCATTAACGCGTCGTACTCGACAACCTGGACGAAGTGGCCAAAATCGTCGAACTGGGGTTTGGGCACAGGCCCTTTGAAGAAGAGAAGACGGCAAAGAATAATTTTTGGTTCTCTCAACTCGATGATTCGGGCGTAGAGATCCAGCGCCCAGGGCAGGTAAAGATCGTCTCCATCGAGAAAAACGAGGTATTCGCCCAGGGCGGCAGCGGCGCCTTCATCGCGGCCAACGTTGGCGCCAAGATTTTTCTCATGCTTAATGAGCCGGATTTTGTCGCCATACTCTTCGAGGATTTGTGCCGTCCGGTCGGGTGAAGCGTCATCCACCACGATGATTTCCTTGTCCGGATAGGGCAGCGCCAAAGCCGAATCGACCGTTTCGCGGATGAACTGTTCTTGTTTGTAGCAAGCAATGACCAGGCTGAATTTCGTCATATACTCATCTGTTGTGCGTGGGATGGGTCAGAGCGAGCCGTTCCATTTTTTCCCTCAACCAGTCACTGCGGCAGTGTATTCCCGTGGCGGCTGGCCTTATCGCAATCATCTTAGCTCTGGAGAGTGCTCCGTCCAAGCTCTCGCTTGGGCGTGTTCGTTCGTCACTTGTTCGACAGCAGACTTCGGAGAACCAAGCCTGCTCTCCGACCTATTTCGCATTATTCCTGGGACACATCGGTAGGGCGGCAGCGAGTTTCAATTCCCTGCTTACTTTTTCTTGCCGCTCATTTTCTCGGCGAGCGCGGTGGCGTCATCGAGCATTTTGTCAATGCGGCGGGCTTGGGCATCCGGCGTTCTGTAGTAGAAAATGCCCAACAGGTGCGCGCGCCGGCGTGATGCCGACATGCGTTCCCAACCTTCGCGGGCGCTGGGATAACGATGATGCTGGCGCGCGAAGGCTAGTTGCAGAACGGGTGGCAGTTCCTGTTCCGCCTCCATGACGGCGAGCAGGCGTTCCGCGATCTGTTCCGCGCGACGGACGCGGGCGGCGGCGCTCTTGGGTTCAGTGATCCACTTGGCGATGTCGCTGCGTGTGGAACGATTCAGTTCGTCATACCAGCGCCGCAGCGAGCGGCCTTCGCTGAGAGGACCCTGGCTCAGAATGCGCTTGAGCTCATCGGGGATGGTTACGCTGCGTTCTTCGCGGTCGAGCTCAATCTGAAAACGGGCAACGCTGCCTTCCCCGGCTCGCGCTCCCTTTTGCATGCGCTTGTTGACCAGCAGAATGTGTTGCCCCTCTCGGGTGGGAAACAGCGAAGTGCGGAAGGCAAACCCGTTGATTTCGCCTTTCACTTTAATCTGCCCACGCGTCCCCCAGAGTTTGGCGGCATCGAACGGCACGCGGATCACAATCCAGTTGAGACTTGAGCGCAAGCGTTCGAGCCTGGCCTCGAAACGCCGGGCGGCGGACGCGGGCATGGCTTTAGAAGCTTTCGGCATGGGCGGAAACCGGGCGTCTGCATTCTAATATGAACGGACGCGCGCAATGACATTGCCCGGCAGGAGTTAAACTGTTAGAAAAGGACCTCCGGAGAACCATTCGTGATCTGCCCGAAGTGCGGTGAGGATAATGCGGACAATTTCCGTTTCTGCGGAATGTGTGGCACCTTGCTCGAAGCTCGGCTCGAAGCTCGAACCGAAGTTCGAACCGAAGTTCGAACCGAAGTCCGGCGGCCAGCGGGCGCGCCGGTACCGGGCCTTCCGAAAATAGCGAACGCGACGGATCCGCTGCGGACTTCCCTGGCGGAGAACGCGACCAGACCCGCAAACAAACCGGCGCCGCCGATCAGCGGACCCTCGATGCTGGGCTTGAGCCAGCCTGGCGCAAATCAAACTGGTTCGAATCCGCCCAGATCGCATCCGCCCAGCATGGACTCGTTGCGGGAAAAGTCTTTCTCCAGCTCGGATTCTTTTTTTGAGCCCGAGCAACCCAAGACCAGCGGACGGCGGATCCTGTTGCTGGTAGCGCTGCTTGCAGCATTGGGCGTAGCCGGCTGGTGGACGTACACCAACTATCTCGGCGCTATGGAGAGTCGAAAACCGGAGGCCGCGACGTCGAACGCCGGCGAGGCATCGGCTGAAAAGCCATCGACGAAAGCGGCTGCCAAGGATGCGGTTCCAGCGGTTGATGCGGGCGGATCGCAGGCGGCGGTTCCGTCAGCGGGAGTTCCCGAGAGCCACGCCCAGAATGCCAGCGCTGCTCCCGAACCTCGCCCGAAGACCGTGGACGCAGCCGCCAAGCCCGCAGCGAAACCGGTGACTCCGAGAGTGACTCCAGTGACTCCAAAGATCGCGCTGGGCGATAAGGGCGCGGAGAAACGCGAACCTCGCGCGGCCTTGGCCAAGACTTCAAAATTACCCGCGCCCGCCGCCGCAGACTCCGGGGCCGCAGACTTCCGCAAAGGCGAAGCCTATCTCTACGGGCGAGGCGCGCCGAAGAACTGCGACCAGGCAGTCAAATATCTGAAGGCCGCTTCAAGCAAATCCAGCGCCAAGGCCCGGAGCGCCTTCGGAACCATGTATGCCACCGGCCACTGTGTGCCGCGCGATCTGCCGACATCGTATTCATGGTTTGCGTTGGCACTGCGAGCGGATCCCAACAATCAGATTCTGGAAAAAGATTTGAGCGCGATCTGGAAGCAGATGACGCCGGCGGAACGGCAGATGGCGACAAGAATGAAACAGTGAAACAAGATCGGGTGATCGGGTCATCCGGTGATCGGGTCATCGAAAGTCAAAGGCCTTTGATCTTCGATCACCCCATGGCCCGATCTTCTTACTCGCCTCTTGGGACAAGATTCAGCGCTTTCTTCATACTGCCGCGCTCGATCATGATTTTTTCCTGCAGCAGCGTGATCGCGTAGATCAACTGCTCGGGACGCGGCGGACAACCGGGGACATAGATATCCACGGGAATCACCTGATTCACGCTCTGCACCAGCGCGTAATTTTGAAAAACGCCGCCGGAAGTCGCGCAGGCTCCCATCGAAATCACCCACTTCGGTTCCGGCATCTGCTCCCAGAGCTGGCGAATTACGGGCGCCATCTTGTTCGAGACGCGGCCGGCAATAATCATCAAGTCCGATTGCCGCGGCGACGGCCGAAACACTTCGGCGCCGAAGCGAGCGATGTCGAAGCGCGACGCCCCCATCGACATCATTTCAATGGCGCAGCAAGCCAGCCCAAACGTCATCGGCCAGATGGAGTTCTTGCGGTTCCAGTTGACGACCGCGTCCAGCGTGGTCATGACGATGCCTTCGGGCACGCCGTCTCCGAAGACAAGTTCCTTGACTACCTTCTTGCCGTTCTCGATGTCAACGTAGGGGCCAAAACTGAGCTCTTGCGCCATCTGGTTATTTTAACCGCAGAGGACGCCGAGTGCGCAGAGGAAATAACTTTCCCGCGTGGGTTCGCGATTTCACTTATTGATCGGGTGGCGAGAGTAATCTGATTTCGTAAGTGGAACCCGAACAATGGGTCTGGTGTCTCTGTTAATGAAGGCACCAACCGAAAGAGTGCCGTTCTACTGATGCACGGAGTCTGTCTCAACTCGTGGCAACCGTACGGGTGTGAGTGGAGCGTCGGTTACTTGTGGCGCTGGATGAACTGGGTTGTGCGCCTCGATGTCATCGTGCTTGCGCTCATGTTCGTTTATGTCGTCGTTGTTGTCACCCGCGTTTTCTGTCGCTACCACTTAGCTCGGAGTCCGAGACAGATCGATCGCGCCGGCAGGAGGAAACTCGCCGCCGTCCTGAGCATTGAGTTGGACGGTCTCAAAGCAATTGCGTCCAGCGCCCCGTACCTCGGACTTGCGGGCACATGCGTCGGCATAATGAGCGGACTCTGGTTCGGCGGAATCGGCATGGAAAAGAACGCTGCGCTGGCACTGATTTCGTCAAGAATAGCCGTAGCACTGGTTACAACCGCTGCGGGAATACTAGTGGCTGTTCCAGCGATATGTTCCTATAACTATCTTTGCACGCGCAAAGACTTGCTTAAGAGCGAAGTGTCTAATGACCCGCCTGCGCAAATAAGCCGATACCATCAGGGCACCCGGAGGCTCGCGTTAGCACAACGATTCTCTCAACTCCCGGCATTTGCTCTAATTGCAGCAACCGGTCTGGCGGCTCTCGTTGCGGCGTATACGCCGTACTTTGCTCCGCGAGAGCCAACGGGCCTCTACATCGAACTCGCCCCATCCTGCTGCGAGAATTGTGCTAACGACCGAATGACCCTTCTGCACATAACCGACGCAGGCAAACTCTTGCTTAATGCAGAGCAGGAAGATTGGAACGGTCTGGCAGGTCGTTTGTCAGAGATTTACAGGGTGCGAGAGCAACGTACGCTAGATCTCGTTGCCGACGATGGGGTGCCGTTTCAGACCGTAGCCGATGCTCTCGACATCGTGGAAAACATTCCCGCCACGGCAGGGCCTCAAGCGACTGGCATGGAAATGGACAAGCTAGACATCACGGTGCGGTTGGTAACTCCTAAAGTTTGGAACGCTCGTTGCCTTGAACCTATCGCGACTGGTTCGAGCCAGCCTCCTCCAAAGTAGCCAGACCAAAGTCGTCATTTCACCAGCAATACAGAGCATCTTATGAAATAAGTCCCAGCTATGCTCGGCGCTCTCCGCGTCTCGGCGGTGATTAGCTCCTACGGGTTCAGCACGATCTTGCCGAACATCTGGCTTTTCTCCATGCAATCGTGGGCGGTGCGGAGGGTCTGAGGCGGGATGTGTTGCGGCCGAGTCAACTTCTGACGCCGGCTGCGCGCCGTACTGCTTTTCCCGTCGACTGGGGAAGTTGTACGGCGACGAAGTATTCTTCCGGATAGAGATAGTCCTCGCCCGATTCATCGATCACGCGAATCTGGCGGAGCTTTGCCGCCGCCTCATCCGGGACCACTTGGTACAGCTTCCGCAACTCGAGCGAAGCGGCATAGTCCTTATTCTTTACACAAACAACAAATTTCGGCTCAGTTCGCTTCATTGGATTTCCAGAATGCGTTTGATCTTGAACTCTTTTGCCCCCGGGCCATGCGCTTCATACCAGTGCACTTCCGCATGACATATCGTACCATCCGCCAGCTTGACCGCTGCGATTCCCTTCAACTTCCTCCAGCGTTGTCCGCCATAGAGCTTTCGTAACCGCCGACGCTCCCGAATGCCCTTGCCCGAAGCGATCGTCTCAACATCCGATATGCGGCCAATGATTTCGAAGAACACGCGGCGCTGATTGTACTCCCACGCTGGCCGGTCGAAAACTCCTACGGGTTCAGCACGATCTTGCCGAACATCTGGCTCTTCTCCATGTACTCGTGTGCGGTGCGGATTTCACTCAACGGGAACGTATGGTCGATGACCGGCTTGAGGCGTCCGGCAAACACGTGGCCGAGCACTTCGTGGAGTTCGCTCATCGTGCCCATGTACGAGCCCAGCAATGCCAACTGGCGCGAGAACAGAAATCGCAGATCGAGTTCGACTTTCGGCCCGGTGGTCGCGCCGCATGTGACGAGCGTGCCGCCGGTTTTGAGCGACCGCACACTCTCCTCCCAGGTGGCGAGCCCAACATGCTCGATGACGATATCGACGCCCTCGAAGTTGGTGATCTTGCGGACTTCCTGCGAAATTTTCTGCTCATAGTGGTTGATGACGAAGTCGGCGCCGAGTTCGCGGGCGCGCTCCATTTTGCGCTCGTCGCCCGCGGTCGCGATCACCCGCGCGTGAAACAGTCTCGCAATCTGAATGGCCGCAATGCCCACCCCTGAGTTCGCGCCCAGCACCAGCACGGTTTGGCCGGGGCGGATGGCGGCGCGTCCCGTGAGCATGTGCCATGCGGTAAGAAAAACCAGCGGCACGCTCGCGGCCTCGTTGAAATCGAGCGAGTCGGGGATGGGGATGATGTTCACGGCGGGCACGGCAATCAGTTCGCAGTTGCCGCCGTCTACGGCGTTGCCGAGCACGCTGAACTGCCGGCACTGGTTCTGCAGGCCGGCAACGCACTTCGCGCAGTGATTGCAGAAATGCATGGGCGCAAGCAGCACCCGCTGTCCGGGCTTGAACTCGGTGATGTACTCGCCGACCTCGACAATTTCGCCGGCGATGTCGCTGCCGAGAATGTGCGGCAGATTAACGCCGGGCAGTCCTTTGCGCACCCAGAGGTCGAGGTGATTCAGAGAACAGGCTCGCACGCGGACGAGGACTTGATCCTTGCGCGGCTTGGGATCGGGAACGTCTTCGTAGGTGAGAACTTCGGGTCCACCGAACTGATGAATGCGAACGGCTTTCATGGGAGCTCCTGAGAATTTCGTAATGTCACGCACCGTTTCAGGACTAGATACTAAATTGAAATGTACCAAACGCAGTGTGATAAGTCGCACAGATTGCGTGCGCGCCAAGTCGTAGAGTTTTTATTGCAGGCCATGTTTGGAGGGTGTTTCCAGTGGGTACTGGGCGCGGCCTGCGAAGCCGCCGAGTGGCTGACATCAGCTATTGCAGTTCGAGTCTGCCGCCCTCCGTGCAGTCACTCGCAAAATACCTACAAAATACCTACAAAAGTACTCTTGACAGAAGCAGCGCGCGAGCGAGACGATAGAGTCTCGCAGGCCGTGTCAGTAGTACCACTGGCGAAACACCAGTAGCCCCGGAGTGATGTCCCGGGGCTTTTGATTTAGCGGGCTGCCTGCGTAGGGACAGACGCCCTCGACCGTCCAGAGCGCAGCTCGACGATAGCTGACGCCCACGCCACGTTTGACCTTTCCCCGCTCACCCAACCATAATCAACGCTATGGACCTGTACGAAGAGATCGTCCGTCTGCGAAAAGACGGACGCCGCGGGGCAGTGGCCACCATCGTCAACGTGCAGGGGTCGATCCCTTCGTTCAAGACCGCCAAGATGCTGGTGCGCGACGATGGCTCGATCTTCGGGACCATCGGCGGCGGCTGCGTCGAGGCCGAGGTGTGGCAGGCGGCGCGCGAAGTTATGGAATCGGAGAAGCCGCGCACCCTGAAGTTTGATCTGAATCAGGATCCGAAATACGACACCGGCCTGGTCTGCGGCGGAACGCTGGAGATTTTCGTGGAACCGGTTTTACCTCCAGCAGAGCTCTATATTTTTGGCGCCGGCCACATAGCCGCGAGCCTCTACCAGGTTGCACGCATCGCCGGATTCGACGTCACGGTGATCGATGATCGCGAAGCCTACGCGAACCGCGAACGCTTTCCCGAGGCGCGGCAGGTGATCGCCGAAGATTTCGACAAGGCGGCGGCGCAGCTCGCACCCGGCGACTGTTCGTACATAGTGATCGTCACGCGCGGGCACCGCGACGATATGCGGATGCTGCGCTGGGCGGTGCAGACTCCGGCGCGCTATGTCGGCATGATTGGGTCGAAGCGGAAGACCATTACCATTTTCAAAGAGCTGCAACAGGAAGGTTTGCCCGCCCATTTATTTGACCGAGTCTACGCGCCGATCGGGCTGGATATTGGGGCGATTACGCCGGAAGAGATTGCCGTGTCGATCACGGCCGAACTGATCGCAAAACGGCGAAGAGTGGAGCGCGATCTGCCGCATATGAGCTGGTTCCTCCGCCGGGAGCGAGAATCCGAGGTTGGGCCGAAAGAAAACCCCTAACCGCAGAGTGCGCAGAGTACGCGGAGAAAGGTTTGGCCTTGCTTCTTCTGTCAATCTGCTTTACGAATGGCCAGCAAACTCTATTCGCTCTGAAAATCCATTTTATTTACTCTGCGTTCTCCGCGTCCTCTGCGGTTCAAGCTTTTTGCAGGCGCGGCGGTTAAGATTTCATCATGCCGAAGGAAATCGAAATTAAATTTCGCATTGAGGATTTGCCCGCGCTGGCCCGGGCGCTGAAGCAAGCAGGGTTCAAACAACTCACCCGCTCCACCCACGAGATGAATTCGCTCTACGACCTTCCCGGCCAGAAGCTGCGCAAGCGGGGAGAAATGCTGCGGCTGCGCAAGTACGGCGAGACTTGGGTGCTGACTCACAAGGCGAAAGGCACGGCCGGCCGCCATAAAGTGCGGACTGAACTGGAAACGCCTGTCGAGAACGGCCCGCAGATGGATGCCATTCTGCGTGTGCTTGGGTTCGCGCCCACGTTTCGCTATGAAAAATATCGCGCGGAGTGGAGCGACGGCACGGGCCACGTGGTGCTGGATGCGACTCCGATTGGGAACTTCGGCGAGATCGAAGGACCGTCGCGTTGGATTGACCGCACGGCGCGCGCGCTCGGAATCAGCCGAGGCGATTACATCACTCAGACCTACGCCCCAATGTTCTTTGCCTGGAAGCGGCGCACGCACAGTCCAGCTACGGAGATGACGTTTCACGCGCTCGGCAAGAAATCAAAAGGCCTTTCACCGCCGAGACGCCGAGAGCGCCGAGAAAAAACTGAAAAGAATGATTTGCTGCCGGTCTCATGAGCGCCAGCCAAAGATTTCCTCGGCGACCTCGGCGTCTCGGCGGTGAAAGGCTCTACGAATTTGCGCCGCAACACTTCTTATATTTCTTGCCGCTGCCGCAGGGGCAAGGATCGTTGCGTCCTACTTTTGCCCCCGAACGCACCACCTGCTGAACTTGCATATCGCCAGCCCCGGCCATGCGCGCTTGTTCCAGCTCTTTCTTCTTCTTGCGTTGGAAGGCTTCCTCGATTTCGTCCACGGACGTAGCGACCTGGCGCGGCGGGCGGCCGTTGCCGCCTCGACCGCCGGTGATGACTGAAGGTACGCCGGCTTCGGGCCCCTGGTCGAACGGCTCGTTTGGTCCCCCTCCGGCGCCACCCGGCGCTGTTCCCGACTCCCGCGGACGTTCCATGATCTGCATCAGGTACAGGTAGCGAACCGTTTCTTCCTGAAAGCGCTGCATCATTTCTTCGAACATGTCGAAGGACTCGCGCTTGTATTCGACCAGCGGATCGTGCTGTCCATAGCCGCGCAGTCCGATGCCCTCTTTGAGGTGATCCATGCCGAGCAGGTGATCTTTCCATTGCGCGTCGATCACGCTCAGCATGATCATCCGCTCGTGATAGCGCATGGCTTCGGCGCCGATCAGCTTCTCTTTCGCGTCATAGCGCTCTTTGAGTTTTTCAAAGATGGCGTCGCCCAGTTCCTGGCGGTTCATCTGCTCAGGCTTTAGGCCCTCGGCGTAGATGTCGACGCCAAAGCGAGTGAAGATGTCGTCCTTCAGAGCCTTGAGGTCCCAGTTGGCGATGTGCTCTTTGGGCGGACAGTGCCGCTCGAGGATGTCGCCGAGAATCCCGGAGACGTAATCCTCGATGATGAGATCCTTCTGGTCGAGCCCTTCGAGCAAGCGGCGGCGCAGGCCGTAGACCGCTTCGCGCTGCTTGTTCATGACGTCGTCATACTCAAGCAAGTGTTTGCGGGCCTCGAAGTTCTGGCCTTCGACCGCTTTCTGCGCGGCTTCGATTCGGCTCGTGATCATGCGCGATTCGATGGGGACGCCTTCTTCCATGCCCAGGCGTTGCAGCAGCTTCGAAACCCATTCCTTGGCGAAGATCCGCATCAGGTCGTCTTCGAGCGAAAGATAGAAGCGCGACGAGCCGGGGTCGCCCTGGCGGCCGGCGCGCCCGCGAAGCTGATTGTCGATGCGGCGCGCTTCGTGGCGTTCGGTACCGAAGATGTGCAACCCGCCGGCCGCAATCACTTCCTTATGTTCCTGGTCCGTATCGGTTTTGTAGCGGGTAAAAATCTCGTTCCACTGGTCCGTCGGGACCGCGTATTCATTGCCGGCGTAGTACCAAACCGTGCGGTTGGGATCGTCGACCTCGGCTTCGATCTTGCCTTGCGCGGCGCGGATCGGCTGCGCGATTCCCGTCTTCACGCATTCCTGCTTGGCCATGAATTCGGGATTGCCGCCAAGCAGAATGTCGGTGCCACGGCCCGCCATGTTGGTGGCGATGGTAACCCTGCCCTTGCGCCCGGCCTGCGCCACGATTTCCGCCTCTTTCTCGTGGAACTTCGCGTTCAGCACGACGTGCTGCTTCAACCCCTTTTTATTCAGCAGGTCGGAAAGGCGCTCGGACTTTTCGATCGAGGTCGTGCCCACCAGCACGGGCTGGCCGCTCTCGTGCAGCCTTTGGATTTCGTCGGCGGCCGCGAAATACTTCTCTTTCTCCGTGCGGTAGACGATGTCGGGATTCTCTTGACGCAGCAGCGTGCGATTGGTCGGAATGACGACGACTTCGAGCCGGTAAATCTTTTCGAATTCCGGCGCTTCGGTTTCCGCCGTTCCCGTCATGCCGGCCAGCTTTTTATACATGCGAAAATAATTCTGGAACGTGATGGTGGCAAGGGTCTGATTCTCGCGCTCGATCTTGACGTTCTCCTTGGCTTCGATCGCCTGGTGCAGCCCGTCGGACCAGCGGCGCCCCGGCATCAGACGGCCGGTGAATTCGTCCACGATCAACACTTCGCCGTCTTTGACCACGTACTCGACGTCTCGCTTGTAAAGCGCGTGCGCTTTGACGGCGGTCTCCACGTGATGCTTCAGCGCCCAGTTTTCCGGGTCGGCGATGTTGCCGATCCCCAGCAGCTTCTCGACTTTTTCCCAGCCCACGTCGGTGACCGTGCAGTTGCGGTGCTTCTCGTCGACCACGAAGTCCCCGGTCATGATCTTGGGCTCGCCCGGCTGCGTATCGATTTCTTCGCCCTTTTCGAGCTTGGGAATAATGCGGTTGACCTTGTAGTACTTGTCGGTGGACTCTTCACTCGCGCCCGAAATGATGAGCGGCGTCCGCGCTTCGTCGATCAGGATGGAATCGACTTCGTCGACAATCGCATAGTTGTGCACGCGCTGCACGCAATCGCGCAGGTCGAACTTCATGTTGTCGCGCAGATAGTCGAAACCGAATTCGTTGTTGGTGCCGTAGGTCACGTCAGCGGCGTAGGCGGCGCGGCGCTCCGTGTCGTCGAGGTCGTGGACGATCACGCCCACCGTCAGGCCGAGAAAGCTGTAAAGCTTGCCCATCCATTCCGAGTCGCGCTTAGCCAGGTAGTCATTGACCGTGACCACGTGCACGCCGCGTCCACTGAGCGCGTTCAGAAACACCGGGAGCGTGGCGACCAGCGTTTTGCCTTCGCCGGTCTTCATTTCGGCGATCTTGCCTTCGTGCAGAACCATGCCGCCGATCAACTGCACGTCGAAGTGCCGCATGTTGAGCACGCGCCGCCCGGCCTCGCGGACCACGGCAAACGCCTCCTCAAGCAGTTCGTCGAGAACTACCTTGAGCGCCTCGCTGCGCTCCGCTTCGATTTCCTTCTGACGGTCGCTATTCCGGAGATCGATGTCCGGAGCATCAGGATCCGCGTCCGGCTCGTCGGCGATCGA
>Ga0326728_10020934_pt1 | contig 12382 bp, 6 predicted proteins | sample MB3enrmetagenome_FD_207602 | JGI IMG/M metagenome (GOLD analysis project Ga0326728, IMG submission 207602) | Lab enriched peat soil microbial communities from McLean, Ithaca, NY, United States - MB31MN | ecosystem: Environmental > Terrestrial > Soil > Wetlands > Peat | place: USA: New York...
CGCCCCCACCTCCGCCGAACTGACGGTGGACGTCGACCCGCAGCAGCCCGCGGGGCGGTTCCGAATCGGCGGCAATGAGTTCCTGCTGAACGAAGGCGAATGGTCGGGCTGGATCCGCGCCGGGTTCGTTCTCATTCCAGGCTTGCGGTCGGCGCGCGGCATGGTCCGGGTGTACGCCAAGCAGTACCACCCGCTCTTGCAACTCTATGTATCGCCGGTGAACCTCGATCCGGCCGCTCCCGAATTGCCGCTTTCCACTCCGGATTCCTACAGCCGGCAGATGGCTGAGGCGATCGGACCGTTCTACACCCAGGGCATCGCCGAAGACACGGCGGTCTACCGCTCGGGCTACTTCGACCTGCAGGAGTACCTGGCGCAGAGCCGCCTGGTGGCCGAGGATCAGTTCGCCATCTTGCGGCGCGCCTTCAGCGAGTTCCGGACGGGGTTATTCTTCTTCTACTTTTCCACCCTCGATCAGAACTCGCACATGCTCTGGGGCAAACACGAGGACGAGCTTCTCCAGAGCTATCAGTCGGTTGACCGGGCCGTCGGCTGGGTGGCCGCGCGCGCCGGCCCGGCCACCATCATGGTCATGTCCGACCACGGATTCACCCGTTTCGATCGCGCCGTCAATCTGAATACCTGGCTGAGAAGCGAGGGCTTTCTGAGTTTCGACAACCCGGCCGTCATCGCCGGCGGCGAGGGATTCGCGCACGTCGATTGGTCGAAGACCCAGGCTTACGCCATGGGTCTCAACGGGCTCTATGTGAACTTGCGCGGCCGCGAGAAGAACGGCACGGTGGCCGACGGGACGGCCCGCGCGGAGGTGTTGCGCCAGATTTCCGAGCGGTTGCTGGCGCTGCGCGACCCGCTTGATGGCGCCACCGTGGTGGACGCAGTGTACGAGCCCCGAAAAGTCTTTCATGGACAAGCGCTCGAATTCGCCCCCGATCTGATCGTCGGCTACGCCGCCGGTTACCGGGGCTCCTGGCAGACCGCGCTGGGCGCCGCGCCCGAACCTATTCTGGAAGACAACCGCGATGCCTGGATCGGCGACCACTGCATCGATCCCCAACGGGTCCCAGGTACTCTGCTGGCCAATCGGCCAATCCGCTTGAGCGACCCGAACCTGGCCGATCTGACGGTAACCATCCTTTCGGAATTCGGGATCCCCGCGAATCGCGAGATGCAGGGCCGTCCGGTATTCCGTTGAGTCTGGCTTTTTTGTCCTTGCCATAGCTTTGCTTTTTAACCACTACTCGAAACCGCATATAACGCCGAACTTATCCCCAAAAGCGCGTATCTTCTACATTCATCAGCCATTAAGCTTCGTTTACCATGTCTTTCTAGAATATAAGTTGGTTCCAAAAATCTTCTGTTGCCTGTTTTTTTCGTCTTTTCCTGTTGCTTTCCTATGTTTTTCGTGGTAGGTTTTGGGCACGGGGATTTTAGCTATGGGAGTCGACGGAGTCGGCGTGACAGCTCGGGTGAGTTCGCACGGGACAGACTTGGCTCTGCGCGTAGCACGCACTTTCACTGCTTCCAACCAGAGAAATTCAAGACAAGAGGAGTTTATGAGGACCAGACCGTTCTCACTTGTGGCAGTATGTATGGCACTCCTGTTCTTGGCGTTGCCGGCCTTCTCGCAGGGCGACCGGGGCGCCATCACAGGCCTCATCACAGACGCCGGCGGCGCTGTGGTACCGAGCGTAGAAGTAATCGCTACGGATTTGCAAACCAACACCATCTACAAGGCCGTCACCACTTCGGAGGGCGTGTACCGCATCCCGTATTTGCCGCCTGGCAATTACCGAGTGACTGCCGGAATGAAGGGATTCAAGACGGCGGTGGTGCAGCCGGTTGTGGTGGCAACAGCTTCAGTGGTGACCGCGGACCTGCGGTTGGACGTCGGCACTGCCTCCGAGACCGTAACCGTAAGCGCCGACGCGACGCGCCTGGAGTCGTCCAGTTCGGAGCTTGGCTACACGGCTACGTCAAAAGACTACCACGATTGGACCATCAGCAGCGACAATGACGGCCAGCGGCAGATCCAGGATTTTATCTACTCCGCCCTGCCTGGAACCACCGGCGATTCCTACACCGGCAGCATCAACGGTTCACCCACGATGACGCAGGAGGTCTATATCGAAGGCATTTCGATCGGCCGAATGGATATCGCGGGCGATACCAGCGAGTTCGAACCCAGCGTGGACGCCATTAGCGAGTTCCGGCTCCAGACTGGCGGCATGAACGCGGCCTACGGCGGCGGTCTGACGGGGGTGGAAAACTTCACCGTCAAATCCGGCACCAACCAACTGCACGGCACCGCCTACGACTACGTGATCAACAACGTTTTCAACGCCAACGGCTACACCAACAATGCTTACGGCGATCCCAAGGCACCCTACAAACAAAACAGCTTCGGTACTGCCGCTGGCGGCCCGCTTTGGGTGCCCAAGTTGTACAACGGGAAGAACAAGACCTTCTGGTTCTTCAGCTACGAGGGTGACCGGAGGCGTACGGGCCAGCTCTCCGGGTTCCGGAGCTTGCCTCTTCCGGCCTTCCGGACGGGAGATTTTTCCACCCTCCCGCAAGCCATCTACGATCCGCGAAGCACCACCCAGCAGGCGGACGGCACCTATACCCGTACGCCGTTCCCCGGGAACATCATTCCGACTACCGATATCAGCAAGGTTTCGGAAAATATTCTCACCATGGCGCCGATTCCCGATCCTACGCTGCCGGGGCTTTACAACAACATACCCGGAGTCTCCGGCAGACCCATATTCAACCTGAACACTTTCACCGGAAAATTCGACGAGAGCATCACGGACAAGCACCGGCTGTCGTTTTACGCCTCTGTGAACGACCGGTACCGCTACAACGGCTCCAGCTTCGCGTATTTGCCGATACCCGGCAGCGCCAGCGGACCGTTTGCGGCGCAGGAAGTCTTCGGCACGATGTTGCGGCTGGGCTATCTTTACACCATCACGCCGACGGTGATCAACCACTTAGCCCTCGGCTACAACAACTTCAACAACAGCAACAGCTCTCTCACGCTCGATAAGGGCTGGCCGGGCAAAATCGGGCTGACGGGTGTCGCCGAGACCACCTTCCCGGAGATCACGTTTACGGGGTCGCCTGCTCAAGGGGGCAAGCTCACGGAATTGGGGCGAAGCAACGCCGGCGTCGAGCCGAACGGAAGCTACATCTTGTCGGATGACCTTACCTGGGTCCACGGCAAACATTCCTTCAAGTTCGGCACCGAGGTGCGCGCCTATTTCTATTTCCAGGATATGCGCGGCAACACCTCGGGGACTTTCACTTTTGCCCCCAATCAGACTGCCGACCCGAATAACCTGGCGACTACCGGCTACAGCTTTGCCAGCTTCCTGCTGGGCGCCGCATATAAGACCAGCGCGACCATCGACGGGGGCAATCCCCATACCCGCGAGAACACCCCCGCCTTCTATGTGGCCGACGATTGGAAGGTGAGCCGCCGCCTCACGCTGAATCTCGGGTTGCGCTGGGACATCGTGGGCGCGATGTACGAAGACCACGGCTGGGGCTCCGACCTCGGTCCCACCACACCGAACCCGGGCGCGGGCGGGTACCCGGGAGCGCTGGTGTTCCTGAGCAATCTGCATCAAAAGGCGTTCCAAAGCGCCTATTACGGCGAGATCGGTCCGCGCGCCGGGTTCGCGTACGCCATCAGCGACAAGCTGGTCGCTCGCGGCGGGTACGGCCTGAATTACACCCCTCCGATCACGAACGGCTGGGACCCTGCCACCGTCGACGGCTATTCGGGCGCCAACAACCTGCATCCCCAAACCATCAATCCCGCGTTGTACTGGGACAACGGCTACCCCGCTTATACCCATTCACTGCCGGACCTGGACCCGACCCTCGACAACGGGAACGGGATCGCATACGTCTCCCCCCACTCGAGCCGCCAACCCTACGCGCAGAACTTCAGTTTGGGCGTGCAATACCTGTTCAACGGCAACAACACGCTGATGGCCAATTACGTGGGCGTCCTGGGCAACCGCCTGAACGCGCCCAACTTCACGAACATGAACCAGCTCAATCCCAAGTACCTGTCACTGGGCGATGAACTGCTGGACGACGTCAGTCTGCACCCCAACATCCCCGTGCCCTACCCCGGCTTCACGGGCTCGGTGGCACAGGCGCTGCTGCCGTTTCCGCAGTACGCCGGCGGAAGCGTGTACCAGTGGGCCGCGCACTTCGGCAAATCCAATTACAATGCGGGGCAGGTGGTGTTCACGCACCGGGCTTCCAAAGGGCTCACTTTCCTGGCTTCCTATGCGTTCCAGAAAACCCTCACCGACACCGACGGGGCCGTCTACTATGGCGGCGCCGCTCAGGACGTCTACAACCGCGGTTTGGAAAAATCCGTCGCGAGCTTCGACCACACCCAGGTGTTGAAACTGACCTGGACTTACGAGTTGCCCGTCGGCAAGGGCCAACGCTTCGTGAACCGGGGCGGCGTCCTGAACCAGATTGTGGGCGGTTGGAACATCTCCGTGAATCAGCAGTACCAAACCGGCGACTCATTGGCGATTTCCTCCAGCATCTCGCAAAATGGCAATTACCTCTTCGATGCCACCGTTCGGCCAGACGTGGTGCCTGATCAGCCCCTGAGAATTCCCGAAACCGGGTCTCTCAATATTGCCGCTAATGGGGCCGGCATAACCTATATCAATCCCAACGCGTTTGTGAACCCGCCGGCGACGGCGAACGGGGTAATCACGTCGTTGGGCAACGCCCCGCGCCAATTCGGCAACCTCCGCGGCCCGTTCCAGCCGACGGAGAACCTCAGTATATTCAAACGATTCCACTTCGGGGAGGAACGATTCCTGGAGTTCCGCGTCGACGCGTTCAACGCTTTCAACCGGGTCGGACTCGGCGACCCCGATACTGGGGTAGGGGACCAGTATTTCGGCCAGATTCTCGGGGTTCAACAGGGACCGAGAGAAGTCCAACTGGCCCTGCGCATAACTTTCTAACTCCGGAAACCCCATTGCCTCCAGCGGAGTGGACCTTTCAACGGGTCCACTCCGCTATTTTTGTGTTTGTGGGGCGGACCCCTGGTCCGCGCGGGACGTCCTCGTCCCGCTTCTCTTTCGAGGATCAAGTCGTTGCATCCCAGAAAGCCGACCAGGGGGCCGGCTGGGGACCAGGTGGGGACCAGGGGGTCCGCCCCACAGAATTGAACTCTAGGATGTACTCTGAATCGATGCGACTCTCCTGGCCCGTGTCCCGGAAGGCGATGATCGGGTGCTTGCTTGGTCTCGGCGCGCTCGTCTCCTGCCAACGTTCCGGCGGTCCTGCCCAGCGGACGCTGCGGCCGGTCAATGTCGTCGTGATCACCATCGACACGCTCCGTCCCGATCACCTCCACTGCTACGGCTATACGAAGATCGAAACTCCCACGCTCGATGGCATCGCGCAAAGCGGCGTGCTGTTCGAGAATGCCGTGACCCAGACCCCGTTGACTCCGCCGTCGCATGCCAGCATTTTCACCGGCCTCAATCCGCCCGCCCACAAGGTGCGGGATACCGGCGGATTCATTCTTTCTCCATCCACGCCGACCTTGGCCAGCCGCCTGCATGAGCACGGGTGGGACACGGCCGCCTTCATCAGTTCGATGGTGCTCAAGAAGCGCAACGGATTCGATCAGGGTTTCGACGTGTACGACGATAATTTGCCCCGCCCCGGCAAGGGAGATGAATTCCTGGAGGACGCGGTGCGCCGCGCGGGCGACACGGTGGACCGGGCAGTGGATTGGCTGGGCCACCGTACCGGACGGCCGTTCCTCCTGTGGGTGCACCTGTACGACCCGCACGTTCCTTACAAGCTGTCGCCCCCGTTCAGCGAGCAGTATAAGGACCGCCCGTACGACGGCGAGATCGCCTACGCCGATCGCGAGCTCGGGCGCCTGATGGAGAGTTTACGACGCGTATCGCCGCCTGAAAAGACACTTTTAGCCGTGCTTTCCGACCACGGCGAGAGCCTGGGAGAGCACGGCGAATACACCCATGGCGTGTTCCTCTACGATGCCACGCTGCGCATTGCGTTTCTGCTGTCCGGGGCCGGTGTCCCGCCCGGAGTACGGCTGAAACCGCAAGCCCGTACCATCGACCTGCTTCCCACGATTCTGGATCTGATGGGCGGTCCCGCGCCGGCGGGGATCGCCGGCACAAGCCTGGTTCCGCTTTTCACGGGTAAGGAAGCGGACACGGCGGTTTCGTACGCCGAGTCGCTCTATCCGAAAATCAATCTGGGGTGGGCCGAGCTGCGCGGCGTTCGCACCAATGAGTGGAAGTACATTCGCGCGCCCAAGCCGGAGCTTTACGATCTGGTCCGCGATCCGCAGGAGACCAGGAACGTGGTGGCGGAACATCCCGACATGGTGCGTAAACTGGAGGCCCAGGTTGCCGCCGCCAGTTCCATGGATACAGCCAAGGTGGACACAACGCCCATCGACGAGCGCACGCTGGCGCAGTTGAAATCTCTCGGTTATACGTCCGGAGCCATGGCGCGATCCTACCAACTGAATGGCGCGGGAGCCGATCCCAAGGATCGCGTAGCCGTGCTGAAGGCGATCGACACGGCCGACCTGCCTGCGAGCGGGTTGTCCGCGCAGCGGCGCATCGAGTTGCTGCAACAGGCGGTCAGCCAGGATCCCGGCAACCCGCTGCTTTACCATTTGCTGGGCCCGAAGCTGGAACAGTCGGGCCGCTATGACGAAGCCATGAAGCTGTATCGGGCGGGCCTGGCGCAAGGCATCGTGGACGGCCGATTGCACTCCCGCCTGGGCGATCTGCTGGTGCGCGCCGGAAAGAAGTCGGAAGCCATCCCGGAGTACGAGAAGGCCGCCCAGCTCAATCCCGCCGACGTGGCGAGTCAGGTGAACCTGGCCACCGCGTACATGGAAGCGGCGCGGCAGGGGGATGCCGAGCGCGTTTTGAAAGCCGTCACAGCCATTGAGCCGTCCAATGCCGCGGCCCAGAACGGGCTCGGATTGCTGGCCATCCAACGGCAGGACGGGACAGCCGCGCGCGGTTATTTCGAAAAAGCGATCGAGCTCGATCCGGACCTGGCCGAGGCGCATCTCAACCTCGGCCTGCTGTACAAAATGGCGGGCGACCGCGAGCACGCACGCTCCTGCTTCGAACAGTTCCTCAAGAAGGCGTCTCCCCGGCAGTACAAAGAGGTGATCCCCAAGGTACGTGCAGAGCTGGCTGGGCTACAATGAGTCACGGTTGAACCATGTTTAGCGGAAACATCAAACTGAAGAAGGAACTGGGCCAGCGTGTGGAGCGTTGCGCCAAGGCCGCCGGATACAGTTCGCCGCAGGAGTTCATCGAGCACATCATCGAGCGCGAATTGGCCAAGCTGGCGGACGCCGAGACCGACGAAGAGATCGTGAAGAAGCTCAAAGGCCTGGGCTACATCGATTAGGCCATGGCATTTCTCACGCTGGCGGTTTTCAGCGCGGCGGCCGGTGTACTGATTCTTTGGATCTTTAAGGTTTGCTCCAATCAACGCGCGCTCAAGCGCGCGCGAGGGCGCGTGCGGGCGCACCTTCTGGCGATTCGCCTTTTCGCGGACGACCCGGTGGTGATCCTGCGCGCGCAAGGCCGCCTATTGGCCTGGAACGGCCGCTACCTGGCACTGTTGCTGCCGCCTTTCCTGGTGGTCGCGATCCCGCTATTCCTGATGTGGGACCACCTGGACGCGGTCTGGGGACGCGCTCCGCTGGCGCCCGGCGATGCCGTGGTGGTGACGGCGCGGCTGCGGCCCGACGCGCCGGATGCACAACTGGCGGCGCCCGGCTGGCTGGCGGTGGAGACAGCCGCGGTGCACGTTCCGGCGGAGCACGAAGTGAGCTGGCGTGTGCGGGTGCGTCAATCGGGCTCCGGCCAGTTGAGCGTGCGCGCCGGCGAAGATCGCGCCGAAAAGCGCGTCGAGGCCCGTCCGGGCATGCATTACCTGCCCGACCGCACAAAAGCGGCCGGCGCCATCGAGTGGGTGGAGCTCCGCTATCCGCACCGCAACGTGAGTGTGCTGGGTGTCTCCTTCAATTGGGTAGTCTGGTTCTGCGCGATCTCCACGCTCACGGCCCTCGCGCAGCGGCGAACTTTTCGGGTCACGTTCTGAGGGCGTGGCCGTCCATCCAGCCCGGCCGGGCAACGCCGAACAAATCCGTCACGGCACTGTCGCTGCGCAGGACTTTTCGAGTCACGTTCTGAGGGCGTGGCCGTCCATCCAGCCTGGCCGGGCAACGCCGAACAAATCCGTCACGGCACTGTCGCTGCGCCGAACTTTTCGGGTCACGTTCTGAGGGTCGAGTCACGTTCTGAGGGCGTGGCCGTCCATCCAGCCCGGCCGGGCAACGCCGAACAGATCGAGCACGGTAGGCGCCAGATCTTCGATGCCGGGATCGTCCGCGGCCAGGCGCAGATTCGAGAACAACACACCTGGCACCAGCACCGGGTCTATGCAATGGTCGCCGCTCCAGGCTTTCGGATTGTCCTCCACGACACAACCGGTCGTCTGGCCGATTGCCGATTCCCAGGAGACGCGGTACCCGTCGGCATAGCCCACGATCAGGTCCGGCGCGGCATCCAGGTACGGCCCGCGGTAGAGCTGGGCGGTGGAATAGACGTGGGCCGCGGGCGCCTGGCCATCCACGTCGCGCAGGGCCATCAGGCCGTCGGCGATTTCACGTCGTAGGGCGGCGGCTTCTTCCCCGTCCTGCACGATGCCATGCGCTTCCCGGCCGCGTAGATTCAGGTACAGACCCGAGAGGCCGAGCGCATACGCGCGCGTCCTGCTCCAATCCACGTCCGCGAAGAAAGCGCGCGAGGCTCCATTCTCCGGCTGCGGTTCTCGCAAGACCAGGTAGCCGTTCTGCTGGAGCCAGGAGTTGACATGCACCGAGCGCCGGAAGGAGCGGAAGCCGTGATCGGAGAGGACGAACAGCGCAGTCCGTTCGTCGACGAATGGCAGTGTCTCGCCGAGCAGGGCGTCCATGCGCGTGTACATCTCCTCGATCACCGCCGCATGCGGATCCCCCGGATTGCCCATCTGGCGGTGGAACATGTGCTGCAGGCGGTCGCTGGTATCGAACACGCAGGCGACCACGCCCCTTCGGGCGTTGGCGAGCGCGGCCAGAAACATGGAGCGCCGCTCCTCGAAAATATCCCAGGCCTGTTTGAGGAAGGCGTCTTCGTCGATCACGCGTTCGTTGAGGGCCCAGGTGTCCTCGGCCAGTCCGGCGGTGGCGAAGGGCCCGACCAGTCCCGCCAGATAGGAGGCATAGCAGGAGGGGTGGCTGATGGGCAGCGCGGGACGTTCCGGATCGAGCTGGATGGGGGTCATGTATAGGGAAACGTGGGGGTCCGTTTCGGTGAGCAGGAAGCGCGCCAGGCCGCAGGCCTTAGGCCCCAGCGCGGACCGGAATTCGAGCGGCATCCAGGCGGTATACTCGCCGGTGCTGACGATTTGACGCTCGCCGCCGATTTCGAGCTCCGCCCGATCGGGACCCTGCACGCGCACGCGCAGCGGAATGGTGAGCGGCGCGCCGCCTTCTTTAAACGTGTCCGCCGGCCCTTCGATCTGCCCTTCCAGCCAGTCCCCGCCGTGGCGCAAAGGATACCGGCTGCCGCTTTCGTAGTGGACCTCTTCAACCCGCGTGGTGAATTGGGAAAAGCTGCCCTGCGTCCCGCGCAGGTCGGGAACGCACATGGCCGAAAGCAATCGACCTCCGAACTGCTCCGGCGGGAACGTGATGGGAACGCGCAGGATGGTGCAATCCACGCCCTGCTCGCCCAGGATGCTCCAGAAGGGGCGGCTCTTGCGGCGCAATTCCACCGGCGTCCGGCTGAGGGGGATGCGGTAGCGGCCGAGCTTCAATACGCGGCTCGGCTTGCCGACGCGCGCCGAGGACAGCCGCGGCATGTAGGTGCGCAGGTCGCGGTCGAGGAAGTCGAAAATGTTGTGCTTGGCCGGGCTGACGCCAGTGGCGAAGGTCGACCACGCCACCGGAGAGAGCGCCGGAAAGGTGGTGCGCAAGCGGTGGTAACTGCCGCTCAAGCGCAGCTTTTCGAGATTCGGCAGCTTGCCTTCGTCCATGAGGCGCTCCGCCAGGCGCGGGTCGAAACCGTCCAGCCCCAGCACGATCGCCTTGCGCACTTTGGCCCGCGCATAGCTGCCGCGAAAGCGCACCGCGCGCCACGCAACTCGGAAAGGCCACAAAAGCACCGACAGAGCCCCCAGCGCCAGTCCGAACACCAAGGTAAAGAACGAACCCAGAAATGCGAAGCCCGCACCGGGCCCGATGTAGGCCAGGGGGATGGAGGAGTGAATCACCGCAGTTTGCCTTCGAGGAAGGGGACTTCGAGGACCTTGTCGTGCAGGATCGGACCATGTCCGAAGTAGCCTTCCTCGCCGAACAGCTCGCCATGATCGGACGTGACGGTCACGTAGGTGTTCTTGGGGAGCAGATCGAACATCTCCTCGAAAACCTCGTCCAGGTACTTCACGGCCCGAATCTGGCGTTGCCGGAGCATGGCGAGCTGCCGTTTGTCGAAGAACTTCCCTTCCCGCTTCGGCAGTTTGCCACCCACGACCTGATCGTCCAGATGCTTGAAGACGCCGTGCACTCCGTGGATGCGCGGCCACTCGTCTTCCGGTTCGTCCGGCAAAGCGTAAGGATAGTGCGTCTCGCCCACGTTCAGCAGGTAGAACGACGGTTTCTCCGGGTGGAACTTCATGGCGCGCACCATGGCGCGCATGTCGTTATGCCGCTCCATGAGCTTAAACGTGTCGAAGCCCTGATTGATCGGCGTCCGCGGATTGAGCACTGGAAGCGAGACCATGGCATGCGTGGCGTAACCCAGCGACTCCTTCAGGAACGGCGGCAGGTAGAGCCTGGGGACCAACGATTTGAACGCGATGTCGGTGCAGCCCAGGCGTTCGTTGAATCGTAAGAAATCGCGCTTGTAGTACTCCGAGGCGAACACGTGTGCCGGGCTCGAGTGCGGCATCAACCCCATCAGCAGGTTGTAGTGCGAAGGAGCGGTCCAGGAGGCGTAGGACCAGCGGCGCTCCAGGCGGCCGAGTTTGCGGATCGTCGTAGGGCGGGCTTTCACGAAGGAGTCGTACCGGCAGCTATCCAGGACCACCAGCACGTAGTTGTTGCGGCGCACCACGACTGTCAATTATAGCAAGGAGACAAAAGAAACCATTGACGATAGCGAAAATGGTTTCGTTAGCATGCGGATTGCATTCGTTCTATTTCGATTAGTTTATGGGAAAATCCACTTTAGCGTGAATGGTGGGGCGGACCCCTGGTCCGCAGCCGACCCGCCTGGTCGGTTCATCCGGGAATGCAAGAGCGGGACGACCGCGTCCCGCGCGGACCGGGGGGTTCGCCCCACATCGGGAGCCAAGGGGATTTCGCTACAGATAGATATTGGCGGGCACGAAGGTCGGCCGCCTCCCAGAACGCCGTTCGATCGGTATAGGGGCGGCCGTCAGCAGGCGCCCCCTGCCACAGGCTTGGTTCAAGGAACACGAGCACTGGAACGGCCCAAGCACCAGGAGCGGGCGGCAAGTCCCAAAAACGGACATGGAATACGGTAGAAGCAGACCTGATTTACTGATATCATTAGGCCGCGAGCACTGGACTTGCGGCCCTGGAATTGCGTTTCCCTGCCGCGACGTAAAGATTCGGCGAGGAGCGTCGCCATGTGGCTTACCATCAAACATGCCTTCAGGGTCCTGGCCAAGGACCCGCTCTTCACTGGGGTGGCGATCTGTTCGCTGGCCCTCGGCATCGGCGCTACCTCGGCCATGTACAGCTTCGCCGATGAGATGCTGCTACGTCCATTGCCGGTCCTCAACCCGGACCGCGTGGTCACCATCAACACCGCCGTCTCGGCGCCCTTCGGCCAAAACCCGCCCATTTCGTATCCGGATTATGCCGACCTGCGCGACCGCAACCGTACTTTCGATGGTCTGGTGGCCGCTTCTTACGCGTTTCTCGGCTTCACTCCGGACGCCGCCACGCAACCGCGCACGAAATGGGGCATGTATGTTTCGGGCAATTTCTTCCGCGTGTTAGGCGTGGAGCCTGCGGTGGGCCGCGGTTTCCGCGCGGACGAAGACCAGGTGGAGGGCCGCGATCCGGTGGTCGTGCTGGGGCACGATTTCTGGACCGGCCAGTTCGCCGCGAACCCCTCGGTAGTTGGCTCCCGCATCCGTCTCAATGGCATCGAGTTTCGGGTGATCGGCGTGGCGCCGGAGCATTTCACCGGCATCGACAACGTTTTCCGTCCGCAGCTATTCGTTC
>Ga0326728_10020935_pt1 | contig 12381 bp, 11 predicted proteins | sample MB3enrmetagenome_FD_207602 | JGI IMG/M metagenome (GOLD analysis project Ga0326728, IMG submission 207602) | Lab enriched peat soil microbial communities from McLean, Ithaca, NY, United States - MB31MN | ecosystem: Environmental > Terrestrial > Soil > Wetlands > Peat | place: USA: New York...
AAAAAAGCCAAAGTCGCCATCACCGCCATCATGCGAAAGCTGGTCGTCCTCGCCAATGTCCTCATCAAAGAGGATCGCCCCTGGAAGCCAATTCATGCTTGACTTCCAACACAGATGCTCATCCGGCCGCGCTTCGCGCGGCGGCGTTCTCACGCAAGGGGAGAAGGGAGCGCCCGCTAACCTCCCAGAGAGACCTCCCAGAGAGAATGTCACAGCCACCCCGCCAGCTCGCGCCGCGCGACCGCTTCGAGGACGCGCAAGCCGTCCTCGCCGTCGTTGAGGCAGGGCAGCGCGGCGAACTTCTCGCCGCCGGCGGCCTTGAAATAGCCGGCGCTCTCGACGCCGATCTCCTCCAGCGTCTCCAGGCAGTCGGCGGCGAAGCCGGGCGTCAGGACGACGAGGCGCTTCACGCCCGCCGCGGCGAGCCCTTTCACCGCATCGGCGGTGTAGGGCTTCAGCCATTCGGCGGGGCCGAAGCGCGATTGGAAGGTCATGAGCAGCCGCTGTTCAGAGAGGCCGAGCGCGGCCCTGACGAGCCGCGTCGTCTTGGCGCACTGGCAATAGTAGGGGTCGCCCTGGTCGAAATAGGCGCGCGGAATGCCATGGAACGAGGCGAGCAGGATTTCCGGCTCGAAGTCGAGCTTGGCGAGCGACGCGCGGGTCGAGCGCGCGACCGCCTCGACGTAGACCGGATCGTCGTAATAGGGCGCGGCGACGCGCAGCGTCGGCTGCCAGCGCATCGCCCGCAACGCCTCGAACGCCTTGTCGCAGACCGTCGCCGTCGTGGCGGCGCAATATTGCGGATAGAGCGGGACGAGGAGGATGCGGTCGCAGCCCTTCGCCATCAGGGCGGCGAGGCGCGGGGCGATCGCCGGCTCCCCGTAGCGCATCGCCCAGTCGACCTCGAGCCGTCCGCCCCCGCCGAGCGCCTTGGCGAGCTTCTCGGCCTGCGACCGGGTGATCGTCTTCAGCGGGCCTTCGTCAAGCTCGCGGTTCCAGATCGAAGCGTAGTCGCGCCCGCGCTTCGCCGGCCGACGCGTCAGGACGAAAAGGTGGAGGATCGGCAGCCACAGGAGCCGCGGCGTCTCGATCACCCGCCGGTCGGAGAGGAACTCCCGCAAGTAGCGGCGCATCGACCAGTAGTCGGTCGCCTCGGGCGTGCCGAGATTGACGATCAGGACGCCGATGCGTCCGCGCGCGACCGGCGGATGGCCCTCCGGTCGATCGGAGACGCGAAAGGCGTCGGGCGGGTCTGGCGCGTTCATCGGCGATTTGTCGGCGGGCGCGCGCGCGGCGTCAAGCGGGGCGGAAGGCGAGCGGCCCGCCCGCCGCGTCGGACCGGCGCAGTCGCCCGAAGGGCCGAACCGAAGCGGAGGCGCCGCCCGGCAGGGCGGCTTGACGCCGACGGGCCGACGCGGCCCCCGTAAGCGCGATCGGCGATCGCGCCTCTCGCCGCCTGCGCCTACGTCGCCGGCGTGAAGTTCGTCGCCACGCCGTTGATGCAGTAGCGTAAGCCCGTCGGCGGCGGGCCGTCGGGGAAGACATGGCCGAGATGCGAGCCGCAGCGCGCGCAATGGACCTCGGTGCGCACCATGCCGTAGCTGCGGTCGGTCGTGGTCGCGATCGAGCCGGGAACCGGCTCGGTGAAGCTCGGCCAGCCGGTGCCGCTCTCGAACTTCGTCTTCGTCTCGAACAGCGGCTGGCCGCAGCCGGCGCAGGCGAAGACGCCGGGGCGCTTCTCGGCGAGCAGCGCGCAGCTTCCGGGCCGTTCGGTGGCGTGCTCGCGCATCACCGCGTATTGCTCGGGCGTCAGGGCCGCGCGCCACTCGGCGTCGGTGCGGGCGAAGGGGAAAGCGTCCTGCTTCATCGACGGGCCTCCGAATCCTGTTGTCGCCCGTTGTTCGCGCCAGCGACGCGCGTTGTTACGGCGCGGCGGCCGGCGGGGCGCGCCGATTGCATTTAGGCGAAGCGGCCGGCAGAATCATCGGCCATGTCGCTCGGTCGCGCCCTGCGGACCGCGGCGCGTCGGGCGCTCGCGGCGCTCGCCGCCGTCGCGCTTCTCTACCTCTCGCTCGCCTATGGGCTCGCCCCGGCGCTGTGGCGCCATTACGAGCGCCAGAAAGCGCTCGCCGGCAAGCCGATGATCACGACGACGGCGCTCGGCGTCGCCGGCGACGCGCTGAACGTCGGCCTCGAGGGGCCGCTGGACGACGCGCTGTGCGCGATGCGCGCGGCGGGCTGGCGGCCCGCCGACCCGGTGACTCTCCGCTCCAGCGCGCGCATCGCCTCCAGCGTGTTGCTGCGCCGCGCCTACGCGACCGCGCCGGTCAGCGACCTCTTCTACGACGGGCGCCGGCAGGACCTCGCGTTCCAGAAGCCCTCGGGCGTCAGCCCGAGCGAGCGCCACCACGCGCGCTTCTGGAAGGTGCTCGACGCCGGCGATAACGGCGCGCCGGTATGGCTTGGCGCGGCGACCTTCGACCGCAGCGTCGGCGTCAGCCATTACACCGGCCAGGTGACGCATCACATCGGCCCCGACGTCGACGCCGAGCGCGACCTGCTCGCCGGCGACCTTTCCGCGGCCGGCGTGGCGACGACGCTCTATTGGGTGAGCGGCGTCGGACCGACGGCGTTCGCGCGCAACGGCGGCGGCGACCCCTATTTCACCGACGGCGAGATCGCCATCGTGCGCCTCGCCGCCGGCTGCCATGCCGCCGGCCCGCCCGAGATCGTCGCCAATCCGCCCGCCGTGCAGGCGAAGAACGCCGCCTTCGCCTGGATCGCGGCGCTGTGGCGGCGCGCGCGGTGACGCGCCCTACCCCAGAAACACCACCGTCTTCTTGCCGTTGAGCAGCACGCGGTCCTCGAGGCAGTAGGCGAGGGCGCGCGCGAGCACGCGGCGCTCGATGTCGCGCCCCTTGCGCCCGAGGTCCTCGGGCGTGTCGCGATGGCTGATGCGCTCGACGTCCTGCTCGATGATCGGCCCCTCGTCGAGGTCGGAGGTGACGAAATGCGCGGTCGCGCCGATCAGCTTGACGCCGCGCGCGTGCGCCTGCTGGTAGGGCTTCGCGCCCTTGAAGCCGGGCAGGAAGGAATGGTGGATGTTGATGCAGCGGCCCTGCAGCTTGGCCACCAGCCCGTCGGAGAGGACCTGCATGTAGCGGGCGAGGACGACGACCTCGGCCTTGGCCGAGCGGATGACGCTCCACACCTGCGCCTCCTGCTCCATCTTCGTCTCCCGCTCGACCGGCAGGTAGTGGAAGGGAATGTCGTCGAGATCGACGCGGCCGTAGGCTTCGCGCGGATAGTTGGCGATGACGGCGACGACGTCCATCTTCAATTCGCCGCTGCGCCAACGGTAGATGAGGTCGGCGAGGCAATGGTCGAAGCCCGACACCATCAGCGCGACGCGCTTCTTCTCGGCCTCGGCGCGCATCGACCAGTCCATCTTCATCGCCTCCGCCAGGCCGACGAAGGCGCCGCGCAGCGCTTCGACGTCGGCGCTCTCGTCGGCGCCGTCGAAGGCGACGCGCATGAAGAAGTTGCCGGTCGCGAGGTCGTCGAATTGCTGCGCGTCGAGGATGTTGAAGCCGCGCTCGAACAGCGTCGCCGTCACCTTGGCGACGATCCCCGGCCGGTCGGGGCACGACAGGGTGAGGACGTGGGTGGCGGCGGGCATCGGCTTTTCCCTTCTTGCGGCGGCCTTCCGGCGCGCCGCGGCGGTTTGGTAGACCCTGCGCGCCCGTCGGCGCAAGGGCGACGGCGCCGCGCGAGCGGGCTGACGCGCCGGCGCGCGGCGGCGTCGGGCGGAACGGCATGAATGGCCGGGACAAGCCCGGCCATGACGAACGCCGTTTCCTGTCTACGGGTCTACGGCTTCGTCTGCGCTTGCGTCAGCGCCGCCTCGACCGACGGCAGGATGGCGGCGACGATCCGCTCCACCCCCTCGCGGTTGGGGTGCAGCCCGTCGGGCAGGGTGAGCGCCGGGTCGCCGGCGACGCCTTCGAGGAAGAACGGATAGAGCGCGACGCCGAACTTGGCGGCGAGGTCGGGATAGATGGCGTCGAAGCGGCGCTGGTAGTCCGGCCCGAAATTGGCGATCGACTTCATGCCGGCGAGCAGCGTGACGATATGGGCGTCGCGCGCCTTGGTCAGGATTTCGGCCAGCGCCGTCTCGGCCGCCGCGGGGTCGAGGCCGCGCAGCATGTCGTTGGCGCCGAGCTCGACGATCAGCGCGTCGGTTCCCGCCGGCACGCTCCACTCGTAGCGCGCGAGGCCGTCGGCGGCGGTCTCGCCCGAGACGCCGGCATTGGCGACCTCGACGTCCCAGCGGCGCGCCTTCAGCGCGCGTTCGAGCGCGTCGGGAAACGCCTCGCCCGGCTTGAGCCCGTAGCCGGCGGTCAGGCTGTCGCCGAGGACGACGAGGCGCAGCGCGCGCGCCTCCGCCGCCCCGCCGAACGCCAGGCCCGCCGCCAGCGCCAGCGCGGCGAGCTGGACGCCGGCGCGAAAAAGGCCATATGAGGCGTTGGTCGGCCGAGAGACTCTGTTCGCCATGGCGACTCCTGCGATCGAATTGCGCGACGTCGATTTGAGCCTCGGCGAGGGCGCCGCGCGCGTCCATATCCTGCGCGACGTCACTCTGACAATCGCGCGCGGCGAGGCGGTCGGCATTCTCGGCCCGTCGGGATCGGGTAAGTCGACGCTGCTGATGACCATGGCGGGGCTGGAGCGGCCCAACCGCGGCGCGGTGATGATCGACGGCGTCGCCGTGCATACGATGAACGAGGACGCGCTGGCGCGCTTCCGCGGCCAGCGCATCGGCGTCGTCTTCCAATCCTTCCACCTCATTCCGACCATGACCGCGCTGGAGAACGTCGCCGCGCCGCTCGAGCTCGCGGGCCTCCGCGACGCCTTCGCGCGCGCCGAGGCCGAGCTCGCTGAGGTCGGCCTCGCCGAACGGCGCGGCCATTATCCCGCCCAGCTTTCCGGCGGCGAGCAGCAGCGCGTCGCGCTCGCCCGCGCGCTGGCGCCGCGGCCGTCGCTGTTGATCGCCGACGAGCCGACCGGCAACCTCGACGAGACGACCGGTCGCGCGATCGTCGACCTCATCTTCGCGGCGCGCGAGCGCAGCGGCGCGACGCTGGCGCTCGTCACCCACGATGCGGCGCTGGCGACGCGCTGCGACCGCACGCTGAGGATGAACTCGGGCGTCGTCGAAGAACCCGTCGCGGCGCCGGCATGAACGATCCGCAGGCTTCGCGCGGCGGCGGCGCGCGTTGGATCGCGCTGGCGCGCTTCTCCTCGCGCGATTTGCGGGCCGGCTTCGAGGGCCTGCGCGTCTTCCTTCTTTGCGTCGCGCTGGGGGTGGCGGCGATCGTCGCCGTCAATTCGCTTTCGCGCTCGCTCGCCGACGGGCTGACGCGCGACGGCCGAACCATCCTCGGCGGCGACGCGTCGTTCTCGCTCATGCACCGCGAGCTTTCGCCCGCCGAGCGCGCCTTTCTCGCCAGCCGCGGCGCGCTGTCGACCATCGTCACGCTGCGCGCGATGGCGCGCGCCGATTCGGGCGCGGCGGCGCTGGTCGAAGTCAAGGCGGTCGGCGACGACTGGCCGCGGCTCGGCGCCGCCGTCCTAGCGCCGGCGATGGCGCCCGGCGCGGCGCTCGCGAAACGCGGCGACTTCTACGGCGCGGCGGTCGAGCTGGCGCTGCTCGCCCGACTCGACCTGAAGATCGGCGACGTCTTCGCTCTCGGCGCGGCGCGCTTCAAGATCCGCGCCGCGCTCCTCTCGGAGCCCGATCGGCTCGCGACCGGCCTCGGCCTCGGCCCGCGCGCGCTGATTTCGCGCGACGCGCTCGCCGCCTCCGGCCTCGTCGGGCCGGGCTCGCTTGCGCGCTTCACCACCCGCGCGCTGCTCGACGACCACGGCGCGCCATCGAGCGAGGCGACGGTCGACGCCTTCGTCGCCGCGGCGAAGGCGGCGTTCCCCGACGCGGGTTGGGAAGCGCGCACGCGCGCCGATGTTTCGCCCGACTTCTCTCGCGACGCCGACCGTTTCGGCGAGTTCCTCGCCCTCGTCGGCCTGATCGCGCTGGCGGCGGGCGGCGTCGGCGTCGCCAATGCGGCGCAGGGCTTCGTCGAGCGCAAGCGCGCGACGCTGGCGATTTTGAAGGCGCTGGGCGCGAGCGGCGGCGAAGTGGTCGTCATGGCGCTGCTCGAGTTTCTCGCCGTCGCCGCCATCGGCGCCGCCGCCGGCGCGGCGATCGGCGCGGCGACGCCCTTCGCGGTCGCGGCGCTGTTCGCGCCCGTTCTGCCGCTGCCGTTCGCGCCGGCGCTCTACCCGCGCGAGATGGCGCTCGGCGCGTTCTACGGCCTCGCCACCGCCTTCGCCTTCGCGGTCGCGCCGCTCGGCCGCGCCCACGACGCGCCGGTCTCGCAATTGTTCCGCAGCCTGGTCGAATCCGACCCGGCGCGACCGCGCCGGCGCTATCGCGTCGCCGCCGCGCGCGGCGGCGCGGCGCGAGCGGGCGTCGCGGTCGCCGCCAGCCGACAGCGCGCGATCGCGTTTGTCGTCGTCCTCGGCGTGGCGCTGGCCCTCGCCGCGCTACGGCTGGTCGCGGCGGCGGCGATCGCGCTCGCGCGTCGCGCGCCGCCCGCCGGCTCGTTCGTCTGGCGCACGGCGGTCGCCAATCTGCGCCGCCCCGGCGCGCCGACCGCCGCCGTGGTCATGTCGCTCGGGCTCGGCCTCGCCGCGCTGACGGCGCTGACGCTGGTCGAGGTCAACCTGCGCGGCCAATTGGCCCGCGCCATGCCCGGGCGGACGCCGAGCTTCTATTTCCTCGATGTGCGCGCCGCCGAGGCCGGCGCGTTCCGCGATTTCCTCGCCCGCGAGGCGCCGCGGGCGACGATCGTCGAGGCGCCGATGCTGCGCGGGCGCATCGTCAAGATCGGCGACGCCCCCGCCGAGGGCTTCAAGGCCAAGGAGAGCGCCGCCTGGGCGCTCGAAGGCGACCGCGGCGTCACCTTCGCCGACGCGCCGCCCGCCGGCTCGCGCGTCGTCGTCGGCCGCTGGTGGGACGCGGGCTACGCCGGACCGCCGCTGGTTTCGATGGAGGCGGGCGTCGCCGACGGCCTCGGCCTGAAGATCGGCGACCGGCTCACGCTCAACGTGCTCGGCCGCGAGGTCGCGGCGACCATCGCCAACCTGCGCCGCGTCGACTGGCGGAGCTTCGCCATCAACTTCGTCTTCGTTTTCTCCCCCGACGCGTTCAGGGGCGCGCCCTACACGATGCTCTTCACCGCGGCGCTGCCGAAGCCGGACGACGCGGCCGAGGCCGCCTTGACGCGGGCGGCGGCGCGCGCGTTTCCCGCGGCGGCGGTCGTCAACGTGCGCGAGGCGCTGGAGGCGGTCGAGGCGCTGACCGCCAAGCTGGCCCTGGCGATCCGCGCCGCGGCGGGGGTCGCGCTCCTTTCCTCGGCGCTGGCGCTCGCCGGCGCGCTGGCGGCGGCGCGGCGCGCCCGCCTCATCGACGCGACCATCCTCAAGATCCTCGGCGCGACGCGCGGCCGGCTCGCCGCGATCTTCCTCGCCGAATACGCGCTGCTCGGCGCGGCGACCGCGCTCTTTGGCGTCGCCGCGGGAACGCTCGCCGCCTATGTCGTGGTGGTCGAGATCATGGGTTTTGATTTCGTCTTCGCCGCCGGCCCCGCCTTCGCCGCCGCCGGCGGCGGCCTGGCGCTCACCGTCGGCCTGGGCATGGTCGGCGCCTGGCGCATCCTCGGGCGGAGGCCGGCGGAATTCCTTCGCGAACTGTAGAAACCGTCGCCGGAAAAGCGAAAAAGCGTCGCCGGAAAGCCGCAATCGCCGCTCTTCACTCGACCTTTAGAGTCTTCGGCTTCACTTGGGGGCGTTTCACTTGGCAACCGCCCCCGGCGCGCTTAAATGGCAGGTTGCGCGGCCGAGGCCGGGGCGAGGTTTTCGCGCCGGGCCGCCGCCGATAGGAAAACGATGAACCCGAACTTTCGCAATTTCGCCCTGTGGGTGATCATTTTCCTGCTCGTCTTGGCCCTGGTCACTCTGTTCCAGAGTCCCGCCCAGAAGACGCCGAGCAGCGAGGTCACCTTCAGCCAGCTCTTGAGCGAGACCGACGCCGGCCATGTGCGCGACGTGACGATCGCCGGCGCCGACATCTCCGGGCATTACAAGGACGGTCGGGCCTTCGTCACCTACGCGCCGAACGACCCGTCGCTGGTCGACACGCTCTACAAGAAGGACGTGGCGATCACCGCGCGGCCGCAGTCGGACGGCAATTCGTGGCTGCTCACCCTCCTCATCAACGGCCTGCCGCTGCTCCTGTTCCTCGGCGTGTGGATCTACATGTCGCGGCAGATGCAGGGCGGCGCCGGCAAGGCGATGGGCTTCGGCAAGTCGAAGGCCAAGCTGCTCAACGAGGCGCAGGGCCGCGTCACCTTCGAGGATGTCGCCGGCATCGACGAGGCGAAAGAGGACCTGCAGGAGGTGGTCGAGTTCCTGCGCGACCCGCAGAAGTTCCAGAAGCTCGGCGGCCGCATTCCGCGCGGCGTGCTGCTGGTCGGCCCGCCCGGCACCGGCAAGACGCTGACCGCGCGCGCCGTGGCGGGCGAAGCCAACGTGCCGTTCTTCACCATCTCCGGCTCCGATTTCGTCGAGATGTTCGTCGGCGTCGGCGCCAGCCGCGTGCGCGACATGTTCGAGCAAGCGAAGAAGAATGCGCCGTGCATCATCTTCATCGACGAGATCGACGCGGTCGGCCGCCATCGCGGCGCCGGCTTGGGCGGCGGCAATGACGAGCGCGAGCAGACCTTGAACCAGTTGCTGGTCGAGATGGACGGCTTCGAGCAGAATGAAGGCATCATCATCATCGCCGCCACCAACCGGCCCGACGTGCTCGACCCCGCGCTGTTGCGCCCCGGCCGCTTCGACCGGCAGATCGTCATCTCCAACCCCGACTTCATCGGCCGCGAGAAGATCCTGAAGGTTCACGTGCGCAAGGTGCCGCTCGCGCCCGACGTCGACCTCAAGGTGGTGGCGCGCGGCACGCCCGGCTTCTCCGGCGCCGACCTGATGAACCTGGTCAACGAATCGGCGCTGCTGGCGGCGCGGCGCGGCAAGCGCGTCGTCACCAGGCAGGAGTTCGAGGACGCGCGCGACAAGATCATGATGGGCGCCGAGCGGCGCAGCATGATCATGACCGACGAGGAGAAGCGGCTGACCGCCTATCACGAGGCGGGCCACGCGCTGGTGTCGCTCGCCATGCCGGCCTCGACGCCGATCCACAAGGCGACCATCATCCCGCGCGGCCGCGCGCTCGGCATGGTGCAGTCGCTGCCCGAGCGCGACCAGATCTCGCAGAGCTACGAGCAGCTCATCGCCATATTGGCGATGTCGATGGGCGGCCGCGCCGCCGAGGAGCTGATCTTCGGCAAGGACAAGGTGACCTCCGGCGCCGCCGGCGACATTCAGCAGGTGACCAAGATCGCGCGCGCGATGGTGACGCGGCTCGGCTTTTCCGCCAAGCTCGGCACGGTGGCCTACGCCGAGAACCAGGACGAGGTGTTCCTCGGCTACTCGCTCGGACGACAGCAGAGCCTCTCCGAGGAGACCGCCAAGACGATCGACGAGGAGGTGCGCCGGCTGGTCAACGAGGCGCATGAAGCGGCGACGCGCATCCTCACCGAGCGGCGCGAGGACCTCGAGACGCTCGCCAAGGGCCTGATGGAGTACGAGACGCTGACCGGCGAGGAGATCGTCGCGCTGCTCAAGGGCGTGCCGCCGGTGCGCGACACCGCCGACAAGGAGCCGCCGCCGCCTCGCCCCGCCGTGCCGGCGACCGGCAAGCCGCGCGGCTACGGCCCCGACGCGGGACTGGCGCCGCAGCCGCAGCCGCAGCCGCAGACCTGAGATTGCGCAGCGGGCGTCCTTCGGGACGCCCGTTTCGTTTGGATGGGGGCCCCCGCCGGCGTAGGCGCGGCCGTCGCCGCGTCTCTTTCCGCAGCGCCGACGCGCTCAACGAGGGCGTCTACAGGCGGAGAGCGCCGCCGCAAGCGCTGGAACTTCTATCCGCCTGTGCATGGGTTTGGCGAACTCCCTCCCTGACGCTAGGCCTCCGAGCGAGAGCCGCGTAGGGTGGCCGAATGACCGATGCGATTCTGCGCCTCAAAGTCACGCTCGACGACGTGGAGCCTAAGGTCCTGCGCAGGATCGAGGTTCCCGCCGACATCGCGCTCGACCGCCTGCACCTGGCGCTGCAAGCCGCGCTCGGCTGGACGAACAGCCACCTGTTCGAATTCCGCGCCCGCGAGAGAAGCTGGGGCCAGCCCGATCCCGATTGGCCCGACGGGCCGCTCGACGCGCGCAAGGCCAAGCTGAGCGACGTCCTCGCCGACGCCGGCGCCAAGACGCTGAGCTATCTCTATGACTTCGGCGACGGCTGGGAGCACACGATCAAGGTCGAGCGGTCGGCCGCCGCCGAGCCGGGCGTCGCGTATCCTCGGCTGATCGAGGCGGTCGGCCCCTGCCCGCCGGAGGACTGCGGCGGCCCTCCCGGCTACGCCGAGATGATCGAGGCGCTCGCCGACCCCGATCACGAGCGCCACGCCGAGTTTCGCGAGTGGCTGGGCGAGGACTTCGATCCCGACGCCTTCGACGCCGCGCCGCTGAAGGCCGACGTCGCCGCGCTCGCCAAGCGCTGGTCGAAGAAGCCCGCCGCGAGGAAGCCGCGATCAACCTGAGCCGCGTGCGGCGGAGGGGCGCGTCGGCCCCGACGACATGCCGGCGCATCTGCGCGCCGCCCTGACCAACGTCAGCCTGTCGATCCCACTCGTCGACGGCGCGCTGGCGCTGGGGACCTGGCGGGGCGTCTATCCGTTCCAGCGCCGCCGCGCGCCGCATCTGCGCGAGATCGCGCTGCATCTGTTCGGGGAGTGACGCCTCACCCGCCTTTCAGCGCCTCGACGACCTTCAGCGCGTCGGGCGAGTCCCACTTGACCGCGCCGGCGACGACGCCGAGCTCGCAGCCCGCCTTGTCGATCAGCAGCGTGGTCGGCAGGCCGAGCGCTCTGCCGGCGGCGCGCAGGCGATCCAAGGCGTCGCCGCTGGGATCGGCGTAGCGCGTCAGCGCCTTGACGCCGAGGCCGTCGAGGAAGGCGTCGCGCCGCTCCAGCCGGGTGGTGTCGACGTCGACCGCCACGACCTCGAAGTCGTTTCCGCCCTCTTTGGCCTGCAGGCGGTCGAGCGCGGGCGTCTCGGCGCGGCAGGGCGCGCACCAGGTCGCCCACAGGTTGAGGAGCAGCGCGCGGCCGCGAAAATCGGCGAGCGTCAGCTTGCGGCCGTCGGGGGCGAGAAAGGCGATCGGCTCGGCGGGGCGCGGGGCGCCGTCGATCGCCAGCGCGGCGACCTCGCCTGCGACGAGCGGCGCCAGGCGCGCGCGCGTCGCGGCCGAGGCGGCCGGGCAATCGCCGTCGGCCTTGCCGGGCGCCGGGGCTTTCCCGTATAGGACCGCGACCGCCGTCAGCGCCGCCAGCGCCACGGCGGCGACCGCCGTCGTCTTCATCCGGCGCGTCCATTCGGGGTTTTCCCTCATCGCACGATCCAAGGACTTCCACTCATGAGCAACGCCATGTGGGGCGGACGTTTCGCCGGCGGCCCCGCCGAGATCATGGAGGAGATCAACGCCTCCATCGACTTCGACCGCAAGCTCGCCGCCCAGGACATCGCCGGCTCGCTGGCGCATGTCGCCATGCTCGCCAAGCAGGGGATCGTCGCGGCCGCCGACGCCGACGCCATCGCCGTAGGTCTTTCTCAAGTCAAGGGCGAAATCGAGGCGGGCGCCTTCGCCTTCTCGCGCGCGCTGGAAGACATTCACATGAACGTCGAGAGCCGCCTCGCCGAGATCGTCGGCCCGGCGGCGGGACGGCTGCACACCGCCCGCTCGCGCAACGACCAGGTCGCGACCGACCTCAAGCTGTGGACGCGCGAGGCGATCGACGCGCTCGACGGCGAGATCAAGGCGCTGCAGCGCGCGCTGGCCGAACGCGCGCTCGAATGCGCTGGGATGGTCATGCCCGGCTTCACCCACTTGCAGTCGGCGCAGCCGGTGACCTTCGGCCACCACCTGCTCGCCTATGTCGAGATGCTCGCCCGCGACCGTGGCCGCTTCGCCGACGCGCGCAGAAGGCTCAACGAATGCCCGCTCGGCGCGGCGGCGCTCGCCGGCACCTCGTTCCCGATCGACCGCGTCATGACGGCGAAAGCGCTCGGCTTCGATAAGCCCACCGCCAACTCGCTCGATAGCGTCGCCGACCGCGACTTCGCGCTTGAAGCGCTCGCCGCGGCGGCGATATG
>Ga0326728_10020936_pt1 | contig 12381 bp, 16 predicted proteins | sample MB3enrmetagenome_FD_207602 | JGI IMG/M metagenome (GOLD analysis project Ga0326728, IMG submission 207602) | Lab enriched peat soil microbial communities from McLean, Ithaca, NY, United States - MB31MN | ecosystem: Environmental > Terrestrial > Soil > Wetlands > Peat | place: USA: New York...
GACGCCGACGCTGACGTTCAGCCTGTTAAGCGCCCCGACCAACGCAACTTTGAACGCCAACAGCGGTGCGTTTTCGTTCCGGCCATTGGTCAGTCAGGCGAATACAACCAATCCGATCAGCCTGGAAGTGACCGACAGCGAGAATCCACCGTTGAGCGCGACAAAAAGTTTCACGATCACGGTCAATCCGCTGACGTTGCCGCAGATGTCGTCGGTTGGGTGGAGCAACGGGCAATTTGTGCTGCAGGTCAGCGGTCAGAGCGGGCCGGAGTACGGGATTGAAACCTCCACGAACCTGACGCAATGGAGCACGGTGTTCACGACGAATTCACCGGCGATGCCGTTCATCTGGCAGAACGTGGCGGCAACGAATGCAGAGGGCTTTTATCGTGTTGTGGTTGGTCCACCGCTGCCGTAACACCGATGCTTTGAGTTCAATTGGTGGTGTGATAAAAAAAGTAATGATCTGGGATTTCGGGATTCTGGCGGCGTCAAGCGCCGGGGCACAATCTGTGCCTTATAGTCAGCCCTATGATGGGGTCAGATATTATCCTGGTTTCATTTAAAGCCTTATTAATTCTCTTAGTTACATTTCGAAGCCGGGCCGTGCGTCGGCATGGTGAGGGTTGACATGCGCCAGCACAGGTTGACGTGGCACAGGCGGGGCCGAACGGCTCAAGACAGCCAACGGCAAGCCCGGCGCGTAATCCGAGCCGATTAATGGCCGCTGGCGACCAACCTGCCAGAAGCCCCGCCAATCGCGTCCGTTTGGCCCAGGAGAGGCGTTTTGACTGCTCTGGCATGGAGATGGCCATCCGCACAATCCTCTCACGGATTCCGCACAGGAGTAACCTCCGCACAGTTCCCGCACAACCGCACAGGCCCGCACAAGTTTTTTTGCCGATTGTTGCCGAAAGATGCAAAATAATGCTTGCATTATGAGGGTAGCACTCGTATCTTCGCGGGTGGGTGTGGCGCACAGAAAGGCAATTATGAGCAACAATGAACACATCAAAAACAAGGCTTCAATAGGTTCGAGTCCTACCTTTGGAGCCACCTTTTAAGTCGTTGGTGTTCAACGGCAAACTCCGAAGGCAGGCGTGATAAAGGTGCGTTTGCCGGGGGAGTGCCAGAAGAATTGCCAGAAGATTTGCCGCATTTTTAGAATCTTCCAGTATTCCGGCACTATTCGGCAAAACTTGCCCACAACACCGTAACGGTGCCACTCGTTCCGTTTGTATCATGCGATTATGAAACAACGGTTTTACCTTTACCGGCGCGGGGAGGCCTATTATTTGCAGGATTCCAGGACGGGCAAACAGCAATCCTTGGAAACCAAAGACCGCAAAGCAGCGTCGCGTTTGCTCGAAATCAAACGCCAGACCGTGGCCGAACCGAGCTTCAATCAGTTCATCCTCAAATCCTGTCTGATGACGCAAGACCCGCAGCTTGCGAAGCGGACATGGCAGACCGTCATGAACCAGATGCAGACACACGGGAAGGACTCCACAAAGTCCCGTTGCGTCCGCGCCATGAAGGCCAAGGCGTTCGATGGACTCCGCCACGTAAAATTGGTGGAGACGAGCGCGGAGGATTTTCTGGCAATCCTGAATGGCGGCAAAGTGTCGGTTGTCCATTACTTGAAGCGGCTTCACAATCTGGCTTTGGGACTTGGCTGGCTCGCCTTTCCGGTTATGGCTCCCCGGCTGTGGCCAAAGGCCCACTTCAAATCCAAACGCGGAATCACCTTGGCCGAACATCAGCGCATTCTGTCTGCCGAGAAGAATCCTGAACGTAATCTGTTTTATCAATTGCTGTGGGAGATCGGATCGTCGCAGAGCGATGCCGCGATGTTGACCTCCGAGAATATCGACTGGCCAACACGCAGCCTCACGTATTTTCGGATGAAAACCGGCGAACAGGCGCAATTGGCAATCAGCAAGAGCCTAGTGGCGATTCTTGAACAGTTGCCCACAACCGGCCCGCTTTTCCCGAAGATTGCGACGACCATGGACAACGCTCGTTCTGCCGAGTTTTACCGCCGCTGCAAACTGCTTGGCATTGAAGGCGTATCGCTCCATTCCTACCGCTACGCTTGGGCGGAACGTGCCAAGACCTGCGGCTACCCGGAAAGATTCGCCCAAGCCGCCTTGGGGCACAACAGCAAGGCCGTGCATCGCGCCTATGCTAAAAAGGCCCATGTGGTGATTCCGACCTTGGAGGATTACGAGAGGAAACTGGCAGCCGCTTCCGCCGAGTCCGTGATTGTGCCGATGCCAACAGCGATTGCGTGAGGGAATTAACGGGCGGCGGCAGCCGCCGGCAAATCAAGAAGAGAAGAGTGGCCATTCCGTGAACCGTTCACAGAATGGTGTTTCTTGCGGGAATTTTGCCGGTGCCAGTGCTGATTGATGGTGTTTGTGACCTTGGCCAGCCAGGACCGATCCTTGATCAGGTCCAAAAGATCCGCCGTGGCGAAAAACTTGATACCATTGGATGGCGGGTTGCCGAGTGGTTTGAGCAGTCGGTTTGAGACCAGAATTGGCACATCGTGCGGCTGGCAACCGAGCACCCAGGCGGCTTGTTCAACGGTGAGCCGGGCCGGAAGTTGCCCAACCAGCGTCAAAAATCGTTGTTGATCTTCTTTCATCATTTAGGCAAAACAGGCCGCTTTCGCATACTCTTTCTATTAGCAACCAGCCTGCCAACTCGCCGTGCCGACCTGAAAACGATCTATATCTGGCTGAAGATCAAAATGATACAAATTCATCAACCTGTCAGCGGTCGTGGGGTATCCGGACTGATTTAACAATTTTTATTGTTATCCTGACAACTTTTGAGTCCGGTTTTAGCCCTGGCTACGGCGGAAACCACAGAAAGTAACGCACGAGACACTCTTGGACGTGGATGATGGGAAACTGCGAGATCCCAAAAGGCATCGGATGAAAGTCCGGCGCCTTTCGGATTTTAACAGGAAGTCATTTGGTTGCTTGCGTAAAAGGAACGGAGTTGAAAAACAAGCTTACAAAACTCTTTTGCGTGTCCGTTAATACTCCGTTCGTAAGCATAATAAGCCCTTGAGCTTTTGCGTGATTTCCGATGATGAAGGACAGGTCCAAGTCAAAATTTACGCCATGCAACGAATGCAAATGAATGTCGTGAAACTTCCAATCCCCCCCCACGTAAAAATATTCAAAATCATAGGTTTCTTGTGGGTCAGAATGAAATGACTGCGTTATCTGGAATGCATTCTTTGGATTCGGTTTTTGTTCGATTAATTCCTGATTTTGATGAATTTTGAACCATTCTTTTTTATTCAGCCATCCTCGAACGTCTTTGCCAATCTTCGTTGTTCCCGTGATGTTGTAATCGAGAATGGTGCTTAAAATCGCAGGTAATTTCGGCCCTGGAGGAGGCGGAAGCTTGGGAGGGGGTGGGGCGAAGGAAACGTAGACCGCAATGAGAATGCCAGCCAATGTGGTGTGTACTCGGAGGTTGTTCCAGTTACGGTCCGAAATCTCAAAAATTAAGCAGGTGGCGCCAAACAGCCCAATGACTATCCCGATGACGTGCATGATGCAAAAGGGAATGCTGATGCTCGTGAATAATGAATAATCGACCATGAATGCGGTTAGTGTTTTGTATGCGCCGATGGGGGAACGGATGATCAGAGCAAACAAGGCATAGCCTGTCACAAGGAGCAATGAATACCTGATTAACAAAAGCTGGTTTAACCAACGCCTTTTGAATATGGGCTGCCATTGAGCCAGGACTACGCAACCGGCAGCCGCTAAACCGATGAGCATCGATCCAATGCCATTTATCCAAAAGTCGAGTCCGAAGGGCAGCAGTATCTGAAAGGGTGTTATAGTATGCCCTTGGATCAAATCTTTCCAGTGCGTATCGGAGATGACAACCCAAGTGTAAAGGAAATACCCCAGGATGAAAAAATAAAACCGTTCGGGGCGGAAGCGTTTGTATTGAAACAAACGCATGAGCCAAGGTTTACGCAGGGATTTTGCCACAACGGAAGGCCCACCAAATAATCTGAGGGCTTCGGCTTCTGCTGCATCAGTGCTTAATTCTTGGTCGACGAGTTCCCGCCAGCGATTCTGAAGATGATAAACCAATTCCTGAGAATTCGGCAGCCACTCGTCATAATCCATTTTGGCCTGGTCGCATACGTTGGAAGCGAACCTGATAAACGATTCATTTACCGCTGGGGGAATGCGGGTGTTGCTGGCCATGTGCAATTATCCTGCCGCCAAGACCGCTGCTGTCAAAGTTTCCAGTTCCGGGGCTTCGGCTGTTTCCAACTCGGTGCGTCCCTCTTGAGTGAGACGGTAAAACTTGCGTATTTGGCCACCGTGATCTTCCAAATCAACCTGCATATATCCAGCAGAAACCAGCCTTGACAGCACACCGTAGTTTACACCTTCGCCACCGCCTTTGATGCGGATATGCGCCTTCTCCAGCCGGCTGATGATGTCAAAGCCGTCCTTCTGGCCGTGTGCCAATACGCTCAATAACAACGGTTCCATTTCCTTAGCCGTGAGCTCTGTCCAAGCCGGGAATTTTCGTTTCTGGGCTGCACGGAGTTTTGCCAGAACATGAGGCGGCACCACAACTTGATCCATCCTTTTCAGGATCGGGCCAGCTTCACGGAGCATCTTCTCAATCCGAGCTTTGGCGTCTTCGTTCATGATGAATTCGTGCTCGTCTTTGCTGCATTTTTACCAAATTTGTGCTTCACTGCCCGGTTCAAAATTCGCCTCACCCTCCCCGGCACGGCATATCCCCGTGTCCGCAGGATGATGGGAGCGGCTTCCCGCAGCAATGCTTCAATTCGCCGTCGATTTTCACTTTGCATCAGTCCGTTAACGGAATGCTGCGCCGCTTTCTTACAACAATTTGTTCTTTTTTAATATTTTTTCCAGCGCCTCAAGGGCCCGGTTCAAATAGCCGCCTACCGAATTCAGCTTTATCCGATATTTACCGGCAATTTCCTGCTGCTTCAAATCCTCAAAATAATAATCCCACAGCAAATCCGACTGCTTTTGTGGCAGTTGTTTCATGGCCTCTCTGACCAATAAAGCCTGCTCCTTCTTGTCTGCCATGTCTGCTGGGGTGGTCTGTTTCAATTCCCGGTTCTTCTCACTGACAATCGGCTGGCCATCATCGTCAGTCACGTCCAGGCTGTCGGTCACCTTCATGTCGCGCCTTTGCGCATTTTGATAGTCAATGAGATCCTTGGCCTTGTTCTTGGCAATGGTGATGACGAGCTTCTTCAGGTCATCAATGGATCCAGCAGTTTGAACATAGTTATCGATGAGGCTGATTATGGCGTCTTGAACCACATCCTCCAAATCCGCTTCCTGCAACGAATAGAACACACCCTCCAGAACATTGAAAGCCAGACCGTAAAAGCAGGTAAAAGCGTCGTTCCAAGCCCGTTCGTCACCAGCTTTTAACTGGTCGACCGTAAACGATTCTCCTGAAATTTGCCCTTCCATGCGAAATGACGGCGAAACACTACAACTTCTAAAAGACCAACACAACCCAGATTTTGCGCTGTAAGAAACCGCAGCCGTTCCCCGTTATTCAATTGTTGACCGTTATGGAAAACACCGTGAACAACAAGAACACAGAGCAGGACATGCCCGGCGAAGTCGATGCTTTCAAGCAGATCATTGGAAACAGCCCGGCATTGATGGCAGCCATTGATCTTGCGAAACGCGCTGCACCTCACGATGTGACCGTTTTAATAACCGGCGAAACTGGCACGGGCAAAGAGCTGGTTGCACGAGCGATTCGTGACGCCAGTCCCCGACGCGATAGTATATTTATTCCTCGCAATTGTGCCGAGATTTCGGAGACGCTGGGCGAAAGCGACCTTTTCGGCCATGTCCCTGGTGCGTTCACGGGTGCAACGAAATTGAAGCTGGGCATTTTTAAAGTCGGAAACAACGGCACCATTTTTCTGGACGAGATCGGCAAATTGCCGCTGTTCATCCAACCGAAGTTGCTCCGCGTTTTGGAAGATGGTTCGTTCATGCCGGTTGGTTCGGTAAAAACTGAAGAGTCGAAAGCGCGAATCATCGCAGCGACGAATCGCGATCTAAAGGCAATGGTTTCTAAGGGCGAGTTTCTGGAAGACCTGTTTTACCGTTTGGCAGTCATCCCAATCCAGCTTCCATCATTGCGCGAGCGTGGATCCGGAGACATCGATATCCTCGCTAAGGCATTTATCGCCCAGTTCAACAAGAAATTGTCTCCGAGCGCACTGAGCCGGCTTGGCCACTACTCTTGGCCGGGCAACGTGCGCGAACTCTGGAATGTGGTCAAACGAGTCGCGATCATGACTATTTCCTCAGAAATCACCGGCGAAGATATCGACGCGGCCTTCGCCATGTCCGGGGCTAAGTCGAATGGTGTAATATACCCATGTCCTACCAAAAATGGTTTCGTTCTCAAAGATGCAGTTCATGAATTCGAGTTGTCTCACATCAAAAACGCCTTGCAAAAGAGCCGGGGGAATGTAACACAAGCCGCCAACTCGCTGAAGTTGTCACAATCGTGCCTAGACGCTAAAATAAAACAGCAATTCCCTGAGCTCAAATCGTTGATCCGTGCCTTAAAGCATTCTTGACACTTTTTGCTGACAATTGCCATACTGGTATTTGCCCACCTGTGTCGCGCTGGCCCGGGGTTGATCAACCGCACACTTCACATCAACCAACAAAGCCCAGAACGGCGCGGGGATGGATTGAACCACCTTGAAGTGACGAAGCGATCCCCATGTCAGACAATTGCAACCCCGGCCGGTGCCGCTGAAGCCAAACTTTTGAATCCACACTCGCCGCCCCTTTGTAACGTATCACTCCTGGGCATCGTTATTGTCAAACATATCGACGCCGTTATTTAACTCATACATTTGTTATAATAACAAAGTATTTTGATATTTTCCAACCGCAACGCATGTATCACCCAGACCCCCATTTTGATGGAACATGCTGCTTTTAAATCACTTACACCCGTCTTTCACACCACATCACTAGGTTGGCACTGGAGTTGCGTATAGATAGTCGCGCCTGCAACTGCAGGAAAATGCGAAAAAAAGAAGTCAAATGAAACACAGTGAACAACACGCGCTTGAAGAGCAGCAGTCTGGAAAGGAGGGAACCGACCAGTGAACAACTTGGCCTGTTCCTGACGGTTTGCGCCCAGGCCATTTCATTTAGCAACCACCGGCACACAACGTTGCGCCCGCCGGAGAAAGTGGCGCAGAAATGAAAGGCCATTATGCCTACATTAAAAGACCTCGTTGAGAGGCGTAAACGGACAGCGGACGAATCCGTGGTGTTGCAGGAAGAAGTAGCAAAAATCGTCAAATCGCTGAACGATTTGGCGGCAAACGGCAGGGACTTGGAGGCGGCGGGTTTAATGCCCGATGCGGAAAAAAACCCTGAGTTGCAGGCAGCGATCCAAAATTTCCGTCAGGAGTTTGGATTCAAAACAGAGGTCGAACAGGCTGCGATGAAGTTTGGCCGGCTCCAAAAGCGCATCCCTGTCGCCGTCAAAAGGTCAAGGACAGCGCCGGAACACCTCCGGGACGCCATCCAGACCCTGAGCATCCAGGTCAGGCAATTCGACAAAAAAGTCCAAAAAAGCGGATTGCGCTCGGAAGACATCCAGGAAGTGACTGGATTCGAGGCGAAACTTGCGGACCTGGAACCGCAGCTCGAATCTGTCGCATAGCCTATATCAGCACAACAAACCGGGCTGGCCCTAAAAAAGCCAGTCCGGCCCTTCCCTTTAACTGATCTGCCTGATGATACTAATATGGATATCTACATAGTATATTTTGGTTATTCCATACGACAAAAGATCCTGACCAGACGCATGGAACGCCGCCTAATTGGTAATATCCCTGTATCCTCGCATTACATTTTACCCTATTTGAAAGGCCGCCCATGGGACCAGTTGCCTGCTGAGGTTCAAAAACGCGGCGATGAGGAGCCCGGGACCGCAAGAAGGAAGCCCAAGACACCGGAATGGGCTATACCAGTTAATGAACATGAATGGCGATACATCCAAAAGTGTTGGACAAATCAATCCCCTGGGCTTGTTTTCATTAACAGCAAAAATCAGCTCCGGCAGGATGTCATCGAGATTACGGGAGACCACAGTGACGCCGAAGGTGTGGATTTCGGGATCACTTTTAATTTTGTTGCGGACATAACAGGTGTCTCCCCCCAAGACATCCACATCGAGGAAATTTACAACGACGCGCGACGGCATGCCCTTCTCGCCAAGAGTTGTTTAAAGCAGATCAAGATATTAGGCGGTCAAATCCCACCAGCGGTCGCGGATGACTTTGCTGACCTCGACATAACATTGGATGAGTTCTTTATAGGGGCGCCAAGCGGGGCAGCAGCACGGACCAAGGACGCGCCGCTCATGCCGTGCCAAAAGAATCATGAGACTCCAGCGAACAGATAACCCAAGGCGTTAACGATCAGTCTCATAATGACAATTGTGAATATATGAAAACAGCAGAAAATACAATTAGTTCACCGTTCAATGATTGGTTTGCGTTCCAGAAGTCCCTCAATTGGAAAGACGACCGGACTCAAGACGAAAACGCGCGCAAGACTTTCCTGGAAGCAATGCGACAAGGCATCTCTCGGTCCAAGGCCTATTTTGAGGTCGCCAACCGGATTGATCAGATAGGCCGTCCCGTTGATTGGCGCAAATTGCATGTGCTTTGGTGTAGGGCGTGGGGCGAGTGGGATGCCCAGCGCAATGGCCAGGTCGCAAAACCGGCGGCTCCAATTTCTCCAGTGCCGGATAGCCACGATACGCAGCAGGTGGTATTGGCACCGGCGCCATAAACCACCAACGGCGGGCATAACCAGAACAGCCATCATCACCCTCAAAATGGTCACAAACCCATTCAAAAAGGAAGGGCGTCATTGGTCAGCTACTACGCTTAATTCTAACAACAAGAAAGGAAAGATTATGAAGGAAAAACAACGCAACAAGAAACACGGAACAAAAGTCATATCGAAGTCCAAAAACAGAGGCCCATCTAAACAGCCACCCAGTCCAGCGCCCGGCAGCGCGCCTTTCAATTTGGGGGATATGACCAACATCAAAAATCTCGACGACCTGATGGCAAAGTCCGAAAAGTACGCCAATCTTTTCATGCACAACGCCGGATTCCTGATACCGGTTTTGTTTGGGATCGGCCTGGATGGTCCGTTTTTATTGGTATCCACATCGCTCGATGGTGAAGGGCAAAAAGATACCTTTACCGGGACGGCCAAGCTCATGTGCATCGCCCACGCCGCCACCGCTTGCGTTATGACGGCGGCGATTTGGATGGACCAAAATGGCGATGAAACCGTACGGCCTTCGGAATCACCAAGTCGGCGCGAGTATGTGATGCTCTCGGGCGAGTCCCAGCGTGAAGGGCTAAAATTGCATTTTCTTCCTATCATCCGCAGCGACGATGGGAAGTTTGCTGGCTTCGGCAAATGTGAGAGCATCCCGATTGACACCATGACCGGCCGCTTCGCGCATTTGCTTCCAGCAACACCCCCAGATGAAGCGGCCCGGCAGGCTGCCAAGGCCATCTTGAATAAGAAAGGCGTCGATATTACTGAGCGGGGCTAAAGTAAACGGCCGGGCGATCACGTCTTCCAGCCCTGACTTACAATCTCCACCTCGCTGCATCCCCATCAGCGTCGTGGCAAACAAATAGTGGGGGAAATACAAAACGATATGAAAACATCACCAAATCAAACAACGAGCCAGCAAACACAGCAGTCAGCCCTGTATCACCTGGCCAAACGCAAAGGCTTCAAGCTCATCAAGTGCCGCAGCCGAAAGCGGTCTGACCCGGAGTATGGGCATTATCAAATCAGCAATAGCACAACGAACCAGGTCGTACACATGAAAGGCCTGAACGGATACGGCCTGACATTGAACGACGTCGCCGAATACCTCAGGACGCATTGAGCGGTTTCCTTATACGGGCAGCCGCAATGAAAAACAGCACATAAACAAGAAAGGTAAAAATTATGAACAAAAAGCAAAATCAACAATCGAAGGCCCGGACAAAGCACCGCCCCACACGTTCACCAGCTTCATGGGACGCCATGCGCGCCGCACTCAAGTTTGCCTTGCCCTGCATGGAAGACCTCGCCAACAGCAGCGACAATGAAAACGAACACCGCGCCGCCCGACTCATGCGCGACGCCATTGCAACTGCCGAAAAGAGTTAGCATCCAAAAAGACATTACAAGTATGAACAAAAAGAGAAAACAACTACCAAAATCCTCGACGTGTGATTTCTGTAAAAGCGTCGCGAGATTTGAAAGCGTGAAAACAATCGAACCTGGCCCTTATGCCATCTTGTATTATATTGGTGGCAAAGCCATTGGTTTCATCAGGGCCGACCCGCAAAAACGCGACATGCTTTTTTACTGTGAAAAGCACGTCCCGAGATTATCCGCCACAAAAATACGATGGCTGAAGAAAGCGCCGCCGAACAGCGTCGCTGCGCTTGTGGAAGCGGACCTTGCCCACAGCAAGGCATTCACAATTGCAAAAGACAAACCGAGAAAACCGACAGCGTGATGCCTCCCACTGGATTTGATCGCAGGGACATGCAAGGCACTGGGCTAGATCTATTCGGCCCGGTGCTTTTTTTGTGTACCGGATTCCGGGGCCTGGTGGGGGGCCGTTATTGATATTCCGGCCACCGCCTTATCATGCAGTATTCACCAAAGCAAGAATGGCAAACAGGTGCCCGTGTCCACCGTAATGGTCACGGGAAAAGGCGCGTTAGTCATGGGTGCGCTGGTGTTTGAGTCAGCGATGACGTCGGTTGCCGCAACCGAAGCGCTGGTGGCGGCGGAATTAGTGTCGGCGCAAAAGCCGTTCAGTGTGGCTGAAGCGACAAAGATCAAAACGGGTATCCAGGTTCTCATGGTTTGACGATTCTTCAGTGTTGCGAATCGCCCGGAACTTCAGGAATGCCCGGATCGTCCAGGATTTGCACGGCAGTGGCGTCACCGAGGTCCTGCCAATCTTGCAGCACCCATACGACCTTTTTGTCCGGGGTAACTTCGACGAGCTGCGGGCCTTTGCCGTCGCCACCGCGAGAAGTGAAAATCGTGTTGCCGTTGGCCAGGCGGGTGCAGCTTTGCGGCGCCTGGACGAACCGATAAGCCTCCGGCAGTTCGCTTGACTTGAATTCCCAGACCGTCTCGCCTTTGTGATTGACCTCGCGGGTGAGGTTGTCTCCCTCATCCGTGATGAGTGTGTTGCCGTTTTTGAGGCGCAGAGCGGCCCACGGCGATCTGATTTTGTATCGCCAGACTTCGTTAAAGTTTTTATCGTATTCCACGACGCTGCTCGAACTGAGATAGGAAATGAGATATGTTCCCTGAGCCGTGTAACGCGCACGGCGGAACTGCCCGTGAATGCCCTTCTGATTGAACGGCTGGGCGCCGGCGCTGGGCACCTCATGATTTACCTCCACCCCGCCGGTCCTGGTGTTGACGATCATCAGCCGGGGCGGCAGGCCGTTCACGACGAACATTACCTTGTCCAAACCGATGGGCTGGCAGGTATGGACTTCCGTGTGATTGGCGCCGGTGCTGTTATCGCAATCGTAGCGCCAGACGACTTTTTTGTCCGGCGTTATTTCGGCAACGTATTGCATCCGCGTAAAAAGAATGTTGCCATTGGAGAGCATCCAAACGTCGTCGTATTCGTAGCCCGGGCCGGTCTGATAAGTCCAGATCACCTTGCCGTCGTTGACGAGAAACATCCTGGTATAATTCTCCCCGGCGTAGAGCATCGGGTGCTGAGCGAGGCCGCGGCCGGGCAGACCAGCGGGTGCCGGGGCGATCGTCCATTTGCCCACAGGCGATTTGATTTCGGACGGGCCCATTGCGGGAACATCGGCGGCGGTGAAACGAGCGAGCTGGGCCATGCATGGTGTTGCAGTCGAAGTGCCGGAGTCGGCTCTCGATGTGTGACAGCCAGTCAAAACAGCTTCCGCGCCAGCAGCCGAAATGACAGCGATCAGGGAACCAAGTTTTGCTTTCCAGTTTTTTGAGGAAAAGCAGGCGGAGGATTTGAGGAATTTCATGGCGGGCGTATAGGTTGATATTTCCCAATTGATTTCTTGCCCACCACCAGCGTGGGCCTTTTTCGTGATTCTGTTCCTTCTCCACGGATTTGCAAGCCTTTTCCCCAGTTCGCCTCGGTTTTTCTTCAGCACCGGAGGTGTTTCCATGCGTTTCTGGGCTTCCTAGCCCTTTTTCTCCTGGATAAGGAGACGCCTCCTCCGCAGTTTACTGGTGT
>Ga0326728_10020938_pt1 | contig 12380 bp, 9 predicted proteins | sample MB3enrmetagenome_FD_207602 | JGI IMG/M metagenome (GOLD analysis project Ga0326728, IMG submission 207602) | Lab enriched peat soil microbial communities from McLean, Ithaca, NY, United States - MB31MN | ecosystem: Environmental > Terrestrial > Soil > Wetlands > Peat | place: USA: New York...
ATCTGAATTCGAACTACAATTCGCTGCAAGCCACGCTGAAGCTGGCCAACTTCCACGGACTGAGTTCGCAGCTTGGCTACACTTGGTCGCATGCCTTGGACTATGAAACCGGCCTGTTACCCTACCTGCCGCAGGATTCCAAGAACGAGCGCGCCGAGTATGGCAACTCCGATTATGACGTGCGTCACGCCTTCTCAGGCTTCCTTAGCTATGCCCTTCCCTATTGGGGCGGACCCAAGCGGCTGACTAAGGGCTGGGAGTTCGACACAGGCTTCAACTTCCATGGCGGTGTGCCATTCACTGTAGCCTCCAGCAGCAATCCGAGCGGCAACGGCGAGGGCAATGATCGCGCTCAGTTGCAGGTTGCCGATCCATTTAAAGGAGTGAGCCACGCAATCGTCAGCTCCTCCGGCGGCTCAAAGTACGTGCAGTGGTTCAGCCCCACGGCGTTCGCGGACGCGGCTCCGGACACCTATGCCACAACGCGCCGCAACCAGTTCAATAATCCCGGCTACTATGACTTTGATCTTGCGATCGTGAAGAACACGGTAATCACCGAACGGGTGAGTGCCCAACTTCGCGCCGACATCTTCAACCTCTTCAACCACGCCAACCTGTCCCCGCTGGGGGTATTGTCAAACGCCAGCGAGAAAGGAACCATCGGCTCGACTGTTGGCGTCGCTCTCGGCAATCCGGGCATCGGTCCGGGCGAGCCTCTGAATGCTCAATTCTCGTTACGGGTGAGCTTCTGATTTGAGCTACCGCCGGGGATTCCGGCGTAGTTCGGGCGGCGTCCGGGGCACTCCGGGCGCCGCTTCTTCCCGAAGGATTTCGGGCACCAGCACCAAGCACTCCTCGGATAACCGCAGGTCACTGGCGCGATTGCACCCGCTTTCCTAGCGATTACAAGACTCTGCGGCGTCGAGAAATTCTTTCCAACCCGTGTTATGATCTTTTCGGAAAGGTACTCATCTTTTGACGATGCTCAACAACTCACGAATGCGTATGGCCATGTGCCCCCCAGGTGGTGGTCGTCCGGCATGGAGTGTCTGAGTAGCTCGCACATCTCTCTTCTGGCAGCCGTCTGGGGGTCCTCTCAAGACGGCAAAATTGTTTATAGGCGTTTTTCACTCACCTGCCAGGGGAGAATGCATTGGCTTCATTTCAGGACATTGCAACTATCGCTATTCATGGCGGACGCTCGCTGGACTCTCATGCCAGCTCACTTATTTTTCCGCTCTACCAGACCGGCACATTTGTTCACGATGCGGTTGGAGTAGATAAAGGCTTCAGCTACTCGAGGGTATCCAATCCCACGGTGGATGCCTTGGAGCGCGCCATTGGCGCACTTGAAGGAACCGGGCCTGCTGTGTGCTTCCGGACTGGGCTGGCGGCGGAGAGCACGCTTTTCTTCTCGGTACTGAAGGCGGGTGATCACGCGATCCTTTCAAAGGTGCTTTACGGCGGCACCATCCGGATCTTCCGCGAGATACTCGAGGCATTCGGTGTAAAAGCCAGCTTCGTAGATACTTCGGATCCGGCCAACGTTGAGGCTGCTATTACACCGGAGACGCGGCTTGTCTTCATCGAAAGTCCGGCCAATCCCATCCTCACGCTCACCGATATTGCCGCTGTTTCCGAAATCACAAAGCGCCACGGCCTGCTGCTTGCAGTGGATAACACATTCCTGACGCCCGCACTGCAACGGCCTCTTGAACTGGGCGCTGACATTTCCGTGCTTTCCACGACCAAATACATCGACGGGCACAATGCCACGGTGGGCGGTTCTCTGGCAACGAATGATGGCACACTTGCCGAACGCTTCCGGCTCATTCGCAAAACACTTGGATCGATTCAGGCGCCGTTTGAGGCTTGGCTCACGCTGCAGGGATTGAGAACTCTCCCCGTGCGTCTCCGTGCACATTGCGAAAATGCACAAATCATTGCCGAGTGGCTGGAGGCGCATCCCGCAGTGGAGAAGGTCTACTACCCTGGGCTGAAGTCATTTCCGCAACATGGCTTGGCTCTTCGTCAGCAGCGTGCGGCTGGGGGGATGCTCTCGTTCGAACTTAATGCGACGGCTGAGATCGCCATTCAAGTGATCAACTCCGTGCAGCTCTGTTCACGTGCTGAGAGCCTTGGTGGAGTGGAGACACTAATCACGCATCCGGCGTCAACCACCCATGCCGATCTTGCACATGATCTTCGCGCTCATCTCGGTATCCCGGAGGGGCTCATTCGACTTTCGGTGGGACTGGAATCGCCCACTGACATCATCGCCGATCTCGAACAGGCCTTCGCGGCCGCCGGTAGTTGCAACCTCGCCAAGGAGGCCTCCAGTGAAGTTCGCTAGCAAACTGATCCAATATGACGCTGCACCCGGAGACCGCTTCCGGCCCACTGCTACTCCGATCTACCAGACGGCAACCTTCGAGCAGGAGCACGCTGACAGCTTCGGTGATTTCGATTATTCGCGTAGTGGAAATCCCACCCGCAAGGTGCTCGAGGAACATATCGCGCACCTGGAAGGTGGCACGCGCGGATTTGCCTTCGCGAGCGGGATGGCCGCGATTACCGCTGTTGCACGCACGCTGCGCGCGGGAGATGAGATTCTGGCGGATAGCGATCTTTATGGCGGCACCTGTCGTCTGTTCACTCGCGTTCTGGGGCGTTCCGGCATTTGCGCACATTACGCGGACGCCCGCGACCTAGCAGCCTTCGCGGCGAAGATTACACCGCGCACACGTCTCATCTACGTGGAGTCGCCCACCAATCCTCTACTGCGAGTATTAAATCTGCGAGCACTTGCCGAACTGGCTCACGCGCATAATGCTCTGCTTGTGGTGGATAATTCGCTGATGTCGCCTTACTTGCAGCGGCCACTTGAACTGGGTGCCGACGTCGTTCTGCACTCAGCAACCAAATTTCTTTGCGGCCATGCCGATGTTACCGGGGGTGTGGTGATTGTGAACGATGCAAAGCTCGCCGAAGACATCAGCTTCCTGCAGAACGCCGAAGGTAATGCATTGGCGCCCTTCGACTGCTTCCTTTTGCACCGCGGCATCAAGACTTTGAAACTTCGTGTCGACGCGCAGCAGCGTAATGCATTGGCCATCGCCAAGTTTCTCGCAGCTGACTCGCGGGTTGAACGCGTCTACTATCCCGGCTTGGACAGCCATGAGGATCGTGCACTGCAACTCAGCCAAGCGAGTGGTACAGGCTCGGTGCTCAGCTTTACGGCACGCTCGGTTGAGGCCGCCAAGGCTGTTGCGGAGCGCGCGAGGATGTTCCAGATTTGTGTGAGCTTCGGCAGCATTCACTCTACTATTAGTCTGCCCGGATGCATGTCGCACGCCAGTGTTCCGCCCGAGATTGCCGCCACACGCGAACTGCCGCCAGAACTGGTACGCATTTCGGTCGGTATCGAAGATGCCGATGATTTAGTTGGTGATCTCGACCAGGCTCTGGGCCATGATGCTTCGGATCCGCAGCTGCTTCACGTTGCACAAGGTATTACGAAGCACGTTATCTGAGCTTTGAGAAACGGTCGGGGATGGCATAGCACTGTTAGGTATGGCACTGTCATTGAAGCAGGTAGTGTGAGGGAATCTTCTGGCCATCTATTTCCAAGAAGTTAGGATAATCAGTCGGCATTGCTGCTACGAGGAGAGATATGGAAAAGACATTTCTGCCGACAACACAAAGCCACACGTATTCTCTCGGCAGTTACTTTTCGTTCAACAGATACGGTGAACTCGGCCGGTATAGGAGTCTGTGCCAGCGGCGGGATCGGTAGCGGAGCGACGATTTCGCCTTCAACGCTGTCCCCAAGTCAAGTTCTGGGAAGCCAGCTCTCTTACCGGGCTCAGTTCACAGAATTGTGGGCTATCCATTTGTCAGATGCAGCCCCGTTTGCGTGCTGGGATCAGTACCTATAAACGTTAGAACCCTATCGGGACTGCCCCGACGGGAGAAGAGTGGGCGTGCGCAAAGTTGCCGGTCGGGGCAGTTTCGATAGGGCCGTTTGAACTGAGCCGCTAGCGTTTGCGGCGGACGCGGTCGGATCTATGGGCTTTGAATTTGGGTTTGCTGTTCGGCAGGTGGTATCGCATGGTTAGTGCGTGGTCGGGGAACTCATTGGATCGTGTTTGGCGGTTGCGACAGAGTCTCTCAGACTGGCATTGGGTTCGCTTATGGGTGACAGAGTCAGAGGATGAGCGCGCGAAGGCATGGCGTGTCTTGACACGGCGTAAATTTACCAACGGGGCACCTCCGTGGAATTGGCGGCATCGAGTCTGAGCGGAAGTAGAGTTGGCTGCTGGTGAGTCGTTCGATAACAAGCATAGGGCCCGCGCAGAGAGGACAGCGCAACTGAGTAGTGATCTCGGGATCGCTTTTGCAGGCGGTTTTTCCGAGTAGGATGCAACAGCGTGAGAGAGCATCTCCGCGCTTGCGGTTGGCGAAGAGTCCAAAGTGACGGATGCGAACCAGACCTTTGCGCAGGACATGGATCAGTAATCGACGTAGAAACTCTTCTGCGGAAACAGTCATGATCTTCTGCTTGCCGCCACGCGCATAGTCCTTCCAGCGGAATGAAACTCGATCATTCTGAAAAGCGACGAGTCGATGGTTAGAGATCGCGACGCGGTGGGTATAGCGCGCGAGATAATGCAGAACATGTTCGGAACCACCAAAGGGTGGCTTGGCGTAAACGACCCAGTTCTCTTTGAAAAGCTGTCGCAGAAATCTGCGGAAGTAATGTGGCTCGGCCAGAATCCGAAGTGAACCGTGGAACTGGAGCTTGTGTTGCTGAAAGAGCTGGCGAAGCCCGGCCGCGAACTTGCCGCTGAAAACGCGGCTGAGTGCGCCGACCGGCAGAAAGAAGCGATTCGACGAATCGATCTATCTGGTGTTGTTGGAGGCGAGAGACCACCAGCGGGAACGACGTAGTGGATGTGTGGATGATGCTCCAGGTTCTGTCCCCAAGTATCGAGCACGCCTAGGAATCCGATCTCTGCTCCCAGATGCTTCGGATCGCGGGCGAGTTCCAGCAGCGTGGCGGCACTGGTTCGGAAGAGCAGATCGTAAAGCAGTCGCTTGTTCTGCAAAGTGAGAGCGGAGAGTTCGTGTGGCAGAGTGAGGACGATATGAAAGTACGGCACGGGCAACAGCTCCGCTGCTCTCGCCGCCATCCATCTTGCGCGAGCGTTCCCTATGCCAGCCCAGAACTCAGCACGCCTTGACGCACGCAGCACGGCGGGCATAATCAGACACAGGCGGGATGAGATTTGTGGGCTGCTGTTTGGCCGCCCGTCGTTGCGTTCGAGTTCGCGCGATGTTGGAGTAGATCTCTTCCAGCTCGATTCCGAGATATGCGCGACCCACCACCTGCGCGGCTACCAGCGTCGAACCGCTTCCGGCTTCAGCCCCGCCGCAGAGCGATTCGCCGGCAGGCATGCAGTCCGGGAGCGAGCTTTCCGCCGCGAACGCAATTAGGGTTGGACGACGGCCAACTCGGGATCGAGCGGCTGGCGGTGCAGCAGGTGATCGAGCAGTTGTTCGGTCTCCTGCCGGAAGAGAGTGTGTTCGATGCCGGTAGCGCGGCTCGGAAAGCCCTCGTAGATGGCTGCGACATGACCGTCACGGCCAACGAAAACCGTGGTGGGAACGTCCCGCAGACCGATGAGCTGCGGCAGTGTCTTGGCCAACTCGCCAATACTGCCGGCCAGCAACACGGGGTACGGCAGCTGGTGACGGGCGACGAAGGCAGAGACGCGCTGGCGATCAAAGGCGGCATCCTCGCCGACCTCGAAGCTGAGCGAAATTGCTTCCAGCCCCTCACTGTGATGGCGCTGGTAGAGCTCGCGCAGAAGTTCGGCTTCGTCGTTGCAGTTGGGGCACCAGCTGCCGCTAATGCTGATCAGCACAACCTTGTCCACCAGGCGCGGATCGCGGCTGCTGAACATCGTGCCATCCGGTGCGGGGAAGGCGAAGACGAACGCATCATCGTTTCGCTTGACGCGCACCGCGTGGTAGGGATTGGGTGGGGCGGGCAGCGCTTCAGCGCGGGCCTGTTCCGGGGACAGGGCGCGCAGCTGCCGCCGTCCGTGTCCGCTGGCGGCGACCAGCGCGAGACGCCCCGCGGAGTCTAGCTCTCCGGCGAGCAATGTTGGAGCATCACCGGCGAAATGACTGAGCGCGAGATGTCCGTTGCGCAGCGAGCCAGTGAGCGTGCGGCTGTCCCCATCGGGACGCAGCACGGCGCCTGAGAGCTGGTTACTCTTCTCCCAGACAATCAGTTTGCCGACGTAGCTGTGCTGCTCATCCCAGAGCTCCCAGCTACCGCGCAAGGCCTCGCTCGGACTCGTCTTGCCGGCGCGAGTTGCGGCGAAGACGAGATCCGGCGCCTTGTGGCTTCGCGGATGGCGATAGCTTCCCTGCAAATGGCCATCGCGCAAGGTCAGATCGAGTACGGTGGCATATTCGCTGAACTCCAGATGCAGCGTGGTACCGCTGACTGCAGCCGGAGCGGAGTCGACCGGACGATCCCCGTCAAAGAAGCTCGCCCGCAACTGCGCTCCATCGCGCAGCAGGGCGAAGTGGAAAGGAACGCGGTCGCCGTGAACCACGACTGTGGCGTCCCAGTCTCCGCTCCAGCGGTCGTCGCTGCCAGTGATCGTAGCTGCCGGCGATGTGGTCTGCGCGCCGGCGATGAGAGCGGCTGGCAGGATGAAGAGGAAAAGCATGGCAAGCGAGCGCAGTGGTCTAGACATGATGACTCCCTGGTTAGCGCGCCTGGCTACGCAGCGCGGCAAGTTCGTGGTAACTGGGCAGGCCGGCGAGGGCCTGTGCTTCGGTGACGGCCCGCAGCACGGCGGTGGCAAGCACGTCCGCAGCGATGCTGCCGATGCTGCCGTGATTCGTCTTCACCTGCAACTTGTTGGTGGAGACGGCGAAGATGGTGTCACCGTCGTAGAGGGTGTGGATGGGACGGATGGTGCGCGCCAGCCCATCGTGGGCCATCTGCGCAACCTTGGTAAGCTGCGTCTTGTTGAGTGCGACGTTAGTAGCAACGACGCCGATGGTGGTGTTGGTCAGCGGCTGCACACCTTCCAGCACGCCATAACCAGCCCGGATGCGCGCCTCGGTGTCGATGAAGCTGCGCCCGTCGCGATTGCGTGCTCCCGCGATAATCTGATTACTGGCCGGGTCGACGACATCACCCAGCGCGTTGACCGCGACAATGGCACCAACCACCACGCCTGTATCACCGACCTTGATGGCGGCCGAGCCCAGACCGGTCTTGGTGGCTAGATCAAAACCAAAAGCCTTGCCCACAGTAGCTCCGGCCCCGGCGCCGATATTTCCCTCGGCGACGCGTGCCGAGGACGCAGCCTGTGCCGCGGCGTAACCGGCGGCGGCGTCGGGGCGAATCCTCCCGTCACCCACCGGCAGGTCAAACAGGATTGCTGCTGGCACGATGGGAATCGTGTAGCCACCGAAGTGAACCCCGATGCCGTGCTCTTCAAGGTAGCGAACCACGCCCGAAGCGGAATCAAGACCGAAGCCGCTGCCGCCTGCGAGCACAATGGCATGGACATCATTGTTGCCGTGCACGGGATTGAGCAGGTCAGTCTCACGCGTGCCCGGCGCCGAGCCTCGCACATCAACCCCGGCCTGCGCGCCGGAGTCGAACAGCAGCGCAGTGACGCCGGTGGGGCGACGCGGATCGGTATAGTGTCCGACGCGAATGCCATCGACATCCGTGATGCTGCCTGCATCGGCCGCAGACTTCTCCTGTTGCTTCTTCTCTTCGGCCTGCCCCGTAGCAGCGCTGAGCAGCATGGCTCCGGCTGCTCCCAGCAGTGTGCTCTGAAACTCGCGACGATTCATCGAAACTCCCACTCCCATAAAATTTGTACTTCGGTTCAGCTACTTCGAGGACGCAATGAAATGCAGCAAATCGGCTGCGAAGTCCGTTGGCCTCTCCCAGTGCAACGCGTGGCCGGTCTCGGCATACACCTTGAGTTCGGCGTGCGGAATGCGCTGCAAGAGTTGCTGTTGATCGGCGCGGGTGAAGATGCCATCGTGGTCGCCCCAGAGCAGCAGCACGGGCACGCGAATGTGCTCCAGCAATTGCGGCTCCTCGTCATGCTGAAACTGCGTCGCCAAGCCATGCCAGGTTGCCGCCGGAGCCTTCAGCGCCTCGGCCACAAGGGTTTCAAAGAACTGCGGAGGAACCGGCGCATAGATCGTCGAGGCCTGGAAGTCGCGGGCGAAGGTGAAGTCGATAGGATCGCGCAGCGCGCCGAAACTTTCTGCGAGCTCCTTACGGGCCTGCGGGTCGCGTATGCCAGGGCCGCTGCCGATGAGGATGACGCGGGCGATACGGCCATCGTCGTCGGCGGCAACTTTCTGCGCCACCAGGCTGCCCAGCGAGTGACCGGCCAGGGTGACTTGATGGAGGTCGAGCGCCTTCAGGAAGAGTGCAATGTCGTTGGCGAAGTCCGCGCGCTCGAAGCCCTTCCCCGGATGATCGCTCCAGCCGTGGCCGCGCAGAGTGATGGCATAGACGCGATAGCTGGGGGGTATCAGCGGCAGAACCTGATCCCAGGAGTGCCAACTGTCACCGGCACCGTGCAACAACACAATGGGCTGTCCCTGCGGTGATCCCTGCACCAGGTAGTTAAGCGTGAGACCGTTGGAGAGCCGGATAAGGCGCGACTGCGGATGCGCGTCATCGACGGGTGTGAGAGCCAAGGCGCTGGCGGTCAGCAACAGCGCCACGATAGTGGTACGCAATGGATGTAGCATTCGGTGCATGTGCAACTCCTCGTCTTGAAATGTGTGATTACTCAACCGGGGCTTCGCCGCGGGGTTCAAGAACCGTTTGGTCCGGCTGCGCCCGCTGCACTAGGACTCCCAACAGCACGCCGCAGGCAAGCAACAGCGCATAAATGGGCGCAAACAGATGCTCGGGACCGGGAGCCTTCAGATTTAGGCTGCCCGCAAAGGCCCACGCGAGAAAGCCGAGGGTGAGTGCAGAAACAAGATAGTTCCAGACGTGCGCACGCCGAGTGCGGTGCAAGCGCACAATGGCAGCGAGCACAACCAGGAAGTAGGCGGTGACAAAGCCGAAGGTAGCCACCGTTCCCACCCATCCGTAAATGTCAAAGCCATTGACGTGGCTGAGGGTAAGCCAGAGCGGCGGCAGGGCAACGATGATTGACGAGACGACGACTGCAATGTGCGGCGTTTGATTGCGCTGGTGGGAGCGGCCGATGCGCGCCGGCAGTGCGCCGTGGCTGCTGATGAGAAGCGCAGTACGCGCGGCCGCAGTGATGCAGGCGAGGGTGCAGGCAAAGAAGCTGATCACCGCACCCACGGTGAGCAGCGGCGAAAGCCAGGCAGCATTCTTCTTCTGCGCCAGAAGTTGTAACGGGGCGGCGCTGGAGGTGAGCAGATCGAGGTTGCTGCCGAAGGCCGCCATCTCCTTGTAAGAGGAGAGGACAAAGAACACCCCGGAAAGCAATGCCGTGACCACCACTGCGCGGGGAATGGTGCGAAGCGGCGAAGCCGCTTCGGCGCCCAGCGCGGTGGCACTCTCAAAACCGACGAAGCTGAAGATGGCGAGAATCAATCCCGCGCGCACGGGCTGCAGATGAAACGAGGAGGCGGCAAACTGCGAAGTGTCGATCCATCCCTTGCTCTCGCCGCCGGGAAGAAAGAAGAGCAGGAGAATGAGCGTGATCGACGCGGCCTCGATCCAGAGCATGAAGCGGGTGGAGAGTTCAACGTTTCGGTAGGCCAGGAAGCCTGCGACGAAGACGCTGCCAACCACCAGCAGAGCGCCAGCGAATGGGTGCAGGAAGAAGCCGCCGAGCAGACCTTGAATGTATTGTACGACGCCTCCGGTAACGGCGGCGGCGGTACCGAGATAAGCAATCAGCACCGCCCATCCGGCCACTGCGCCGACCGTCGGGGAGAGTTCCAGGCGCACGAAGGCGTAGAGCGAACCGGGCGAGGCAGAGTCACGGGCAAAAACGTTGATGTGCAGCGCTACCAGCAGAGCCGCAACAGTCGCCAGCAGATAGACAATCCACGAGGAACGGCCAGAGACGGCGATGACTAGCGGCAGCACCATCGCCGGAGTGGCAGTGGGGGCAATGCTGGAGAGCGACTGCGCGATTGTCTCCCATTGGGTGAGTACCCCGGCCTTGAGTCCGAAAGTTGAGTCCGATACCACGGTTGCCGGCGCTTCCTGTCTGCCACTCATTGATTTACCTCATCGTGCGCATGCGGTGGAATGCATGAAAGGAAAGTGCCTCCGGCCACATCGGAAGGCGTGGCCGGAGGCGTGAGCATCTACCAGAGCAGACGCAGTGCCAGTTGCAGATTGCGCGACGGACCGGCGGAGTTCAGCTCACCGAAGCCCGCGCTGGAAATGGTTCGCCAGTTGTCGCCCGAAGGCCGCAGATAGGGATTGTTGAAGATGTTGTAGGCCTCAGTGCGGAACTGCAGAGCCCAGGGGCCACTGCCTCCAGGACCGGACTCGGCAAACTTGAACTCCTTCTGCAGAGCCCAGTTGAAGGTGAGGTAGTGATTGAGGCGCAGGGTGTTGCGGCCAGCCGTGCCATCATTGCCCAGCAGCGGCTGCGAATAGACGAGGTGGCCGCTGACGTTGCTGGCGTTGGCACGCGTGTTGTCATCGCCATTGGGGATGTAGTTGCCATCCAGATTGACGTCGGCGATGCTCACCGAATTTCCCGAGCCATCCGCCACAGTGCGGGTGCCGGCCAGTGCCGTGCCCGGAACACCGGACTGGAACGTGTTGATGGTCTCAAAGTCCCAGCCCTTGAGCAGAATCCTCGAGAGCAGATCCTGGTGGCTGGCAAAGAGGGGAACGCGCCAGACGCTGGTGAGCACAAAGCGATGCGGCACATCGAAGTTACTTACCGCACGCTCGGCACGAAGGTTGTTGACATTCTGCGGGAAGCCGTTGTCATTGGAGTCCTGAGTTGGATTCTGCGTGGAGGAGTTATCGATCGACTTCGACCAGGTATAGGAACCCTGTAGGGTGAGTCCGTAGGCCAGGGAGTGGCGCAGGGAGAGCTGCAGCGAGTTGTAATTGGAGGCGGCCAGATCGGTTATCAGGTTGACCTGATTAAAGCGTGAGTCAATGCGGTTGTTGCCTGCACCACTCTCGTTGTCATAGACAGATTCGAACTGCGAAAGACGCGTCTGTTCGTCTGCAGAGCTAGTGGCTCCGGCCGGGCGATTGGCCACCGAATTGATCGGGACATCGATGCCGAGGTGGGTGGACTTGGAACCGACGTAAGCAGCGCTGGCTACGGTGCTGCGGGTTAGCTGATATTCCAATCCGAGGTTGTACTGCTGCACGTAGGGATTGCGCAGTCCGCGCTTAAGAGTGGTCAGCGACCCGAAGTTCTTCAGCGAGCCGAAGGAGCCGATCTGCGCGTTGGCCTGCCGCTGTATGGTGGAAGTGCCAGCCAGCAGAGCATCGAGCGAGTTGCCGCCGGTGATGTTGTTGCTGCCACTGAGGGAAAAAGTGTAGTGCTCTGGCGCATTGGACCGCGCCTGGGCAAGCGCGCTGAAGGTGAAGGCGTCCCAGTAGATGCCGTAACCGCCGCGGATAGCCAGCTTACCGCCACCGGGGTTCCATGCGAAGCCGACGCGCGGTCCGAAGTTCAATGGATTGGCCTTGATCACCGGATTACCCACGCGGAAGGCGCCGAGAGCACCCGTGCCAGCATTACCGATTGCGGTTCCCTGTAGCGAGGGATCAAGCACCGAGATGTTTCCGTGTGCCTCGCTGAGCGCGCCTTGGTAATCCCACCGCAGACCGGCGTTGAGAGTCAGACGCGGAGTGAGTTTGAAGTCGTCCTGTGCGAAGGCACTGAACAGCTTGCTGCGAAAGCCGAGCGCAGTAGGACCAAAAGCCTGCTCCCAGAGATCGGGCTGGCCAGCAAGAAACTGGTTGAGCGAGCCAAAGTCGAAGTATCCGTTGCCGAGGGTCGCGTTCTGCGAGTTGTCCTGAATATCGCGGAAGTCGAAGCCGAACTTCAGCAGATGACGTCCGACGGTGTGGCTGTAAATATCGTTGACTTGGTAGAGGTTGAACAAGCGTCCCTGAGGGAAGTAAGGCAGCGCGCCGAAGCCCACCAAGCCGGCAATATTGAAGCGTGGTGAAACGAGTCCGTTCTGCGGCGGCAGAGTAGCGATAGATCGCGAGTAGCCGACGCGCAGCTCATTGACCGAGGCTGGCGAGAAGACGTAGGTGTCAGTGATGTTGGCGTTGCGCGCCTCCCAGTGCAGTAGAGAATCGAAGCCGGCAAGGGTATTGAAGGAGGGGAAGGTCA
>Ga0326728_10020939_pt1 | contig 12378 bp, 8 predicted proteins | sample MB3enrmetagenome_FD_207602 | JGI IMG/M metagenome (GOLD analysis project Ga0326728, IMG submission 207602) | Lab enriched peat soil microbial communities from McLean, Ithaca, NY, United States - MB31MN | ecosystem: Environmental > Terrestrial > Soil > Wetlands > Peat | place: USA: New York...
AATCTTCACTGGAGGAGCTCTCTGCAAGCACATCGAACATCTTCGGGATCTCCTGCGCCTTCAACTGCCCCCGGCATGTCCCTGTCAAGAACAACACCCTTGCCACACACCTCTACTACATCGCCAAGGAGTCCATCCACAATGCGATCGAGCACGGCAAGGCCACAAAGATCTCCATCGACCTGCTGAACACCGGCGGGGTCGTATCCCTGTCCATCCTGGACAACGGCGTCGGGATCAAGGATGTCGCCGGCGTGTCCGGCATAGGCCTGCGGATCATGAACTACCGGGCAAGGATGATCAATGCCTCCTTGAAGATCGAGTCGGACCCCCTCGGAGGCACGCTGGTGACCTGCACCCTCACACCGGGAAAGGAAAACGATGATGCCGCAGGATAAACCCTCAAGAGACCAAAAACACTCAATCCTCATCGTTGACGACCACCCCATATTCAGGCACGGGCTCATGCAGCTCATCAGCCAGGAGGACGATCTCATGATATGCGGCGAAGCCGAGGACTACCACGGCGCCATGAAGGCCGTCAATACACTCAGTCCCGACATGATCATCGTGGACATCACCTTGAAGGACATGAGCGGCATAGACCTTATCAAGGAGATCCACAAGTACAACAAAGGCATCCCCATGCTGGTTATCTCCATGCATGACGAATCGCTCTATGCCGAGCGGGCATTCAGGGCTGGTGCACGCGGTTATGTCATGAAGCAGGAGGCATCCGACTCTGTTGTCCAGGCCATCCGGCATGTGCTGTCCGGCGGGATATACGCAAGCAGGAGGGTCACTGAAAATATCCTCACCAGGTTCATCGAGGGCCCAAAAGAACCTACAGAATCTCCTCTCCAGGCCCTCACGGACCGGGAGATCGAGGTGTTCCAGCTTATCGGAGAAGGCTTGAGCATCAGCGAGATCGGGAAACGACTTCACCTGAGTGTCAAGACCATCGGGACCTACAGGGAACGCATCAAGGAAAAGCTCAATCTGAAGAGCGCCACCGAACTGTTGCGCTATGCCCTGAACTGGGTCGAGAAGGAACGCCAGTCGCAGGAATGAATGGTGAAAATAAAATGAGAAGAAAAGAAGCACTGCCTTCTTTACAGGCTTGGCTGCTGGCGATCCGCCCAAGGACACTACCTGCTTCCATTACTCCGGTCATAGTTGGCTCGGCTGCAGCTTGTGCCGATGGCCACTTTAAGTTGCTACCAGCCATCGCAGCATTGGCGGGTAGCCTGCTGCTCCAGGTCGGCGTGAATCTGGCCAATGACTACTTCGACTTCGTCAGGGGCTTCGACACTGAAGAGCGAGTCGGCCCCATCCGGGTGACCCAGAGTGGACTGATCTCACCGCATAAAGTAAGGAATGCCATCTTTTTCACCTTCTTCATCGTGGCGTGCATTGGGATGTATCTCACCATAGTGGCCGGCTTACCCATCTTTGCTGCCGGTGTTGTATCCATCCTTGCAGCACTTATGTACAGCGGTGGCCCTTATCCCCTTGCCTCCCATGGACTCGGGGACCTCTTTGTATTTATCTTCTTTGGGCTGGTTGCGGTCTGCGGAACCTGTTATGTTCAGACTTCACATATTACTTTGCTTGCAGTGATGGCGTCGATACCCATAGGCCTATTGATTACCGCAATACTCGTAGTGAATAATTTGCGGGACATAGGCACGGATGCCAAGGTCAATAAACGTACCCTGGCCGTCATTCTTGGCGAGAGAGCAACCCGGATGGAGTTTATCATGCTCATAACATCATCGTACCTGATGGCAGTTCTGCTCTGGGTTGTGAGAGGCTCAAGTCTTTGGATGCTCCTTCCACTGATCTCTGTCCCACTGGCCTGGAGTACGGCCCGTGTGGTCATGATCCAGACTGGGTCGGTCCTGAATGAAGCCCTTGCCTTGACTGCCCGTCTTTCCCTGTTCTATGGTGTGCTCTTGGCCGTTGGCCTTCTCCTTTCGTCAAAATAATCGGTGGGGCAATCGTTAAAGGTGATGCAGTGTCAAGATTCCACGGTAGAACCTGTGCCGACATAGGCGCATCCCATAGCGGGAATTTTATCTCTACGGGGGTTCCGGGAAGCGAAAGAACCATTTTTAACGGGACTCGTACACGGATGATGTCCAAAAAAAGAATGACCGTCCCGCCCTCGGGCGGCGGTGGTAGAGGTGGGATGGGAGGAGAGCGCAGAGACTAAATGATCCCCTGATCGGTTGCCGCTCGATTGAGTTTCAGAAGAGAAAATTGAGAGGGAATGAGGGTATAGCAAGAGGTCCATATGAAAGATTATGGAATCTACAGAGCTAATTTCATTAGCCAAGACGGGAATCTGCCAGATAGTAATAAGGGTTTATCCGAATAGCCTCCTGGTACTCCTTGATGGTCCCCTCCCCTTGCCAGGGCTAGTATGCCCAATACGGACCCTGACCGGCGGGAGTATCCATTCCCTCGATAGCAGTGTACACAGTGCGCCCATAAAAGAAAGGCAGACCCCAGAGAAAGTTGTCTGCGATTTTAAACGGCGCAGCAAGGTCACTGAATGCATCATAGTCACTGGTTGGTCCACTGAACATCGTCGACGCATTCCCCACGCTGAATGTGACCGTGCCACTCGTTCCGTTTGCTCCCTGGTTGGTTGCGGAAAGATTCAGTGTTGTAGGCGGACAGTAATAGCCTGAGACATAACTTTGAGTGCACTGGGGTATTGCATTATCCGAGAAGAAATAGCAGTTTGATCCGCTATCGATAAAGCTATTTGGCATTGTTTGATTTTTATAGATCGTGGTAATGGCGTGATTCTGGTTGAGCATATAAACGGCAGCACTGCCGAGCCCATTGTTCGACTGCGTACCAATGCCAAAGACTAATGATCCGCTTATGGTTGCCGCAGCGCCCGAGACAGCCGGCAACATGATGATTATGCCATTGTTATCCTTGGGGAACAAAGCAACAGGGTTCTGCACTTGTTGAGAAAGAGGTACAGAGACGAGATGGCAACCGGCTGAGGAGCATTCATAATACGCAATCGACAGCGGTACCCCTCCGGAGGTCGAGGCGCATGCGCCGCCGCAATCCTGCTGAAATTGCCCTACCCCCAGTATGCCATTGGCACCCAGGCTCTGTAGATCATCTTTTTCGGGACCACCACCACTCGAGCTCTCATTTGGGATAGTATAAAAATCGTGATCGAGCACATGAATCGGCACTGAGCTCGCTGACTCACCGGCTATCTTCACATCGGCAATCTCTACTGGTCCCCAAATATAGGATCCATCCCCGAATTGGACAGATTCAGCAAGAGGATTGCCATCAATGGTCTGCGTCGGCAGAGAAAGCGTAAGAGCTCCGCCACCGTTGGAAGACAACAGCCTCAATCCCACAGAACCGGTGTCCACCAATATACCGTCGATCGTCTGGCAATAATTGGAAGTGCCGGGAACGCAGACCGTAACGCTGGTAAATGCAGCGTTGGGGTAGATTATATTTGAGGAAGAATCGGCGGCAATCGGGCCGCCATTAACCACGATCGGCTGTACGTTTTCAGCAGAGTTCACCGTCGTATTGGACCCTCCGCCTGAGCCCCCGCCCCCGCATTCCGTGAATAATACCCACATGCCGAATACAACTAGGATCAATGAGCCCTCAAAGATGACCTTCCTCACCGTATCTCCTCGATATTCACCCCCTTCGGCACCTGATCGGGGAGGTAAGCCCTGCCGAAATACGCCCGCATATGTCCGCCCGATTGCACGACCAGTCCCGGCTCCTGGATCAGGATCGGCCCGCGGATCCGGGGACGGTTATTGTTGCGCGCTTGCGATCCTTGTGAAAACCGTTCAAAATACCCTCCGAGAAGCTGGCGAAGATCCGGAAGAAACGGGCCCTGCCATACCACGGCAAATATCTTTCCCGCTGAAGAAACATATTCCCTCACCACGGTGCCTTCAGAGGCCTTAATTTCGTGAACCGTGTACAGCTCGGTGCGCGTGGTTCTCTGTACGCCCTTCATGCGTGCCTGATCGGCCTGCACCGATCCTACATCATCTCCCAGCGATGCTGATGCCCGGATCGGAAGAGTAAGTATACAGATCGTGGCGAAAACCAGCAGCATCCTCATATTCAAACAACGAACTATGAATTGCTTACTTGTGCCCATCTCATACACCTGCCAATCTGTTCTTCATAACTGCCCTTGTCAATGTCATGGATAATGAAGTAATTGGTGCCTGTATGTCAAGGACACAGGGAGGATGAATAACAAAACACCAAAGATGAGATATTCAAGCACCTAGGAATAAAACAGTGCCCTTCTCTGTTCTCGTTTCCGTTGAAAACAGTCGTGTAGACTAAACTCTCAAATTGGACGTCATAATGTGCTTAAAGAAGAAGATCGATTGCTTTATATTGAAAGTAATGCTCCTTATTTAGCCGGGAGAGACCATAAAGAGAAGTACTCGTGGTAGATTTTGAAGAATATTATCAAGGAGGCTTAACAATGAAAAGATATTTTCTTGTATTTCTTTATTGTATCATTACAATAGCATTAACGGGTTGTGCAACTCTTAATGGGAATGAACCGTTTCAATACCCGAATTCTCTTGTATCATTGCAGAGCCCTGTCGATAAAATCGTCGGTATGAAATTGTTAACAGACAATCGGCCAGAGGCAGATAAAGAAAACACGATTCGCATATCGGATGTGCCTGAGAAAATTTCAGCAAGACTGTTTTCAGATATTAACTCATCAAAGATTTATAGTGATATTCACTACCCTTCGAGGTCAGGTGACATGGTCACAATTGAAGGATCCATTGACAGGTTTATGTGGAAATATACACCGGAACCCTATACGGTCATTCCAATAGTTAATCTTATTCTTTATTTTGGAATTCCTTCGGGACATGCAACTGGAACGGCACAAATAACACTGGAAGTAAAGAATGCGCAGTCCGGGATGCTCCTTGGCAAGTTTACAGAGAGCGCTTCAAATACATCCACTTTCACGTTATATAATAGGAATGCAGGGGGGTCTGGAGGAGAGTTGGCCGATGCATTCCGCGAAGTGGTAAAAAAATTGAAAGAAGATCTTATTAACAAAACATCTTACCAATAAAAGCCATCAGGATCGTTCCCGAGAGAAGGAACATGGGAACGATCCTGATAGGAATAAGGTCATCCATGGGAAGCACCTGTTAACAGATATTTTTCCATTGTAGAGATGTTATATCTTCTCCAGTGATGCACCCTTTGCTTCAATCATCATACGATTAAGTCTGGGCTATTACAGGTTACGGAAAGAAGATCCTTTTCCTTTCACTCGCCACTTTCTTTCAACTTTCCTTCAGACACTTACTTCTTTTCATTCGTGATGTAGGTCATTCGCCTATCTGTTTTTCCTCCCTTCAAGCACAGAAGAAACGGTCTGTAACTGATTGTTAAGAAACCCATTTCATCCGATTATCTCGAACAGATACTCAAATGACTGTAAGGAGGTCATCATGTCGGCAAGATCCCTTAACGGACAGAATTACCGGTTCCAGCTCACGATAAAAGACCTGCTCAATACCCCCAGGATCAGCTCGGGAAGTCAGGAGATCGTATACCGGAACAAGGTGCGCTACACCTACAATGACCTCTTCGAGAGGATAGACAGACTCGGCAGCGCCCTTAACAAGCTGGGTGTGAAGCAGGGTGACACGGTCGCGGTCTTTGACTATGACTCGCACCGCTACCTGGAGTGCTTTTTCGCGGTACCCATGCTGGGAGCAGTGCTGTTCATGGTAAACTGGCGGCTCTCGCCGGACCAGATCGAGTACACCATGAACCATGCCCAGGCCGATGTCGTGCTCATCAATGCCGACTTCCTGCCCCTGCTCGCGTCCATCAGGGACAGGCTTAAGACGGTGAAGAATATCGTGGTCCTCAAAGATACGGACGAGATGCCGCAGAACATTCTGCCCATAGATGCAGAGTATGAGCAGATGCTTAAGGATGCATCTCCTAACTATGACTTTCCGGATCTCGATGAGAACACCAAGGCAACCACATTCTATACAACCGGCACCACAGGATTGCCCAAGGGCGTGTTCTTCACACACCGGCAGCTTGTCCTGCACTCCATGAGCGTGTGCATAGCAGTCAGCTGCCATGACACCCCACTGAGGTTCTCCACCTCGGATGTCTATATGCCCATCACCCCCATGTTCCACGTCCATGCCTGGGGATTCCCCTACATAGCCACCATGATGGGTATCAAACAAGTCTACCCCGGCAAGTATGAGCCTGAGATGCTTATAAAGCTCATCCTGGAAGAACGGGTCACCTTCTCACACTGCGTGCCGACCATCCTCCAGATGCTGGTGAACAGCCCCATTTCAAAGAAGTACGACCTCTCGTTCTGGAAGGTCGTCATCGGCGGGGCCAGGCTGGCCAAGGGGCTTGCCCAGTCGGCCATCGACCTCGGTATCCAGGTGATGACGGGGTATGGCATGTCCGAGACCTGCCCGGTCATCAGCGTCTCGAACCTCAAGCCATCCATGAAGGGATACGACAACGAACGCAAGAGTGACATCGCCATCAAGACCGGCATGCCCATCTCCCTGGTAGACGTACGTATCGCCGATCCCCAGGGCAATTTCCTGCCGAACGACGGGCAGACGACCGGCGAGATCGTGGTTCGGGCCCCATGGTTTACCCAGGGCTATTACAGAGACCCGGAGAAGACAGGAGATCTCTGGCAGGGCGGATGGCTCCATACCGGGGATGTGGGCTACATGGATCCCGACGGCTATATCCAGATCACCGACCGGCTCAAGGATGTCATCAAGACAGGCGGCGAGTGGGTCTCCTCACTCGACCTGGAGAATGCCATGAGCACCCACGAGGCCATCCAGGAGGCGGCGGCCATCGGCGTACCCGACTCCAAGTGGGGTGAGAGACCGATGCTCCTCGTTACCCTCAAACCCCAGTTCCGGGGCGACGGTGTGACCGAGGAGGTGCTCAGGGAGTTCATGAAGGCCTGTGCTTCCCAGGGCAAGATCCCCAAATATGCCATTCCCGAGCGGTATGTCATTACCGAAGAGATACCCAAGACGAGCGTCGGTAAGATCGACAAAAAGCTTATCAGGACAATGTATGCCAAGGATCAACTCTCTTCATAATCAAGGGTGAGCAGACATCACCCGATTTAAGGACACACAAAAAATCTCCGTTGTGCGGGGCGGGCCTCTTCGAGATGCCCGCCCTTTTTCTTGTGCCGACATGGATGTACGGCGCCTGACTGCTAATCGTATTGAACCCGATCTTGTTTTAATGTATTATCATATAACTATCATATGTATTTTGCCCGGGTGAGATAACCTGGGGTATTATTTTGAATTCTCATTTTCTCAATCTTACAGAGGTGGCGTTGTGACAGGGCATGATATGAGACCCTCTTCCAGGAAAAGTTTCGGTGAGCTCATCGCCTCCATGGCCCGCTTCAACGGCAGCGGTATCGCAATAACCTGTGGGGCTGCAAAGATCACCTGGAAAGACCTCAATAACCGGGTGAACAGGCTCGCCAACGCCCTGAAGGGACTCGGCATAAACAAAGGCGATCACGCGGCAATCCTGTTGCACGACTGCCCGGAATTCATCGAGGCCAATTATGCACTCCAGAAGCTCGGTGCCGTCCCCATACCGATTAACTTCAGGTTTGTTGCCCGGGAGATCGAATACCAGCTCACCCATTCCGATGCACAAGTCCTCATTCTGGAGGACCTGTTCGAAAAAGAGGCGCTAAAGGCCCTAGGGAATGCAAAAAAGATCAGATACACCATCTGCATACCCCGGCATGGTAGTCCAATACCAGAGGCCATGCTCGACTATGAAACATTGATAGCATCACATCCGGCAACCGAACCTCCTGCATGCACCACGGATGTGGATGTCTGCACTATCTGCTATACAGGCGGTACCACAGGGCTGCCCAAGGGGGTAGTGCTCACCTACTCCAACTTCTGGAACCTCGCGGAGTCACTCTTCAGCGACCTGATAGGCAGGCTCGCATCCGATGAGAAGGTGAACTTCGGCAGAATAATCGCTAGCCTCGTCCATGTACCGGCACTCGAACGTCCCCTGAACAGGCTCATGGGGTCTCAGAGGGTACGCTCGTTCGTCTCAAGGAATGTTCCTGCCCTGCTCTCCAAGACCACCGGCAAGCCCTTGGGCCCGGTTCTCGGCAGGATCACGGGCGGTCTGTCTATATTCATGAACATGCCGCTCTTCCACATGGCCAACTACCAGCTCCTTATTATCGGACCCATGTCCGGGCTTATCCACTTCATCCTGAGAGAAGGCATCCATTTTGATCCTGCAGAAGTACTCGAGACCATCGTGCGGGAGCAGCCCATGGTGATGCTCCTCGTGCCGACCCAGTGGAAAATGGTCCTCGACTACCCTCAGATCGACCGGTATGACCTCAGGTCGGTGCTCGTAGCCATGACGGGAGCCGGGGCCAACCCTGCACATCGCAAGAAGCAGATCCTCGAGAAATTCCCCAACTCACTCGTGGTGGATGTGTTCGGGCAGACAGAGATGACGCCCGACACGACGCTTCGGATCGATGCTTCGCCGGAGACCATCAAGAATAAGTCGGTCGGACGCCCCCTGTCGGGCATCAAGATGCGCATCGTGGATGAGAAGGGCCAGGATGTCCCTCAGGGCATAACCGGCGAGATCCTCTATCAGAGCGGCACGATCATGAAGGGCTATTACGGTGATTCACAGAAGACCTCCGAGGTGATCAAGGACGGGTGGTTTCACTCGGGCGACCTCGGCTACATCGATGCCGAAGGTGAGCTCATCATCGTCGACCGCAAAGGAGAGTGCATCTCCACAGGTGCGGAGAAGGTGTTCCCCCACGAGATAGAAGAGGTCTTAATCGGAAATGAAAATGTTGATGCCGTGTGTGTTATCGGCGTACCCGATGAGACATGGGGGAACATCGTCAGGGCGGTGGTGGTATTGAAACCCGGCAAGAAAGCCACAGAAGAAGAAATCATGGCTTGGTGCAAGGACAGGATGACCGGGTTCAAGCGGCCCAAGTCGGTTGTGTTTACCGACGCCTTCCCCATGAGCCCAGTGGGTAAAGTCCTGAGGAACAAGGTGAGAGATATCTACGGCGGGCCCCTTCCTCCTGCCGGGGATGATATTATTCATTTGTCCTGATGGAGAAAATCGGCTCATGCCGTTGCATGGGTCCGATATTTTGTAAATGAAATTGTCGCAAGGAGGTTTTGCATGGGGGATAAAAGTTTCAGGAATCTTGCCAAGGCCGTCCCTATCCTGGCATCCATGGAGCAGACCAAAGGGCTCCTGAAGACATTCTATACACAGTGGGGGGGTCTCAACGCCCTTCGTATCCTCCTGAAGACAGGCAGCAAAACCGGACACATCAAGACGATTAAGTCACTTGCAAATTTCAGATTGGAAAAGATCACACCGAATTTTCTTGTCTCGATGTGGGAGGTGTTCTCAGATCGCGATGCCCTTATCTCGGAAGGCAAGAGGTTTACGTATAACCACCTCAAAGACAGGGTCTTCAGGCTTGCCAACGCCCTCCAGTCACTCGGGGTCGAACCAAAGGACCGGTGCGCCGAGCTGCTCTATAACGGCAATGAGTTCTTCGAGGGCTTCTTTGCATGCTCTCTCATAGGCTGCCCCATGCCGTTTCTCAACTGGCACATGGAAGGTGCTGAACTCGTTGATGCCATAAACCGCGTAAAGCCAAAAGTCCTCATCCTCCACGATGAGTTCGTGAGCGAGATCATGCCTATCAGAGACCGGCTGACAAGCATTGAGCACTACATCGTAGTAGGCAAGGACACCCCCCAAGGCGCATTGAATTATGAGGACCTCCTTTCCGGCGCATCAGGAACCATGCCAAAGGCCCACTTTGCCGTGGCACTGAATCCCTACACGGGCGGCACCACCGGAATGCCTAAAAACATTAACTACTTCGACAGCATCGGCTATGCCTTCAGCGACCTGGCCGAGGCACCCAAAGTACCGCTGGCGGAATATCTCAGGTTCCTCGTCCTCCAGTTCAGCTTCATGTTCTGGTTCGGCGGCACCGAGATTACCGACCCCATCACAAAAAACATGCGCTGCCTCATCCCCGGGCCGCTGTACCATGCAGGTTCCATTGCGGGCTGGGTACCCTTCATCCTGCTCGGAGGCACCGGTGTGCCCATGAGGAAATTCGATCCTGAAGATTTCTTAAGGATCATCGAGCAGGAGCGGATCAACTGGGTATTTGTCGTGCCGACCATGCTCGAGCGGATTCTTGCCCTGCCGGAGCCCATCAAGAAGCGCTACAACTTGAGCTCCATGCATACGATTATCTGCGCAGCCGCACCTGCCACCCCGGAGCTCAAGATGTCGACCAATGCATTCTTTAAACAGCAAGGATGCATCAAAAACGTGTTCACCGAGTTCTACGGCTCCTCCGAGACTGCGGTGGCGACGGTCCTGCTGCCCAGGGACTACGAGGAACAACCCAAGCGATACGAGAGCGTGGGGAAAGTGCGCTGTGCAGAGACACGGATCTATGATGAGGAGAATAGCTCATGGTGCCCGCCGGGCAAGGACGGAAAGATATTGACCAGGAGCCTTACCACGGTAAGTCTCAATTATGTGGGTTCGCCCGAGAAGCTTGAGAGCGCCTTCAAGCTTGTTGACAACGAGCTCTGGTTCGACGACGGTTTAAGGGGACACTTGGACGAGGATGGATTCCTCTACCTCACCGGCAGGGAGAAGGAGATGATCATCACCGGCGGGGTGAACATCTTTCCCAACGAGATTGAAACAGCTATCAAGAAGCATGACAAGGTTCTGGATGTGGCCGTGGTGCGCTATCCGCACAAGGAGCTCGGCGAGGTGCCTGCTGCAGTAATCCAGCCCAAAGACGGACATATGATCAGGGAGGAGGATATCATCGACCACCTGAAAGCCCTCAAGCTCATCGGCTACAAGATCCCGAAGTACGTGGAATTCGTCGAGACGCTCCCCCGCCACATCGACGGCAAGATGCGCAAAAAGGAGATCGAGGACCGATTCTGGGAAGGCATAGAGCGGAGGGGATAGAATACTCTACAATCATACTACGGGTATATCCGAACAGCCTCCTGGCATTCCTTGATGATCCTATCCCATTTCCAGGACTAGTATGCCCAATACGGACCCTGACCGGCAGGAGTATCCATTCCCTCGATGGCAGTATACACAGCGCGCCCATAAAAGAAAGGCAGGCCCCAGTCAAAGCAGTCATCAGGGGTAAACGGTCCGGCCAGGGCGCTGAATGCATCATAATCGCCGGTTGAACCGCTGAACATCGTCGACGCATTCCCCACGCTGAATGTGATCGTGCCACTCGTTCCGTTTGCCCCCTGGTTGGTTGCGGAAAGATTCAGTGTTGCAGTCGGACAGTAAAAGCCTGAGACATTGTCGCATTGCGGTATTGTATTATCCCAGAAGAAATAACCGTTTGAACCGCTATCTATAAAGCTATACGGCATTGTTTTATTTTTATAGATCGTGGTGATGGAGTTATTCTGGTTGAGCGTATAAACAGCTGCACTGCCGAGCCCGTTGTTCGACTGGGTACCAATGCCGAAGACTAATGATCCGCTTACCGTTGCCTCAGCCCCCGAGACAGCCGGCAAAGTGATGATTACGCCATTGTTGTCCTGGGGAAACAATATAACAGGGTTCTGCACTTGTTGAGAGAGGGGTACAAAGACAGGCTGGCATCCCGAAGCGGAGCATTCGTAATATGTGCCTTGCGGAGGCGACGCACCAGTAACACAGGCGCTGCCGCAATCCTGCTGATATTGCCCTACACCCAATATACCATTGGCACCTAAACTATCTAGCGTATCAACTTCGGTTCCACCCGAAAGATAAGTTGGAATAGTATAAAAATCGTGATCGAGGACATGAATCGGCACTGAGCTCGCCGATTCACCCGCTATTTTCACATCGGCAATCTCTACGGGTCCCCACATATAGGATCCATCCACGAATTGGACAGAATCAGCAAGAGGATTACCCTCAATGGTCTGTGCCGGAAGAGAAAGCGTAAGAGCTCCGCCACCGCTGGAAGACACCAGCCTCAATCCTACTGAGCCGGTGTCCACCAATATGCCGTCGATCGTCTGGCAATTGGAAGTGCCGGGAACACAGACCGTAACGCTGATGAATGCAGCGTTGGCATAGTTAAAACCTGAGGAAGAACCGGAAGTCGGGCCGCCATTAACCACGATCGGCTGTACGTTTCCCACCGTTGTAGTTGTAAATGCCCAGTTGTAATTAGAAGCA
>Ga0326728_10020941_pt1 | contig 12378 bp, 10 predicted proteins | sample MB3enrmetagenome_FD_207602 | JGI IMG/M metagenome (GOLD analysis project Ga0326728, IMG submission 207602) | Lab enriched peat soil microbial communities from McLean, Ithaca, NY, United States - MB31MN | ecosystem: Environmental > Terrestrial > Soil > Wetlands > Peat | place: USA: New York...
CGTCTGCGCCAGCACCACGGTGGGCGAGCCGCGGTGCGCGACCGCCGCCTGATAGGCCGCGTAGACCTTCCGCGGATCGTGGCCGCCGCGGCTGAGCCGCTGCAACTGCTCGTCGCTCAGGTCGGCCACCAGCGCCGCCAGCCGTGGATCGGCGCCGAAAAAGTGGGCGCGGATGTAGCTGCCGGGCATGACGGTGTATTTCTGCATCTGCCCGTCCACCACCTCGCCCAATCGCCGCACCAGCAGGCCGTCGGGGTCGCGGGCCAAGAGCGGATCCCAATCGGAGCCCCAGATCACTTTCAGCACGTTCCAGCCGGCGCCGCGGAACGCGCCTTCCAGCTCCTGGATGATCTTGCCGTTGCCGCGAACCGGCCCGTCCAGCCGCTGCAGGTTGCAGTTGACCACGAAGATCAGGTTGTCCAGTTGCTCGCGGGCGGCCAGGGTGATGGCCCCCAGGGTCTCCGGCTCATCGCACTCGCCGTCGCCCACGAAGCACCACACCCGCGAGGCCGTGGCGTCCGGCTTGATGCGGCGGTCCACCAGGTAGTGGTTGAACCGCGCCTGGTAGATGGCCATCAACGGCCCCAAGCCCATCGAGACCGTGGGGAACTCCCAGAAATCGGGCATCAGCCAGGGGTGCGGATAGCTCGACAGGCCGCCGCCGGGCTGCAGCTCGCGGCGGAAGTTGATCAACTGCTCCTGGCTCAGCCGGCCCAGCAGGTACGCCCGGGCGTAGATCCCCGGCGCGGCATGGCCCTGGAAGAAAACCTGGTCCGGCGGCGAGCGGCCCTGCTTGCCGTGCAGAAAATGGTTGAACGCCACTTCGTACAGCGTGGCGGCCGAAGCGAACGTCGAGATGTGGCCGCCGATCCCCGGGCTCCGCTGGTTCGCCCGGACCACCATTGCCATCGCGTTCCAGCGGATGATGCTCTTGATCTTCCGCTCCAACTGGCGGTCGCCGGGGTAGGGAGGCTCCTGGTCGGCGGGAATGGTGTTGACGTGGGGCGTGGTGTCGCTGCAGGCCAGCCGCACGCCCAGGCGGAACGCCTCGTGCCGCAGCCCTTCCAGCAGGTACTCGGCCCGCGGGCGCCCCTGGCCCTCCACGACCGACCGCAAGGCATCGAGCCATTCGCACGTCTCTTGCGGGTCCGCGTCGCCGGCCGGGGCGGGAGAAACGCCCAAAGCAGGGTTGTCCGGCTCGATCGGCGGTTTCATGGCGCGTCCCCTCGTTCGCCTGTCATTTTACGGGGAAGACGCCGGGGGTCCATAGGGGCGCTGGGCAGCCGGCAGAGCGGCACCCGTAGGTTATGCTTCAGCATAACGATCTCGCAGTGTTATGCTAAAGCATAACCTACGAACTAGGAAGCACTCGTCGCCACGGCCGGCCGGGCCCGATTCTTCTTGACGATCAGGTCGATCTCACAGTCCAGTATGCTGAGCAAGGCCGTCAACTGGTCGATAGACTTGGCGTAGTTCGTCGGATCCAGCAAGCGGTACAACTGTGCGGGCGACGTGCCCAGGCGACGAGTCAACTCCCGCCTGCTCAACGAGCTGCTCTGGACCCGCTCCCGCGCCGCCAGCGTCAGCTTGTAGAGTAAGAGATTTCGCAGGTAGCGGGGGTCGCGATTGTAATCGAGCACCTGCTCGATATGGACCGTCGCTTCCTCGCCCGACCCCAAGACATAGGTGAACGCCTCATTACCCAGTTCTTCGTCAACGGCCACCCGCGTGATGGGATTCTCGCGTGACGGCCGCAACTCGAGCTTTGCGTACGGAAAGCAATACGTCTTGCGCGAAGTTGCGACGTCGAACGCTTTTCTTCGATTGTCGTAATGGACCGATTTGATCTTCACAGGCGCCCCTCCGCGCGCAACTCGGCGATCAGCCCCAGGAGTCTCGGCGTTGCTACGCCTTTCATCGCCAAGCCGTGGTCCAGGTCCCACTTCAGCACGAGCTTCTTGTCGCGGTACACGTGAACGTGCCTGGGGCCATGATCCCCAACCCACGCCAGAAAGACGTAGTTGCCCCTGCGGATCTTGCCCATTACCAAATGTTACCACCGGCGATAACAGATGTCAAGACCCTGCCAGCGAGACAGACCGCAAACACAGCGACAACAGCCGACGGCAACCGGCCGGTTGCGGTCCCCAAACCGTTCCTCGATAATGGCTGTGCGGAACAACAGCGCATGGAGGCCAAGGCAGGGAACGCAGAGAAATTTTTCCCCCGAGGTGCCAGATGAAGAAAGACCCGAGAAACCGCATCAGCAGGCAGCACTTCCTGAAGATCGTGGCAGGCGGTGCGATCGGCGCTGCGCTGCCGCGCATCGCGCGTGCCCAGCCGCCGGACCCCACCAGTCACGTCTATAAGACCGTGGGCGAGTGCCAGATCAAGGCAGACGTGTATCAAGCGGTCCCGGCGGCGCGCAAGCCGGCCGTGATGTGGATCCACGGCGGCGCCCTGATCATGGGCTCCCGAAAGTTCCCCGAGCCCCGCTTCTTTCCCGAGCTTCTTAAACGGGGATTCGTCATCGTCTCGATCGACTACCGCCTCGCGCCGGAGACGAAACTGCCGGGCATCATCGCAGACGTGCAGGAGGCCTGGCGCTGGCTGCGGCGGGAGGGGCCCAAGCGATTCGGCATCGATCCGGACCGGATCGCAACGGCGGGCGGGTCGGCCGGCGGCTACCTGACTTTGATGACCGGCTTCTGCCTGAAGCCCCGCCCGCGGGCCCTGGTTTCCTACTTCGGCTACGGAGACATCACCACCCCTTGGTACACCAAGCCCGATGAGTTCTACCGCCGGCAACCCCTGGTGCCGAAGCAAGAGGCATTGGGGTGCGTGGGCCAACACGAGCTGTCGGAGCAACCTACGCCGAATCGGCGGGGACGATTCTATCTCTATTGCCGCCAGAACGGCATCTGGCCCAACGAAGTGGCGGGGCACGACCCACACGCCGAGCCCAAGTGGTTCGACCCGTATTGCCCCATTCGCAACGTCACGGCGAAGTATCCGCCCACCTTCTTGATTCACGGGACCGAGGACACCGACGTCCCCTACGCGGAATCGAAGAACATGGCCGCCAAATTGGCGGAAGCGGGCGTCAAGCACGAGCTCATAACGGTCAGCGGAGCCGGTCACGGCCTGTCGGGAGCGAAGCCGGACAAGGTGGCCCAGATTGCCCAGCAAGCCGCCGAGTTCGTCAAGGCCCACACCGATTAGCGGGAGGATGATCAGTGTGACGGCGCGGTGCCCCGCAGCTCGTCCAAGCGGGCCAGGGCACGGTCTTTGAGCTCCCCGGAGGCGCGGCGGGCGACCTGCTGATAATAGACCTTGGCGACGCCGGGCTTCCCGGCCTCCTCGGCGGCCAGACCCCGCTCGAAGAGGGCCTTGAACTCTTCCTGCTCGGTGCCCTCTTCCTGGGCGCGCATGCGGCGGGCCTCGGCCACGCTGGGGGCCGGGCGGCCGGCCGTGCTCTCCTGGGCGGCGGCCAGACGGCCGGCGGGACCTTCATCCTCGGGGGCCGCCGGCTCGGGCGCCGCGCGCCTCGGCTTGGCGGCCAGCCCCGCCGGCTTGCCCCCCGGGCCCTGCGGCATCGCGCCAGCCTGGCCGTCCGCCGCGGCGGCGGCCACCGCGTCGCGCATCGCTTGCACCCGCGGATTGACGTTCCCCAGCGGCATGCCCGCCGCGTCGGCCAGTTGCTGCGGCGTGGGCCACGGATTGAAGGACGAGATCGGCGGAAATGCCCCCACCACCGGAATCACGCTGATCACAAACGGCGTCTGCGACGTGTCCGAGACGTAGCCCGTCTGGCCGTTCATGATCGTCACCGAGGGCATCTGCGTCACGGAGGTCCGGCTATCGCCTTGACTGAGGTCGAAGGCGAAGTTCAACTGCCCCTTGGGGCCAACGATGGAGAAGCCCGTTTGCAAGCCGGCCCCGGTCTTCGGGTCGCCGAACTGGGGTATCGCCAAGGGATAACTACCTACCGAGAAATTCATGCCTCGGTAACTCCCTCCGAAGCCTACCCCCATGCGCTCGAAGAAGTTGTCGCCCAGGGTGTGGAACGGCGAGCCGATCGTCACCTGCTGGGCAGAGAGAAGACCGCTCGTCAGCCCGAGGGCGATCCCAAGTCCCACCGCCAGGATATTGGACGCACAGCGCATGGTCCCACCCTCCACGCCTCCTGCCCTTGCCTGCCGTTTATTGTATCGGCACAAAGGGCCGGGTGTCAATCAGGAGTGCTTTTCGCAGGGTACTCCGCGGCGTTACGTCAACCCCCGCCATGAGCAGCATGGGGTTTGACTTTAGGGCGGGAGCCGACGTAGAATGCGGCCTTTGCCGGCCCTGCGGAGGAGTCCCTCCCGGCGTCCGGCAGCCATAGCCATGGTGCCGCCGCGTGGAAACTCCCACAGGACCGCTGCAACCTGGTGCGCCCTCCGGCAGCCGCCATACCGTGGGTGCGACGCTGCTGGGCCACCCGACCGGGCTGTTCGGCCTGTTCTTCGTCGAGATGTGGGAGCGCTTCTCCTACTACGGGATGCGGGCCCTCTTGGTCTTCTACATGACCAAGGACTTCTTGCAGTACTCGGACAGCACGGCCAACGCGGTCTACGGGGCCTACACGTCGCTGGTCTACATGTCGCCATTTTTCGGCGGGCTGTTGGCCGACCGCCTGTTGGGCGCCCGCCGGGCGATCATTCTCGGCGGCCTGTTGATGGCCGCCGGGCAGTTCATGTTGACCGTGCCGGATCGCTGGGCCTTCTTCGCGGGCCTGGCGTTGCTGGTGTGCGGCAACGGTTTCTTCAAGCCGAACATCTCCACGATCGTCGGCTCGCTCTACAAGCCCGACAGCCCGAAGCGGGACGGCGGCTTTACGATCTTCTACCTGGGAATCAACCTCGGGGCGGGCATCTCGCCGCTCTTGTGCAGCTACATCGGCAAGGAGTTCGGCCGGCAGTACGGCTTCGGGGTGGCGACCGCCGGGATGCTCGCCGGCGTGGCCCTGTTCATCGCGCCGACGCGCCTGAGCCGGGTGTTGATCCTGCTCACGTCGTTGGTGACGGCCGCGGGCCTGGTCGGCTTCTATCCGGAGGACCCGGTCTCGATCGCCATGACGCTGTTTTCGGCGGTGGCCCTGGTGGTGGCGGCGGGGATCGCGTGGGTGGCGCTGGGCCGTGGTGGCCTGCCGCCGGGCGCCGGCGCCCCACCCGACGCCGAGCGGCTCCGCCGCCGCGCGTTCGGGCCGCTCGCGCGCGAGTGGCTACTCTACCTCGGCACCGTGGTCGCGGTGGTGTTCTTTACCTTCCTGGTCTCGGGGGTCGGGTTGCTCTTCCGACCGACGCCCCCTGTACCGCCCGCCGCAGCCGCCGTTGAGGAATCCGCCGCAGGCGAGGGCCAGCAGGCCGCCGCGAAATCGCCGGCAAGCGCGAAAGAGAACGCCGCCGCGGAATCAGCGGAAAACGAGGAGAACCAGGACCTCGCGGGGGTTCCCTTCGGCGGCAAGCCGCTGACGCTGGTTCCGCAGGACAAGGTCGAGCAGATGCAGGAGAGTCCGAGCCCATTGGTCCGCGCCGCCGGCGTGGTCGCCGAGGAAGGCAGCCGGCCGGCGAGCCTGATGCTGATCGTCGCCTTCGTGGCCTGCGTCCTTTACGTGGGCGTGGAAATGCTGCGGCTGGACAAGGTCGCCCGGCAGCGGATGTACGTCGTGTTGATCCTGACCTTCTTCTCGATGTTGTTCTTCGCGTTCTACGAACAGGCGGGCAGCTCGCTGAACTTCTTCACCGACCGCAACGTCCGCCGCGTGGTGCTGGTCGAGCGGACGGTCACCGCCGGCGAAGTGGGCACGACGATCAAGATTCGACCGACCCAGGAACAAGTCGGCTACCGCAACGGCGCGAAGATGTTCACGCTCGACCAGCTCGAGGAGTTCGAGAAGCTGCGGCAGGAACACGCGGCGCACCGGACGCTTAAGGAGAGACTCCTCCGCTTGGCAGCCACCGTGGGGTTGTTGCGCCAGGAAGACAAGGACGATTCAGCGTTCAAGGCCGAAATCGACTGGAAGGTCAGCGCCGACGACGTGGGCATGGGAATCGCCACGCCGGACCGCGAGGTCCCCGCCGAGAGCTTGCAGTCGGTCAACTCGATTTACATTCTGCTGGTCGGGCCGTTGTTGGCGGGCCTATGGACCTTCCTCGGCGCCCGCGGCTGGGAACCGTCCACGACCGTGAAATTCGCCCTCGGCCTGCTGCAACTAGGCCTCGGCTTCGGCATCTTCTGGTACGGCACCCGGACCTGCGACGGCCGCGGCATGGTGCCGTTGGTCGTGCTCATGGTGGCCTATCTGCCCTATACCACGGGCGAGCTGTGCCTCTCGCCGGTCGGGCTGTCGATGGTCACCCGCCTCTCGCCGGTCCGGTTGGTGAGCACGGTCATGGGCACGTGGTTCCTGGCTTCCGCTTATGCCCAATTCCTGGCCGCGATGATCGCACAGGCCAGCAGCGTGCTGAGGCAGGGCGGCCACATGCCGCCGCCGCTCGAGACGGTCCACGTTTACGGCAAGGTTTGGGGCGCGCTGGCGGTCAGCTCGTTTGTCTTCGCCGCGGTCTGTTTCGCGCTGGCCCCGCTCTTGAACCGTTGGATGCACCCCGAAGTGGATTGAGGAATAGCCATGCAGAAAAAGACATCCGCCAGGTCGTTCGCAATCGGATTGGACTTCGGCACCAACAGCGTGCGGGCGCTGGTGGTCGACGTGGCCGACGGCGGCGAAATCGCCAGCCACGTCTCGGCCTATGCCAGCGGCGAGACGGGCATCCTGCTGGACCCGAAGAACCCGCACACCGCCCGGCAAAATCCGGCCGACTACATCGCGGGCCTGTACGATGCGTTGGGCCGGGTGCTGGCGGCGGCAAGGCGGCACCGCGGCTTCAAGCCGGAGAACGTCGTGGGGATCGGGGTGGACACGACCGGCTCCACGCCGATCCCGGTGGCCCGCGACGGCACGCCGCTGGCGCTCATGCCGGAGTTCCGCGACCACCTGGCGGCGCAGGCCTGGCTGTGGAAGGACCACACGGCACATGCCGAGGCGGCCGAGATCACCGAAAAGGCCGCCGCGGAGCCCATGCCCTACCTGGCCCGCTGCGGCGGCACTTATAGCAGCGAGTGGTACTGGTCGAAGATCCTGCATTGCCGGCGGACGGCGCCCAAGGTCTTCGCGGCGGCTTACTCCTGGGTGGAATTGGCCGATTTCATCCCGGCGTTCCTGACGGGCAACCGCGACCCGGACACGCTGCCGCGGGGCATCTGCGCGGCGGGGCACAAGGCGCTGTACGGCGAGCGCTGGGGCGGGCTGCCCGAGAAGCGCTTCCTGGCCCGGCTCGATCCGGCCCTGGCCGGCCTGCGCGACCACTACGCCCCGCAGGCCGTCCCCGCCGACCGCAAGGCCGGCGAGCTGACCGCCGCCGTGGCCGCCAAGGTGGGCCTGCCGCCGGGGATCGCCGTGGCGGTGGGTGCATTCGACGCCCACATGGGCGCAGTCGGAGCGGGGGTCCGGCCCGGCACGCTCGTAAAGATCATCGGCACCAGCACCTGCGACATCATGGTCGCCCCCGGCGACCGCGAGTTGCCGGACATCCCCGGCCTGTGCGGCATCGTCCCCGGCTCCGTCGTGCCCGGCATGTACGGACTGGAGGCCGGGCAGTCCGCCGTGGGGGACATCTTCAACTGGTTCGTCACCCGCGTGGCCCCCGCTTGTGGGTCCGAAGCGGAGGCACACACACTCCTCACGCGCCAGGCCGAAAAGCTCCGCCCCGGTGAAAGCGGCCTCATGGCCCTGGACTGGAACAACGGCAACCGCACGATCCTCGTCGATCCCCTGTTGGGCGGCCTGCTGGTCGGGCAGACCCTGCACACCACGGCGGCCGAGATCTACCGGGCCCTGGTGGAAGCCACGGCCTTCGGAGCCTTGACCATCATCCGCCGGCTGGAGGAGTACGGCGTGGCCGTCAAGGAGGTCGTCAACTGCGGCGGCATCGCCGAGAAGAACCCCTTCGTCATGCAGATCTACGCCGACGTCTGCAACCGTCCCATGAAGATCAGCCGCTCCTCGCAGACCTGCGCGCTGGGGGCAGCCATCTTCGGGGCGGTCGCCGGCGGGGCCTACCGCACCGTCCAGCAGGCCCAGCGCCGCATGACCGGCGTGCGGCCGGCCGCCTTCCGGCCCAATCGCGCCGCCGCGCGGACCTATGCCGGCCTTTACGAGATCTACCGCAGCCTGCACGATGCCTTCGGAACGCCGCAGGGCGGCCTTTACCGGGTGATGAAAGACCTCATCGCCATCCGCCGCCGCGCCGCCCGGGGGGACGCCTGATGCTCGACGCACTCAAGCGCGAAGTCTGCGAGGCCAACCGCCAATTGCAGCGGCTCGGGCTGGTCACGCTGACCTGGGGCAACACCAGCGGCGTGGACCGCGGCCGCGGCCTCATGGTGATCAAGCCCAGCGGCGTCCCCTACGAGGACCTCCAGCCCGCGCAGATGGTGGTGCTCGACCTGGCGGGCAACGTGGTGGAAGGCGACTTGCGGCCCTCGGTGGACAGCCCCACGCACGCCTGCCTGTATGCCCATTTCCCGCACCTCGGCGGCATCACCCATACGCACAGCCGCTACGCGACGGCCTTCGCTCAGGCCCGTTGTGAAGTCCCCTGCCTGGGCACGACGCATGCCGACCAGTTCTGCGGGCCCGTGCCGGTCACCCGCCAGCTCAGCGAGGCCGAGGTGGCGGAGGACTACGAGGGCTGGACAGGGCGGGTCATCGTGGAGCGGTTCCGCGGGCTGGATTCGCTGGCGACGCCCGCGGTGCTCGTGGCCGGCCATGCCCCGTTTGCCTGGGGGCGAAGCCCGGCCGAATCGGTCCACACCGCGCTGGCCTTGGAGACGATTTGTCAAATGGCCGTGCTCTCCTGGCGGATCAACCCGCAAACACCCGAGCTGGAGGCATATCTCTGCCGGAAGCACTACCTTCGCAAACACGGTCCCGAGGCGAGCTATGGGCAGAAACTGGACGTTTAGCGGGCTTGCCCGCCGCCGGGAAACAAACCTCAAAACCCAAACTCCAAATCACAAACAAATCCGAAGTACCAAACTACCAGTGACAGAAACGCGGACCGCCTCCCCGCGCCGTGTGCGCGAAGTCGCGACCACGAAACCCCGGCTGCTTGGTTTTGAACATTCCAGCCCTTTATTTGCGATTTGTTTGAGATTTGGCATTTCGGATTTCGTGCTTTAGGAGTGGTAGTAGAACTATGAACGCAACCCCTTTGACAGTGTGGTTCCTCACCGGCAGCCAGCACCTCTACGGCGAGGGGCCGCTGGAGCAAGTAGCGGCCAACAGCCGCCAGGTGGTCGAGGGTCTGAACGCCTCCGGCCGCCTGCCGCTGCGGGTGGTGTTTCGCAAGGTCGTGACCACGGCCGACTCGATCCTCGAGTCCTGCCGCGAGGCCAACGCCGCGGAGGCCTGCGCGGGGGTGATCTGCTGGATGCACACCTTCTCCCCGGCCAAAATGTGGATCGCCGGCCTGGCCGCCTTGGCAAAGCCGCTGGCCCACCTGCACACGCAGCTCCACCGCGATCTGCCGTGGGGCACGATCGACATGGATTTCATGAATCTGCACCAGGCCGCCCACGGCGACCGCGAGTTCGGCTTCATTTGCGCGCGGATGCGCAAGCCGCGCAAGGTGGTGGTCGGGCACTGGCAGGAGGCCGGCGTCCAGGAGCAGTTGGCCGCGTGGATCCGCGCCGCCGCCGCGCGGGCCGAGCTGCAGCGCCTGAAAGTTGCCCGGCTGGGCGACAACATGCGGCAAGTGGCCGTTACTGAGGGGGATAAGGTCGAGGCGCAGATCCGGCTGGGTGTCGAGGTCAACGGCTACGGCCTGGGCGAGCTGGTGCCGCACGTCCAAGCCGCCAGCGATGCGGCCGTGGACCGCTTGGCCGGCGAGTACGACCAGCAGTATCGCGTCGCGCCGCCGCTCGGGCCCGGCGGGCCGCGCCGTGAGGCCCTGCGCTACGCCGCTCGCATCGAGCTGGGCCTGCGGTCGTTCCTGGAAAGCGGCGGTTTCCGGGCCTTCACCGACACCTTCGAGGACCTGGCCGGGCTGGCCCAGCTCCCCGGCCTGGCCGTGCAGCGGCTCATGGCCGACGGCTACGGCTTCGGCGCCGAGGGCGACTGGAAGACGGCCGCCCTGGTGCGGGCCATGAAGGTCATGGCCGCCGGGCTCCGCGGCGGCACCTCGTTCATGGAAGACTACACCTACCACTTGGACCCGGCCGGCCCGCTCGTCCTGGGCGCGCACATGCTGGAAATCTGCCCCACGCTGGCCGCCGCTACGCCGTCCTGCGAGATCCATCCGCTGGGCATTGGCGGCAAGAGCGACCCGGTCCGCCTGGTCTTCACCGCGCCGGCCGGGCCCGCCGTGAACGTCGCCATGCTCGACCTGGGCGACCGCTTCCGCCTGCTGGTCAACGAGGTCGACGCGGTCGAGCCGCCGGCGGCCTTGCCAAGACTGCCGGTGGCGCGGGCCTTCTGGGCGCCCCGACCCGATCTGGCCACCGCCGCCGCGGCCTGGATCTACGCCGGCGGCCCGCACCACACGGTCTTCAGCCAGGCCGTCGGCAGCGAGCCCGTCGAAGACCTGGCCGAAATGCTGGGCATCGAATGCCTGCGGATCGACGCAAACACGCGGCTGGGAGATTTCAAGAACCAGTTGCGTTGGAATCAAGCGTCCTTCAGCGCGTGAACCGTTCGACAGAAGCATGAGGGACAGAAGAATAGAATAATCTCTCTCGTTCCCACGCGCGTAGGAGCGCGGGGAGAGCGGGGCGTGGGAACGAGATTGTAGGGTGGGTCGAGCCCTGCGCGCCCCACCAGATCCTAGGGTACGCCGCTCAACGCCGACCAACGCTGCTGCCAATGAACCATCATCCCCGCTTCACGGCCGCATTTGCGCTCGCACTCCTCCTGGCCGCATTGGCCGGGTGCCGCCGCCCGTCGCCTTCCGGCGAGGGCCGCCCGGCCGAAAAGCCCCCGCTCATCGGGGTCTCGCTGATGAACCTCTCCTCCGAGTTCATCGTCATGATCGACAAGGCCATCCAACGGAGGGCCGGGGAGCTCGGCGCCACGCTCATCGTCTGCGACGCCCAGCGGAGCCCCGAGCGGCAGGTCCAGCAGGTCGAGAGCTTCATCGCCCAAGGCGTGGATGCGATCATCCTCAACCCGTGCGAGGTGGAGGCCAGCACGCCGGCCGTGGACAAGGCGCTGGCGGCGGGCATCCCGATCGTGAACGTGAACTCCGAGACCAGGACCCCCGCCACCGCCCTGGTCGGCTCGCGCGACGAGCAGTCGGCGCGGCTGGCCATGGAGTACATCGCCCAGCGGCTCGGCGGCAAGGGCCAGGTCCTGATGATGCACGGCTACATGGGCCAGGCGGCCCAGATCAAGCGCAACGCCGGGGCGTGCGAAGTGCTCGCCAAGACCCCCGGCCTGCACCTGCTCGCCCAGCAGACCGCCGAGTGGGACCGGGCCAAGGCCCTCGCGCTGATGGAGAACTGGATCCAGGCCTACGGCCAGCGCATCGACGCGGTCTTCGCCCAGAACGACGAAATGGCGATGGGCGCGCTGCTGGCCCTCGAACAGGCCAAGATGAAAGACAAGATCGTCGTCGTCGGCGTGGACGCCATCGCCGACGCGCTCCAAGCGGTCAAGCAGTCCCGCCTCGACGCGACCGTGTTCCAGGACGCCGAAGCCCAGGGCCGCCGGGCCGTCGAAACCGCGCTCAAGATCGTCCGCAAGCAGCCGTTCCAGAAGGAGACCTACATCCCCTTCCGCCTGGTCACCAAAGAAAACGTCGGGCATTACGCAGATTAGCATGAAAACGCGACTACTCTTGGCCGTCACGGTTCTCGCCCCATGTCTCGCATCCTGCGGCCGGGACGTGGCGGCCCCAGTCCCCAGTCCCAAAGCGGAGTCCACGAAGATGGAAAAGGCCACATTCGCAGCCGGGTGCTTCTGGGGCGTCGAGGCGGCTTTCCGCCAGATCAAAGGCGTGCAAGCCACTGCCGCCGGTTACTCGGGCGGCTCGCTGCAGAATCCGACCTACGAAGACGTGTGCAGCGACAAGACCGGCCACGCCGAGGCCGTCCAGGTCGAATATGACCCGGCCCAGGTTTCCTATGAGGAGCTGCTCGACGTTTTCTGGAACAGCCACGACCCGACCACCCCGGACCGTCAAGGGCCGGACGTGGGCAGCCAGTACCGCTCCGTGATTTTCTACCACTCGCCCGAGCAGCAGGCGGCGGCGACGGCCTCGAAGGAAAGACTTCAGAAGA
>Ga0326728_10020942_pt1 | contig 12377 bp, 8 predicted proteins | sample MB3enrmetagenome_FD_207602 | JGI IMG/M metagenome (GOLD analysis project Ga0326728, IMG submission 207602) | Lab enriched peat soil microbial communities from McLean, Ithaca, NY, United States - MB31MN | ecosystem: Environmental > Terrestrial > Soil > Wetlands > Peat | place: USA: New York...
GGCGGTTTTATCATGCTCCCGCTGATGCTCTATGTGCTCCGTATGAGGATACACGTGGCTGCGGGGACGAGTCTCTTCCAGATCCTCTGCACATGCATGCTGGTCACGGTGCTGCAATCCACGCAAAATCACACGGTAGACTTCGTGCTCGCCTTTCTGCTCGCCATAGGCACGACAACCGGCGCGATGGTAGGGACCAAGATAGGGCGACGGATGCGGGCAGACCAGCTCAAGATTCTGCTGGCCCTTATCATTCTCCTCGTGGCCTGCCAAATCGGGTGGAGCCTCTTCAGGACACCCACGATCTTCCTCTCGCACATTGCGGGTGAATGAGATGGCGTATGTCTAAGCGGCGGACCTGTCTCCGTTTCCTCGTGCCCGTAAGCCTGGCCGCTTTCGTGTGGCTGCCCGTCCCCCCCGTTGCCCGGGCCGGGACCTTCTCGACGGTCGAGCCTGCCCACATCTCAGCCGGTACGTTCTACAACGGCGCCGTCCTGCGCATCCATGGCATCACCGGCAAAGACTCGCAGGTGGTGGTCCGGATAAAGGGGGCTTTGGAGCCCCACGTTTTCAACCGCCGTGGCAAGATCGGAGGCATTGTATGGGGAGGGATCGAGCATGTGACCTTCCTGAATGCGCCCAGTTTTTACGCGGTGTATACTTCGGCGTCCCTGGAAGCGACGGTTACCCCAGCCGTGCGGGATCGTCTCCAACTCGGTTATGAGCCGATCGAGGCCCGGATGGGTGTCGAGGGGACGAAAATGGACCGTGGCCTGATGCTGAGTTATTTCATACATTTCAAGGAACATGAGGGCCTTTACCGCATCGTACCTGGTGCGGTCCATCTCGCGGACCAGGAACGCGGACGCCGCGTGTTCGACGTCGCGGTGCCGCTGCAGGCCGCGACACCGCCGGGCGACCTCGAAGTGGCTGTCTTCGAGCTGGCCGGAGGTGCGGTCGTCCATGAAGATACGACTCTCGTAAGCCTTCAGCGTGTCGGCATGCCCGCCGTCCTCTTCAGCCTGGCGCACGAGAACGGTCTCCTCTTCGGTCTCCTCGCCCTCCTCGTGACGGTTTCGACCGGTGTCGCGGTAGATTTCCTCGGCCGTTTCAGGCGCAGGGGGGCATGGACCAACCGCGGCCCCATACTCGATGTGGAAGCAGACCTGCGGAGGCTGTTCATGGAGGGCCTGTTCGGCCTGGGCGTAAAACCCCGCTCCCCCGAGGCCGTGGAGCGTCTCCATGCGAAGTACCGGCTCTTCCGCAGCGTTCTCACGCTGAACAACGAGCTCCTCGAACTCCTTGCCGAGCTCCAGGAGGAATCGTCGTGGTCTTCCTTCCGCCACCCGCGCGTCCGCATGGGCATACGGGCCCTCTTCGACGGGACCGAGGATATGGTCCGGGTGCTGAACCAGCTCGCCGGGAACCGTTATTTCGATTTGAGGAACGTGATCGCCGGCGTTCGAGCCGACGTCCTGGCATTCATCGAGAGAATGCCGGACGGGCAGGGCGCGTGCTTTACTCTCCAGTTGGGGGAGATCAACTCCATCAGTGGCGACCGGGTGGGCGGCAAGGCCGTCAACCTGGCGCGCCTCGATTGCGATCTGAGAATACGCGTGCCCGCCGCCTTTGTCGTGACTACCGACGCGTATCGGCAGTTCCTGGAGACGGAAGGGCTCGCCGGGAAGCTGCGCACCATCCTCGCGCCCGCGCGCCCTGACGCGCCCGACGACTTTAAGCGGCGCTGCGAGATGGCGCAAGGCCTGGTCCGCGAGGCAAAGACCCCGCCGGCTGTAGAGGAGGCGATTCGCGCCGCATACCGGGCCGCCGGCTTCCGAGCGGATGAGGGCGTTGCCGTCCGGTCTAGCGCGGCAGGCGAGGATAGTGATCTCTCGTTCGCCGGCCAGTTCGAAACGTTCGTCAATGTGTCTGAACCGGAAGTACCGGAGACCTGGAAGCGGGTCATAGAGAGTCGATTTTCCCCTAGGGCGGTCTTCTACCGGAGAGCGGTGGGGCTCGCCGAGGTCGACACGCCGATGGCCGTGCTGGTGCAGCGCATGGTCCGCGCCAGGGCCTCGGGTGTTCTCTTCACCCGGCGGCCGGAGAGCCAGAAAGTACCCGTGCTTCTCATCACGGCCGTCCGTGGCCTTGGTCCCGAGGTATCGGCCGGGGTAGCGAAGGCCGATGAATTCGTCGTGTCGCGCAGCGGCTCGCCTCGCGTCCTGGAGCGGCGGATCGCCGACAAGCCGGTGCGCCTGGAGTACAGCGAGGGGGGCGGGGTCGCCGAATTGCCGCAAGGGGCAGACGAGCGGGGGCGGGCGGCGATCACCGACGAGGAGGTTCTTCGGATCACGGAGGCCGGCTTGGGCATCGAGCGCTACTTTAGGAGTCCCCAGGATATCGAGTGGGCCATCGACGGCGAAGGCACGCTTTTCATCCTCCAGGCCCGACCGCTTCGGACGGAGAAAGCCGGGACCCTCACCTTTGACGTGCCGGCCGATGCCGTGAGCCTCCTGCACGGTGGGGAGCTTGTCTGGCCGGGCCGGGCCGTGGGCCCGGTTCACCTGGCGAGGACCCCGGAGGACGAGGAACGCACCCCGACCGGCGCCCTCCTCGTGGTTCCCCGGCTCCTGCCCGATTGCGTGCGGCTTCTCCCGAGGGTGTGCGGGATAGTGGTGGAGCAAGGGACGGTAACGGGCCACGCCGCGTCCATCCTACGCGAGTTCCGGATGCCGAGCCTGTTCGGCGCGGCGGGCGCGCTCGATAAGCTGCCACACGGTCAGGTAGTGAGCCTCGATGCCGCCGGCCGCAGCGTCTTTGCGGGGGTCTTGTGGCCCGAGCTGCGGGGGCGTCTCCCGGTCAGGCTGGTCGGCGGCCGCACAACCGGGTTGCCGGATGTGCTGGCCGGCAAGCTGACGAAGCTGAGCGGGATGAGCTTTATGGGCACATGGGCGTGCCAGTCCCTGCATGATGTCATCCGGTTCGCCCATGAGATGGCCATTCAATCGATGTTCGACATCGGAGACCGCCTCCTCGACTCGCCTATCGGTGGTGTCAAACAACTCCAGTCCAGCCAGTCGCTATTCATGCATCTTGTGGATCTCGGGGGAGGACTTCGTCCGGAGGCGACGCCCAAGCGAATCGTGACGCTGGAGGACGTAACCTCGGTCCCTTTTCGGGCGCTATGGCGGGGCTTGAGCGACCCGAGATTCGAGCGCCGGGCGGCCCCGCCTCTCCAGTCCTTTGGTGCCACCCTTGGTGTTGAACTCGCAAGCAGGGGGCCGCGTGAGCTGGGCAGTCCCAACTACGCCTGCGTCACGGACAGCTACCTCAACCTTAACTCCAGGCAGGCCTATCACTTCGCGATCGTCGACGCATTCCTCTCAGGTAACCAGGACAACAATCACATCAGCGTGCGCATGAAAGGCGGAGGCGGAACCCAGTGGCAGCGCAGCCTCCGGGCTGTCTTCGTTGAGGAGATCCTGCGCCTGCATCATTTCACCGTAGATGTGACGGGGGACCTCCTGAACGGCTGGGCCCGGGGGCTCGACCTCGCCACGGGCGCCGACAAGTTGACGATGATCGGCCACCTGCTCAGTTTCTCCACGCTCCTCGATCTCTGGATGACCGGCGAGGACCGGATGAAACAATACGTTTCGGAGTTCGTGGAGGCGGAGGCGCGCTGTCTGGCGGAGAGTCAGGGCAGACCAAGCGCCGCCGGCTGAGGGTAAAGCTCTTCATACAAGTTGACTTTTCGCCCGTTATTGATCATATTCTTTACCGATGAAGCGGGAAACCTTACGACTGTCGAGAATAAGGAATATCGGTATAGCGGCCCATATAGATGCGGGCAAGACCACGGTAACGGAGCGCATCCTCTATTACACGGGCAAGACCTACAAAATGGGAGAGGTGCATGAAGGCACCGCCACGATGGATTATCTGCGGCAGGAGCAGGAGCGGGGCATCACCATCACTTCGGCGGTGACCACATGCTACTGGAAGGACTGCGAGATACAGATCATCGATACGCCGGGACACGTCGATTTCACCATCGAGGTGGAAAGGTCGCTCAGGGTGCTCGATGGTATGGTCGAGGTTTTCTCGGGGGTCGAGGGGGTCGAGTCTCAATCGGAGACCGTATGGCATCAGGCGGACAAGTACCGTGTGCCGAGAATCGCGTTTATCAACAAGCTCGACAGGCTCGGAGCCGATTTTTTCCAGGTCCTCGATATGATGGTGGAGAAATTGGGGACCAACCCCATACCGCTCCAGATACCGCTCGGGAGAGAAGACGGCCTCGCGGGCGTTATCGACCTGATCGCGGCGAAGGCCGTCGTGTGGAATGAGGACGACCTCGGAGCGAGCTACCGGTATATGCCGATCCCGCAAGAGGCGGCGGAAGTCGCCGCAGAGTTCCGTGAAAAGCTCCTCGAAAAGCTCTCGATGCTCGATGACCGGTTCATGGAACGCTATCTGGAAGGCGACGCTATTGACGAAGCCTTTATACATGAGACGATCAGGAAGGGGACCGTTGCCCTCAACTGCGTGCCCGTTGTATGCGGCTCCGCCCTTCGGAACAAGGGCATCCAGAGCCTTCTCGATGCGATCGTCAACTACCTCCCTTCGCCGCTCGAAGTGCCCCCGGTAGAGGGCGTCAACCCGGCCACCGGGGAGACGGAGTACCGGGAAGCACGCGTGGACGAGGACCTGTGCGCCCTTGCCTTCAAGGTCCTCATGGAAGAGGGGCGGAAGCTCGTCTATATCCGCGTCTATTCGGGGAGGCTTGGTGTTGGGGAAGACGTGTACAACGTGAACCTCGACAAGAAAGAGAAAGTATCCAGGATCTACAAGATCCATGCAAACCACAAGGAGCGGGTTGAAGAGGCCCTGGCCGGTGCTCTCGTCGGCGTGGTGGGTCTGAAGGAGACATCAACGGGGCACACCCTCGTGAGGACGCGGCCGATCGTGCTTGAGCCGATCGGCATGTACCTGCCCGTCATTTCCATTGCGGTCGAGCCGAGGCGCAACGCGGACCAGGAGAAGCTGCTCCAGGTGCTCAACCGGATCGCGGAGGAAGACCCGACTTTTCTCGTGACTGCGGATGAAGACGCGTATCAGACCGTTGTCTCGGGCATGGGGGAGCTCCATCTCGACGTCGTGGTGCGCAGGATGAAGGAAGAGTTCGGCATAGACCTTCTCGTGGGCAAGCCGCAGGTTGTGTACAGGGAGACCATCGAACGTCAGACCGGCATGGAGCACGTGTTCGAGAAGGTGATTAACAACGTGATGTGCAAGGGTTCCGTGACATTGACGCTCATCCCGCTGAAAAGGGGCGAAGGGATCGCCGTCGTCAGCCGGATCGCTCAAGACGACCCTGCATTCGCGTATCTCTCCGCCGTAGAAGAAGGCATCCGTGAGGCGGTCCAGATCGGTCCAATCAAAGGTTTTCCCCTGACCGATATCCGTATCATTATCCTGAAGGCAAGCTTCAGCAATCCGGACTTTGCGCGGCTTACGCTGAAAATGGCCGCCTATGAGGGTTTTCGGAAGGCTTGTCAGGAAGCGCACCCCGTCCTGCTCGTCCCCATCATGTCTTTGACTGTGACCATGCCCAATGAGTTCATGGGGGAAATCATCGCCGATCTCCATGGGAGAAAGTGCCAAATCGTGAACATCTCCGCGAAGGAGAAGATCACCGTGATCCGGGCCAACGCGCCTCTTACCAAGATGTTCGGTTACTCGACCGATATCAGGTCCCTTTCACAGGGCAGGGCCTCATTCAGCATGTATTTTTCCCATTACGACAGAGTGGAGAATGAATAGGGCAGGGGAGGTCCTCGGTTTTTTGCGGGAGGGATCCGGCTATGTCTCGGGGGATCTCATTGCCTCACGGCTCTCCATCAGCAGGACCGCCGTCTGGAAAATCCTCAAGTACCTCGGCCGGATGGGTTACACGTGTGATACGCTGAAAGGGAAAGGATACCGGCTCACGGGTGCGCCCGACCGGCTTTACCCCTGGGAGGTCGAGCGGTATCTGGAGACGCAGTTCGTGGGGAGAGAGATTATCTACAAAGATGCCGTGGGCTCGACTAACGGCGTTGCCTTCGACCTGGCACTGGCCGGCTGTGGTGAAGGTGCGTGTGTGATCGCGGAGACACAAGGGGCCGGGCGGGGCAGGCTCCGCAGGCGTTGGCATTCCCCTCACGGCAAGAATATTTACGTGTCGTCCGTCTTGAGACCGGCCCTCCATCCATCGGAAGTCTCTTCTCTCACGTTCATCTCCTGTCTTGCCGCGTTCGACACCTTGACCTCGATGGGTCTGGCGCCCACCCTCAAGTGGCCGAACGATGTGCTGGTGAAAGGCAGGAAGGTTTGCGGGACCCTCATCGAGCTCATCGTGGAACCGGATACGGTGCGCTTCGTGGTCATCGGCATAGGTCTCAACGTCAACATGAGCGAGGCCGATATGGATGAGGAGATCAAGGGCAAAGCGACGTCCCTTTTTCTCGAGACCGGAAATTGCTTTGAAAGGGCTCGCGTTTGTGGCATGCTATTGAACAATCTCGAGAAGTACTACGAGGTGGTGAAAGGCCGGGGGGTCGATGAGATTTGCCGCCTGTGGGAAGAACGGGCAAATATCAGGGGTGTCTCTATGGAGATCGTACAGACAGACAGGGTATATCGGGGCGTTTCCGAGGGCATCGGGAGGGATGGAGCTATGCTTCTGAGAGAAGAAAGCGGTGTAGTGACAAGGGTGATAGCGGGCGATGTCAGTTTCTAACACGCTTCTCGTCATCGATATCGGGAATACGAACGTTGTCTTCGGCGTGTACAGGGACGACACGCTCATCAATCATTGGCGGCTCAGCACGGCGCTCCACAAGACAGTCGACGAATACGCCATGCTTCTTGAGAGCCTCCTTGCCTTTGAGAAGCTGAAGCTGGCCGATGTAGAGAGCGCAATCATCTCGTGCGTGGTCCCGCCCCTTCTCATTTCTTTCAAGATGATGTGCTGCAAATACATCGGCATCGAGCCGATAGTCATAGAGCCGGGCATAAAGACAGGCATGCCCATCCTCTACGAAAACCCGCAGGAAGTGGGGGCGGACCGAATCGTCAATGCGGTGGCGGGCTATGAGAAACACAAAAAGGCCCTGATTATTGTGGATTTCGGTACGGCCACCACGTTCGATTACGTAACGCCGAAAGGTGAATACGCGGGAGGGGCCATCGCCCCCGGCGTTATGATCTCCATGGAGGCCCTGTTCGAGCGCGCATCGAAGCTGCCGAGGGTCGAGCTGGTAAAACCGAAAGAGATCATCGGAAAGAATACGGTCAACGCCATGCAGGCCGGGATCGTGTACGGCTATATCAGCCTCGTAGACGGCATCGTGGTGCGGATGAAGGAGGCGGTAACGACGAAGCCCCGCGTCATAGCCACCGGCGGTCTTGCAAATCTCATCTACCGGGAGTCCCACAGCCTTGACGAGGTCGATGAGCTTCTCACGCTGAAGGGGTTGAAAATACTCTACGAAAAGAACAAAGACTTCCACAAGTTCAAATAACGGGGGACGAGAGAAAGAGCGGACGCTCACACATCTTCTTTTCCCGCGTCGGCGAGCCCTTTTTGCCGGCTCGCTGCCCTCTCGATGGCGTAGATCCTGCGGGCCAGGGCCTGCTCGAACCGGCCCATCGCCTTGTTGAATTCAGCCACGGCAAAGCGGAGTCTTCCCTTATCGTATAAGGTTCTGAGGACCGTGGCATCGACCGTATACTCCTCCCCGGCCACATCGAAGCGGAGTTTCACAGGGACGCCCGCTTCAAGGGGGATAGACCTGTCATAGCCGAATCTCACGCCGCCGAGGGATATATCGACAATGGTTGCCTTCTTGTCATGCACATAGAGATCGAGGCGGCTCATGGGGGTCGGCTCTACGCGGTAGCACGTCCTTATGCTATATGAAGCCGTGTCGGCTTTTCTCGTGATGAGGAGGGCCTGCACCTGCCTGCCGCGGACCGTCTGGTAGTCATCGATATATGCGGTAATTGCGGCAGGAAAACCATAGCGCACCGGCCCGTCTTTCTCCTCCACGAGATAGGTCACCATGATCTCCCCGCTGCACACCCGGCTGTCGATAGGGGGCGCCGTCTGGGCGAGCACCAGGGTATCGCCGCTCACCTCATAGACTATCGAGTCCATCACCGGTATATCCTCCCTCCGATGGTCCGTCTTCACGAGGATCCTCACATTGAGTCCCGGCACAACCTTCATAATAGAGTTATTCGGATAAAACGGCCGGGACTTAAAACCGGACTTTTACGCTTTGCCGCGGTTTGTCGCATAAATACCGGCGGCCACGAGGACCAGGCCGGTGATGAGCCCTGCTGTCATTTGCTCATGGAGAAAAAGCCCGCTCGCCGCCGTGCCGAAGACGGGGGTGAGCAAGGTGAAGACGGCAAGCTGCGATATGGGGTAGGTGTGTATCATCTTGAACCAGACAAGGTAGGAGGCAAAGGCGACGATGACCGACGAATAAAGGACGCCGCCGATAATGAAGGGGGTGATCTTGATTACCCAGCGGGGCTCCAGCAGGACGGCGAACACGAAGATAATCGGTATCGAGAAGACAAGCTGGTAGAGGAAGGTATTGATGGGGTACACCCTTCCGGCAAGGTATTTTTTTATATAGACGGTCGTAGCGCCCCAGAAGACCGCCCCGCCGATGGCGAAGATATCGCCGAGCAACATGGCAGGGGTCCAGGTCTTCGGCTTGCCCTGCAGGACCTGATAGGCGCCGAGAAAGGCGAGAACAATGCCGATGACCCGCATCGTCCCCATTCGCTCTTTCATCACGGCCCAGGCCCCCAGGGCGACGACAAAGGTGGACAGGTTTACCAGTATGCTGCTCCGTGCGGCATCCGTGTATATAAGGCTGAGGTAGACGCAGATGAATTCCGAACCGAAAAGCAGGCCGACCATAAAGCCGTGAAAGAGACGGATATCCCGGTGGAAGAGGGGCTGCTTTATCGAGAGGCAGTAGAGAATGCCAAGGATGGAAGCGATTACGGACCTCAAAAGCGAGTTGAAGACGGGCGAGAGGCCGTGGTTGGTGACTTTTACGACCGGAGAATTGACGCCCCAAAGCATGGTGAGAGTCACGAGTATCAGCACCCCGACGAGATCGATATGGTCCTTCTTCCCCGTCAAAGCCTGTGGTGCCCCGTTGTCTCCCTGCATGAGCCGCCCCCCGGCCTTCCGGCCCCTTTCTTATCTGAGAATAGCACGAGCGGTTATTGCAAGACAAGGCCACGGGGCAGGTGCGGCCCGTCTGTCGACGATGGGCGCCCCGCATTGTTGCGGGCGATTCCTTTTTAATTATAGGTCGTATAAGTCCTATGAGACCTATCAAGAAAGATTCGCCTTGACCGGAGATGGGAAGAGACAAGCGTAAGGCAGCAGCATCCGGAAAGATTTATCGAAGGGTATTGTGGAATATTTTTAAATGCGCAATTTTGTACTATAATATGTGTTCATGGATGTGCTGGTCATAGAAGACGAAGCAAAGGTGGTCGATTTCATCAGCAAGGGCCTCGACGAGGAGGGTTATACAGTCTCGGCGGCTTATAACGGCAAGCAGGGACTCGACCTTCTGAAGGCCCACAAGTATGATATCGTGCTCCTCGACCTGATGATACCAGAGATCGACGGTCTCAAGGTACTGAGGAACATGAGGGCGTGGGGCATCAACACGCCGGTCCTGATCATCACGGCGAAAAGCTCCAAAGAGGACGTGGTACGCGGCCTTGACACGGGCAGTGACGATTACCTTACCAAGCCCTTCTCTTTCGAAGAGCTCCTTGCGAGGATTCGCGCCCTGCTGCGCCGCAGCGCGGCACGAGAGGGTCACACGCTGAAGTACTCCGAGCTTACGCTTAACCCGTACAGCCGCGTACTCTCAAGGGGCTCGAAGGAGGCAGAGCTTACAGAAAAAGAGTTTCTTCTCCTGGAACTCATGATCAGAAACAGCGAGAGACCCCTCACCCGCAGGGAGATGGCCGAATATGTCTGGCAGAACGTCGCCGATTCAACCAACATTGTCGACGTCTATATAAACTTCCTGAGAAAGAAAATAGAATCCGTCACGCCGAAAAAGTACATCCAAACGGTGAGGGGGATCGGCTACATCTTGAAGGAAGAGGATGAGAAGGCTGTCTAACCTACCCATACGGTGGAGACTCACCATGCTCTATGGCGGGATAATCAGCTTGATCCTTCTCGTCTTTTCCGGCGGGGTTTACATCTATTTCGAAAACAGCCTTCAGAAAAGCATCGATACCAAGATCAGGTCGATGGGGGAGGTCATTTCTTCTTCGATGACCGACATCCACGACCCAACCCTGTTCGGCAATTTCGAACGATACCTGGAAAGCGTGCTCGGAAGGAAGCCCAAGGGCAAACTGGTCCAGATCATGGACAGCTCCGGCAGGATTGGGGCAAAGAGCAGCGACATCGAGGCCGAGAACTTCAAGGCAAGCTTCGGCACGCTGGAGCGGGCCTTTGCCGGGGAGGTAGTCTACGAGACCGTGGAAAACGCGCGACCGAGACTCCGCCTGGTCACGATCCCCATCATGGACAACAAGAAGGTGACGAGCATCGTGCAGGTGGGGACTTCGCTTGAGGACTTCGATGACAGCATGAGAAGGCTCCTCATCATCCTTATCATCGGTATCATCACTTCCGTCAGCCTTACCATAGGCGTCGGCTATCTCATGGCCAAGAAGGCGCTGAAACCCGTGGATAAGATCAGGAGGGCGGCAGTAAAGATATCTTCCCGCAACCTTGAGGAGTATATCGACATCGGGGCGAGGAGGGATGAGCTGGGAAAGCTGGCCGAGACGTTCAACGCAATGATATCGAGGCTCCGCGACGCGTTCCAGAGGATCAACCAGTTCAGCATCGATGTCTCGCACGAGTTGAAGACGCCTTTGACCATCCTCAAGGGGGGCACCGAGGTGGCGCTCAGGAAGGAGAGGGGCCCTGAGGAATACAGGGCGCTTTTGGCGAGTCACCTGGAAGAGATCGACAGGATGTCGCAGATCATCGACGACCTCCTTCTTCTGTCAAAAGCGGATACGGGGAAAATGCAGCTCAACGTGAGCGAGATCGACCTGAAGGACTTGATACTTCAGGTGTATGTCGGCATGAAGATTTCCGCCGAAAAGAAAGACGTGGCCCTCATCGTCGATGACCTTCAGGATACCAGGCTCAAGGGAGATGAGCTGAAGCTGCGCAGGATGCTGTGGAACATCGTCGAAAACGGGATAAAGTACACAAATAGCGGCGGAAGAGTGGAGATCTCTTCGGCCTCGGACGACGGATACGTGAGAATAAACGTGAGAGATACCGGCGTAGGGATCGGGGAGGAAGATATAAAGTACGTATTCGACAGATTCTATCGGGCAGACAGGGCAAGGAAGCGGGAGAGCGGGACCGGCCTCGGTCTATCCATCAGCAAGTGGATTGCGGAGGCCCACAGAGGGGCCATAGAGGTAGAGAGCCATCCCCCTTCAGGAAGCCTCTTTTCCATAAAATTGCCTGTGAGCGGAGGAAATACATGAGAAACAGGAAGTGGTATGTGATTGCGGGGCTCCTGATTGTTGCGGCGGCCGTCTCTCTGCATATGAAAGGGCAGCCGTCCGACTCCCAGATAGTCGTCCCGCAGGCGACCGTGAATCCTCCACCGGTCACGTTTGAAAAAGGCCTCCCTTCCCTCAGCGCGCTTGTAAAGGAGACAAAGCCGAGCGTTGTCAACGTGAGCACGACGACCGTGGTGAAAGGCATGGGCCTGCCGGGCCGGTTCGGCAACCCGTTTAAGGATTTTTTCGGCAACGATGATATTTTCGAAAAGTTCTTCGGGAATGAGCAGACCAGGGAATTCAAGCAGAGGAGCCTCGGCTCCGGTGTGATCATCGACAAAGAAGGTTATATCCTGACCAACAACCATGTGGTGGAAAAAGCGACAAGCATCAAGGTGAAGTTGAGCGACGGCAAGGAGTATGACGCGAAGGTCATAGGGAAGGACGCGAAGACGGATATCGCCCTCATCAAGGTGAATGTGAGAAGCAGCCTGCCGGTCGCCGTTTTGGGAGACTCGGATAAGCTCGAGGTGGGAGACTGGGTCATGGCAATAGGCAACCCCTACGGCCTCGACCACACCGTCACCGCGGGGATAGTGAGCGCAAAGGGACGGGTCATAGGCCAGGGACCATATGACGATTTTATCCAGACGGACGCATCCATAAACCCGGGCAACAGCGGCGGGCCGCTCTTCAACCTGAGGGGAGAAGTGGTGGGGATCAACACGGCCATTATC
>Ga0326728_10020944_pt1 | contig 12375 bp, 11 predicted proteins | sample MB3enrmetagenome_FD_207602 | JGI IMG/M metagenome (GOLD analysis project Ga0326728, IMG submission 207602) | Lab enriched peat soil microbial communities from McLean, Ithaca, NY, United States - MB31MN | ecosystem: Environmental > Terrestrial > Soil > Wetlands > Peat | place: USA: New York...
TGATGAGATACAGGAGTATTATGATCGGCTGCTTGTGCAGAACGAGCAGTTAAAGAACGTGAACACCCAGCTTGATACCTCTCGTGAGGCAATCCATACCGCCAACCGGAAACTCAACCTCCTCTCCATGATCACCCGCCACGATATCAAAAACCAGCTGACCGCACTTCTTACCTATATCACGCTCTCCCGGATGATCCCGCAGGATCCCGAGATGACCGCAACCATCGACAAGGAAGAGATTGTGGCAAACAACATCCTGCGCCAGATCGAATTTACCCGGACCTACGAGGAGATCGGCGTCAATGCCCCCACCTGGAACAACGTGGCACAGGAAATCTCGCAGCTTTTGCCGTTGCTCAAACCTGCCGGCATTACCCTTGAGATCTCCACTGCCGATCTCGAAGTCTATGCCGATCCCCTGCTCGAAAAAGTGTTCGAGAACCTGGTGGACAACTCCCTCAGGCACGGGGAGCGTATCCGGCATATCTCGGTGTCATACGAACGGCGTGCTCCCGGCCTTGTCCTGATCTACCGCGACGACGGGGCAGGGGTGGCCGCCGCAGAAAAGGAGAAGATCTTCGAGCGGGGTTTTGGGAAGAACACCGGCCTTGGGCTCTTTATCTCCCGTGAGATCCTTTCGATCACCGGGCTTTCGATCAGCGAACGCGGAACGCCGGGTGCCGGGGTGCAGTTCGAGATCGGGGTGCCGGAGGGCAGTTACCGGTTTGGCGGGAGCATGGCACCGGCATAAGACCGTGATGTTGCGTAACCGGTTGTTGCCGGTATCGGGCCCGGGTACTGACCGTCCCGGGTGAGCCAGCAGCCGGCCCGACGCCACGATAGCTGATTTTCCCGGCGGCAGGTATAGGTACTATCCCGGCAAAACACCTGTATCCGACCCGCAAAACACCGGCACGAAAAGAAGGAGAAGCCTTATTCCTCTTTTTTGTCCGGGGGCATGGCAGGGGTTTTCTTTTCCGCCCCGCTCCCGATCACAAGACCGGCCTTCCGGATCAGGTAATACGCAGCGGCAAGCCCGACAATGATAATACCAATGCCGATGAGCTCGCCGGAATCGGTGGATGTGGAGGTCGGGTCAAGCAGGATCACTTTCCGGGCGATTGCGATGATCGCAAGGAGTACAACCACCTCCACGTGGATCACATTTTCGGTGATGTAGGCCTTCATCGTGTCCAGCAGTTCCACCGTGATGAGCACCAGCAGGAACGAACCGAGCACGGCCACGATCTCTTTGTTGTCCAGCAGGCTTACCGACGGGCTGAACAGGTAGGTCACAAACTGCCAGATCAGTTCGGCAATCGCGCAGACAAGAACTGCCCCAAGAAGGATGATGAGGACCGTGTACACGATCCGCTCAAACTTGTTAATCTCATCAAGCATCGGCGGCCACCTCCGGGGGGATCAGGTCCGGTTGGGTGGGGTCGTAGAGCCGGACTACGTCGCCGATCACGATCACGGCCGGGGGCTTTACCCCGCCCTTTACCGCAAGGTCCCCAATACCGGCAAGCGGTCCGGTGGTGACGCGGCGGTCTTTGCGCAGGCCGCGCTCGATGATCGCTACAGGAGTGTTCGGGCTCTTGCCATTCGCAAGCAGGGCTTTTGCAATGTTTGGCAGGTTTGCAACACCCATCAGGATCACAATAGTGCCCCGGCTCTTGGCAAGCAGTTTCCAGTCAAGCGCCGGTGCTGGCTTGGCGGGGTCCTCGTGGCCGGTGAGGATGGTCACCTGCGAGGCGTACTTCCGGTGTGTAACCGGGATCCCCACTGAGGCCGGGACTGCAAGGGCACTTGAGATCCCCGGCACCATCTCAACCGGGACGCCGGCGGCGCGAACCGTTTCAAGTTCCTCGCCGCCCCGCCCGAAAAGGAACGGGTCCCCCCCTTTGAGCCGGACAATCATTTTGCCTTTTTTTGCCCGGTCCACCATCAGGCTCTCGATCTCGCGCTGTTCGAGCGTGTGGTGGCTGCCGTACTTCCCGCAATCGATCTTCTCTGCCTGTTTGGGGAGCGCCGCGAGGATCTCCTCGCCGGGCAGCTGGTCGTAGAAGATGACGTCTGCTGCTTCGATTACATCTGCTGCACGCTGCGTCAGGAGCCCCGTGCCGCCCGGGCCGGAGCCAACAAGATAGACTTTTCCGGTCATAAGGTGATCCCGAGAGTGTGGTATGCTTCCTCGATCAAGGCGCCCGCTCGTGCCCGCAGGGTTGTTCCTTCAGCCCGGGCCTCATCAAGCGTCCCAATCTTCTTTTCGATACGTTCCTGCCGCGTACCGTCAAGCGAAAGGACTTCGGCAATCAGGTTGCCATCTTTGCAATAGATCCCCATGGGGGTAAAGCAGCCTGCTCCCACCTGCTCCATCACCGCACGCTCTATGGCCACGTCCTTTCGCGTTGCCGGGTGGTCGAGGCTGGAGAGCAGCTCCATAAGGGAGGGGTCGGCCCGGCTCACCACCGCGATCGTCCCCTGGTTGGGGGTGGGGACAAACTTCTCCGGGGGCAGCCGCTCGCCCGGGATCCGGATACCAAGGCGTGAGAGCCCGGCCTCGGCAAGAACGATGGCATTGTACTGCCCCTCGCTCATCTTCCGTATCCTCGTATCAACGTTCCCCCGGAGATCGCGAATCTCCAGGCCCGGGTCATGGCGGAGGAGCTGGGCCCGGCGCCGGGTGCTGGACGTACCGATCACCTTAACCGCCGAGACCGGGCCGGTGAACGCGAGGTAGTCGGCGGGCGAGTCTCGCTTGAGAATGGCGGAGGTAAAGAGGCCCGAGGGCCGGATCGCCGGGATGTCCTTCATGCTGTGCACGGCACAGTCGATCTCGTTGTTGAGGATGGCATCATCGAGCGCCCGCACAAAGACGCCCTGCTTCCCGATCGCATGGAGGGGAACTCCCGTGACCTCGTCCCCCTGCGTGCTGATGATCTTCTGTTCCACCTCAATACCGAGCGCCTCGATCTTCTTTATCACGATCGCGGTCTGGGCAAGCGCAAGCCGGCTGCCCCGGGTCCCTACCCTCAGAGACATGCGGTGTACCCCCCGGCGATCGTGGCAAGGTCATCAGCGGTATGGGCCGCGGACAGGAAATTGGTCTCGAATTGCGAGGGCGGGAGGAAGATCCCGCGTGCACGCATCTTATCCCAGAACCGACCAAAGGCTGCCGTGTCGCACTCTTTTACCTCGGTGTAGTTCTTCGGGGCCCCGTCCCGGAAGAAGTACTTGAACATCGAGCCGAGGTGGACAAACGACCCACCGGCTCCGCCGCTGATCGATTCCCCGATGGCCCGGGCCTTCTCTGCAAGATCGGGGTGGATCTCGGGGTGGTCGTGGAGCCAGTGGATGGTGGCAATCCCTGCGGCAAGAGAGAGGGGATTACCCGAGAAGGTGCCGGCCTGGTATACCGGTCCCTGGGGGGCTACCATGGACATGATCTCCTTTTTCCCGCAGAAGGCACCGATGGGAAGGCCGCCGCCCATGATCTTCCCGAGCGTAGTAAGATCCGGTTTTACCCCGAACATCTTCTGCGCCCCGCCAATGCCGAGGCGGTAGCCGGTAATTACTTCGTCGAAAATAAGGAGCACGCCGTACGCGCTTGTGATCTCGCGGATCTCCCGTAGGTAATGGTCCTCGGGCAGGACCGGCCCGATGTTCCCAAGCACCGGTTCGATGATGAGCGCGGCGATGTCATGGTGCGAGGCGAGCATTGCTTCGAGGGCCTCCGCGTCATTGTAGGGCAGCTGCCGGGTGTGGGCCACAAGGGCCGGGAGCACGCCGGCCGAATCAGAGACGCCCATGGTGGTGGCACCCGAACCGGCTTTTACCAGCACCGCATCATGGGCGCCGTGAAAACCCCCTTCGATCTTGATGATATCAGACTTTCCCGTGAACCCGCGGGCGAGCCGAATCGCAGCCATGGTGGCCTCCGATCCGCTGGACACAAACCGGGCCATCTCCATGCCCGGGTGATCACCGGTGATGAGCCGGGCAAATTCCGGTTCGTACGGTGTGGGTGTGCCATAGAGCCAGCCTTTCTCCAGCTGAGCAGCGATTGCCTTTTTTATCTCCGGGTGTGCATGGCCGAGAATGAGGGGGCCATAGGCCATGCAGCAGTCGATCAGGTCCTCACCCTCAACAGTGGTGATATGGGCACCCTGTGCATGAGCCGTGTAGAAGGGATACGGCTTGATCGCCCGGACCGGGCTTGAGACGCCGCCGGGCATCAGCCCCTTTGCCTGTGAGAAGAGGTCCTCGCTCTTCATGCCAGCCACCCGCAGACATCGTACGCAAAATAGGTGATGATGAGGTCGGCCCCGGCCCTCTTGATGCAGGTCAGTGTCTCAAGCACAGTCTCCTTCTCCTTGATCCAGCCGCGCTCCGCAGCCGCCTTGATCATGGCGTACTCCCCGCTTACCTGGTACGCCGCAACCGGGAGGCCAAGGGTTGCTACCTCCGCGAGCACGTCCAGGTACGGGCCGGCCGGCTTGACCATCAGGATATCGGCGCCCTCCTGTGCATCGAGCTGCGATTCGAGAAACGCCTCGCGGCCATTGGCCGGGTTCATCTGGTAGGTGGTGCGGTCGCCAAACAAGTACCCGGATCCCGCCGCCTCGCGGAAGGGGCCGTACAGGGCAGACGAGAATTTTGTCGAATAGGACATGATCAGGATATCCAGATATCCGGCCTCGTCCAGGGCAGTCCGGATCGATCGCACCATGCCGTCGAGCATGCAGGACGGGGCCACGATATCGGCGCCGGCTTCTGCGTGGCTTGTGGCAATTTTGTTCATGATCAGGAGAGACTCATCATTGAGGAGATCCGGGTCACCGCACCGGCTGTCCCCCACGATCCCGCAGTGCCCGTGGCTGGTATACTCGCAGGCGCAGACATCGGTGATCACCGCCATGGCGGGGCAGGCGGCCTTGATCTTCCGTACTGCCTGCTGCACAATCCCCTGCGGGTCGTATGCAGCGGTCGCACTCTCGTCCTTGTGGGCCGGGATCCCAAAGAGAAGCACAGCCCGGATGCCGCGGTCGCGGAATTTCTGTACCACTGCCGCGATCTCACCGACCGGGTACCGGAACTGCCCGGGCATCGAGCTGATCGGTACCGGGGCAGACGCCGTCTCGTCCACAAAGAGCGGGGCAACGAGATCTTTTTTGCTAATGGTCGTCTCGCACAGAAGGGGCTGGATCGTGCGGGACCGGACCCGCCGCATTCGTCTCTCGGGGAACATGCGCACCACAGACCTTTGACGCTTGATTATGTGTTTGCTGATGCATGGTATTTATGGTTATATTATCCGGGCATCGCCGGCCCGGCCGGCAACCTATATCCCGTTTACCGTTACACCTCTCCTTATGCAGCGATTCCTTTACCCGGTCCTTTGTCTTATTGCGTGTTGTATCCTCCTTTCTGCCGGCTGCACCTCACTGTCCGGCACACAGGCCGGCGCCCCGCTCACGGCTACTCCCGCCCCTGCCGAAAATATCTCTCTTGCCCCGTACGCACTAGCCCCTCCCGATCTCCCCGCCAGTTTTGCAGAGCAGTCCGCCCGGTACAAATCCGCGGTTGAAGTGAGCTCCACGGCAAAAGATCTGGGATGGCAGGAGGGGTACGTTGCCACCTGGGCCTCAGCCGGGAACGCCACCCTAGGGGTAACGACGATCACCCAGACCATCACGGTCTACAACGCCCGGAACATGTCCTTCCTTGTCCCCCTTGTCGCCGCAGGCGAGCACCAGCAGCAGGGCCTTGTGTTCTCAAACCTCCCGCAGCCTGCCACCGGCCCGGACACCCGCACCATATCCGCGGTTGTTGTCAACACTACCCCGGCTGCTGCCACGAGCGGTGGCGTTGTGGCCATCCAGAATGAATCCACTTCCACAGCTGCCGCCCAAGGATACATTGAAGTGATCTTCGGGAAAGGACAGATCCTAGAAGTGATCCGGATGACCGGCCCCGGGGCGCAGTACGATACGCTCACAACACTGGCAGAATCCGCGTACGCAAAACTCGGATGATCCTCCGGAAGGATTACCTGACCATTATCCTTTTTTTCGTGCGTGATGTGACGGGGGGATCCGTTACCGGGCAAAATTCCCTTTCCGGTGCAAGGATACCGGCGCGATCCCGGGTCCGGGCGGTCCCCATCCCCTGATGCCGGAACCCGGCCCGAACCCGCATGCGGAGGCTCCACGCAGTGGTGGGATCGTCCTGCTCGACCGAGGCAACCGCAAAGCCGACGACCGTGGGCCCGGAGACGGCTACAAGAAAAGTCGCAGTGAAGAGCCCGCCATCTGCCGGACAAAGACCGCCGAGCGGTAGGGCTCGTGGATGCCGGCGATCTCAAGTTCGCTTACCGCGGAAAAGTCCTCGTCGCGGTACGGGTGGATCCGGGGTTTTTTGGCTGCAGCTCCCGGCACGGTATTTCTCTCTTTCCCGTACCGGCCTGCTACACCGGCATCTCCTTACCGTTCTGCAGGTCCGCGGTACTGCCCCGGGTCAGGGCCTGGACAAGCGCTTCTGCGGCATCCCGGTCCCCTTCCTCGGCACAGGCCCGGATGGATGCGGTGGCATCGGTGAGGATCTTTTTGGTGAGCACCCGCGAGAGATCGTCTATTACCCCGGCGGTCCGCTCGTCCGTGCTCCCGAGACGGGCAAGCGCTTTGTCCCGCTCGCGCACGCGCACGGCTTCGGCCCAGGTATGGAGCGCGGCAATGCAGTCGTCGGCAGACTTTCGGTGCAGCTGGCGGATGAAGAGTTCCAGCTCTTCGTTTACGAACTCTGCTGCCCGCTCCGCCTCGGCCCGCCGGTCGTTCATGGTCTTCTCGTTCACCTGCCGCAGGTCATCGATGGTAAAGAGGCGGATACCGTCGATCTTTCCGGCACCCTCCTCCACGTCGCGGGGCTGGGCGATATCCACGAGAATGAGCGGGCGGGGATGGCCCTCCACCGGCCAGCAGCGGGCCCGCATGGCCTCTGCCAGCTCCGCCCTGTGTATAACCGGGTGCGGTGCCGAGGTGCAGGAGATCACCACGTCCGAGAGGGTGATATAGTGGTAGAGCTCGTTCATCCGGACCGCTACTCCGCCAATCTTCTCGGCAAGGATCACTGCCCGGCCATAGGTGCGGTTGGCGACATACATCGCGGTCAGGTGCTTTGCCGCAAGCGCCTGGGCCACAAGCAGCCCCATCTCGCCGCTCCCGACCACAAGGATGTGCCGCCCCTCAAGCGTCCCGAGTTCGGACTCGGCCAAAAGCACCGCGGCCGAACCCACTGAGACTGCCCCCCGGTTGATCCGTGTGGTCCGGCGCACCCCGACCCCCACGTGCACTGCCTTGTTGATGCAGAGTGAGAGAAACGGGCTTGCCGTGCCGGCCGCCTCGCCGTCGGCCAGGGTTTTTTTGAGCTGGCCGATGATCTGGTCTTCGCCCACGATCATCGAATCAATGCCTGCGGCAAGCGAGAAGAGGTGGTGCAGGGCATCGCGGGCTTCGAGCAGGAAGAATCCTTTGCGCCCCTGGCCTTCAAGGAAGTCACGGAGGGAGCCGGCATCGCCTTCCACGATCACCTCGACCCGGTTGCAGGTCTGGAGAAGGAGGGCACCGGCGAATTTCTCCTGCGCTGCAGAAAGAAAGGCCGGCTCGTCGCCGAACCGGAATGCTTCGAGCGCCATCACGTCCGCGGTATGGTGGCTCACGCCGGCGATGGCGAATCTCGACGGGTGCTTACTCATGGAGGTACCGCCCACTCACCCGCTCCCATGCCCGGTCCGGCGATTCGGTAAGGAGCCTCCAGACCGTCTTGTCGCGGAGCACCTCCCAGAGGATGCGGCGTCGTTCCTCGGGCGTGGTCGTACCCCCCTTTAAGGCCTCACGCAGGCGGTGCTGGAGCGCGACCATGGCATCGAGCCCCGGGTAGGTCTTCTCGATTTCCTGGCGGATGAAGCGCGAGACCGCGGGGCTCTGGCTCCCGGTGCTGACAGCGATCGTGTAGAACTCCCCGCACGAGATCGCCGGGATAACAACATCGCCCGGGGTCCCGTCCGCATTATTGAAGAGCACGCTGTGCGCCTTGCAGAGCGCTCCGATCCGGTCGTTCTCGGCTTTGTCCGAGAGCGCCCCGATCACGAGAAACGCCTTATCGATGAACCGCAGGAGCACCTTGTCGCCCGCCTCCCGGGTGTCGAGGGTCTCAAGCATGACCGGCAGGGCACGGACCGAGGGAGAAAACGTCCGGCTCACTACGAGCACATCGGCCTCCCGCGAGAAGTGGCCGGCTTTCCGTGCCGCCACCTCCCCGCCCCCGAACACGACTATCTGCTTTCCCGCACACTCCACAAAAAGTGGAATCATTGATCAATATGATAGAGCGATGCCGTATTTGAGGACTGCCATTTGTATCCGGGTGCAGGAAGAGAAAGGTGAACGGCAGGTGATAAGCCGGAGCTTGAAGGGACAGGCTCCGACCCGGCGTTCCGGGGCGAAACCTGCCGACCCTGCCCATTCCGGGTGCCCGCAGGTCGATATACTTAAATGGTAGAAATGCGCACATTGTAGAGCACACTGCGCCGATAGTGTAGTGGTTATCACTAGGCGTTGCCAACGCCTAAACTCGGGTTCGAGTCCCGATCGGCGCACTTCCTGTTTTGATGAGTTTTAGTATCAAAAAAACGCTAATGATCTAATATAATTTTAATCACTGTGTCAAGAATTCAATTGTAATTTAAACATTCCTTTAAATAAATTATTTATTTAAAATAACGGCTGACTTATCGTCAGATTCTAACAAATAAGCAATAACAAGATAGGTCACCCCAAAACTGCTTATTGTTATTAATACAGACGCTACTAGAAACTCCCGCGCTTGCTCATAAGAAAATGCAGAGATTACTAATGAAAAGAAAATAAAACCAAGTCCTAAAAAGGGAATTGTCGACACAGTGATACAAGCACCGATCTTTTTATTCAGATTATTTACATGACTTGGAATTTTTGAAGATTTCAAAATTGTAACAACTGCATAAATTATTGCTATAATTATAGACAAAATAACAAGGCAAGCATTAGTAATTTGATTAAAATACCCCTTAGGAAAAACTGGTGTAATATTCGAGCATGCAATATTTGCCGTAAGAACTAGAGCAGCTGCAAAACATATAAAAAAATAATCCACCGACAGTACAAATTACTGCCATAATTCAAAATTTTAATAATATTTTCTTTACTTTTTTGCAAATTACACATATAACGACCGTTAACCCATCTAATCAAAAAGTTTTTCATAACTATGTCGTTTATCTCGTCCTTTGCAATCCGTTGTTTGAGTCATATTTCTAAATTTGGGTCAATTATTTGTCGCTGCCAAATTATAGAGCGCAATCTGCAAAATTTTGCAATTCCTCCCCCTCTTCGCTTTGCTCGGAGTCGCTCGGGCACCTCGTCGGACCCTCGCCGGGCAAGTGCGTGTGTGCGCCCGCCCGTTCGTCCGTTCACCGAATGAGATCCCTCATCAGGATCCTGGTAAGTGCGTAGCGCAAAACCTGACGAGGCGTTTTCTCGCGTCTGGCATCGTTTTGTTTCAGCCGCCCGGACACTTCCCTTCCCCAGCCCGGACAAACAATGTCACGATCTTTTATCCCGTAAACCCGAATAAGTAACAGAATACCTAATCTGGGGGAGAAAGATGAAAATCATCGGAATTATCGCAAGTCCGCACAGAGAGGGCAATACTGCATGGGCAGTAAACAAAATACTCGAAGGTGCGAAAGAACAGGGCGCGGAAACCGGGTCCTGGTATTTCAGCGATCTTAATATCGAGCCATGCCGGGGTTGTCTCTGCTGTCACGATGGGAGCGATCGGGGTTGTGTTATCGATGACGACATGCAGGAACTGTATGACGCGATAGAGCGTGCCGATGCCCTTGTCCTTGGCTCACCGGTGTACATGGGGCAGATGAGCGCCCAGGCAAAGATATTCACCGACCGGTTGTTTGCGAAAATTTCTCCGCGATTCTCACCGCATTACAAAGAAAAAGTCACAAAACAAAAGCTGGTTCTTGCGTTTACCCAGGGGAATCCGGATCCCGGAATGTTCCGTGAGTATTTTGATTACACGAAAAAAGTGTTTCAGTTGCTGGAATTTGATGTCAAAGACGTAGTTGTGATTGCCGGCATGCGAAATGAACCGGCACACGAAAGAAAAGATCTGTACATTGCTATGAAAGATATGGGGTCCTCGTTGGTTTCGGAATGATTACCGGCACTATAAAGATATTGTACCCTATGCAAATCTGCCAAATCCCGCCCCTCGATTCACTCAATCCGGCTTGAGCTCATCCGGGCCGCTTCATTCACCTCAATGCCTCATCCACCGAATTCGATCCCATATCAGGATCCCGGTAAGTGCGTAGCGCAAAACCTGACGAGGCGTTTTCTCGCGTCAGACATCGCTCAGTTTCACTGCCCGGAAAAATTTTGTGATGCTATCACATCAATGATTTTTTCGAAACGTTATCGACCATTCAAAAAAAATTCCGCTGAGGACGCCCCCCAACAAAACAGGGAGGGTAGGTGCCCCCCTCTTAAAAAAACAAAGGGGGGGTGGGTACCCCTCACTCTCCCCGTACTTCTGCACGCAATCTGGATAGCTGCTTCCGTCGGAGAAATATTCCGGCAATCCGGTTTTGGAGCAGGGAGGGTGGGGCCCCCCCCACCAGGCCGGCATGAGGGGGAGGAGAGTGATCCCCCTTTTGCAGGAATGATGGGGGGAGGATACCCTACATGGGAGTGGAGATGGTGTTGGTAACCTGAGCTCATCCGGGCTCGATTTGAGCCCGGATTGGCACGTTCCGGACCCAATCGGAGCCCGTTTTGGGCTCCGTTTAAATCAGAGCCCATATAGGCCGTATTTTGGCAATCGGACAAAATAAACGGTTCGCGTAAACGCATTTTACGGCCCGATCTCAGGGCCGGATGGGTTTTCGTTCATTCCCGGAAAAAGATGCTGCCGGATGGCCGCTATTGCCCGATTATGGGCATTATATGGGGCTCAATCCGGGCGTATTTTGGCGAATAAATTAATTTAATGACCCGGATTTGCTTTGCATGGAATCGGGCGGTTTTACGGGCATATTTTTTCAAATGAACCCGATAGGAACTCATTCCGGTTCCTCCCCTCCCGGTTCCTGGAGGAAAGTGCCCGGGCAGGTTCTGATACGTTACCAGCGAATCTCATTATTTCACATTGGAGGATGATCAGATCTATCGTTAACATAAACGTGACTTTAATAAAATAGATTTTAATACAAAAAGAAAAAAGGATTCTTTACCGGGGGGAATGATGCCGCCGCTTATTAAGCCGTTACTTGAAGAATTTCTCATGATTGATGGGGTTACCGCTGCAGTGGTTGTCGGACGGGACGGGTTTGTGATCGAGAGTGCAGTCCACGGGAAAGCAGATGTTGAAGCGCTGGGTGCCATGGCTTCAACCGGTCTTGGGACCTCCGAGGCGATGGGGAATTCACTCGGAAAGGGTGAGCTCTACCAGATGCTGGTCGAGATGGAGATGGGGCCGATCATTCTCGCGGCCCTGACCGATAACGAACTGATTGCCATTGTGGCAGATTCCACGGCTAATGTGGGAAGAATACGCTATGATCTCAAGAAAAACAAAGATCGTCTTATTAAATCTCTGTGAGGGTACGTTCCATGGAAAAAATGAAGATAGGCCGTGAGGATTTCGAAGCGCTCATCATGGGAGAAAAAGACATCAGGCCGTACATCGATCTGGATCCCGCCGCCGGGATGTATTCGGTTTTTGGCGTGAGAACCGCCAGCAACCCCAATTACCTGGTAAAAGCGATCTATGAAATGTACGAACAGAACCTGAACAAACCCCTGGCAGTCAAGGCCGTGCAACACCTTTTTCGTTCCGTAGGACTGGGTTCTGTCGGTCTGAACAATCTCTTAAAAAAACTGGGGATGGACCTCAAACCCGCCGAATTCCTGATGCTGGTGTTTAAACTCCAGCACCAGCAGGGGTGGGGTGCTCCCTTCGAACTGGTGGAACAGAGCGACAAACGGATTGTGCTCCGCACCAGCCACACCTTTGAATCCGACGTGATGAAGGACTGGAAGATACCCGTGTGCGGGATCCACCGGGGCTGGATCGAGGGGGTGCTGATTGCCATCACGGGCAAGAACTGGTTCTGTCTTGAGAGAAAATGCCGTGCAAATGGCGATGACTGCTGCGAATTTGTGGCCGACCAGGTTGAGTCCAGCTGGAAGTTCAAAGCGAGTGCTATTGTCAAAGGGGACTCTGCGATCACGGAATTTATTGAACACAAACCGCTGG
>Ga0326728_10020945_pt1 | contig 12375 bp, 9 predicted proteins | sample MB3enrmetagenome_FD_207602 | JGI IMG/M metagenome (GOLD analysis project Ga0326728, IMG submission 207602) | Lab enriched peat soil microbial communities from McLean, Ithaca, NY, United States - MB31MN | ecosystem: Environmental > Terrestrial > Soil > Wetlands > Peat | place: USA: New York...
CGTATAATTCCAAAGACTCAAGGTGGTTAGTGCCTCGAATGCCTTCAATCTTCATACCACACTTTACTTCGATTCGTGGGTTGGACAGAATTTTCTCTTGAAGCATCTTGTTAGCCATCAGTTGAGGTAGCAATTCAATTACAACAACCTTTGATACAAATCCAGAAAGAAAAAGCGACTCAGTGAGGCCAGAATCGCCGCCACCTGCTACAGCAACCATTTTATTAGAAAAATGAGGTCCATCACATGTGGCACAATAAAATACACCCTTATTAGTAAATTCTTGCTCGCCTGGCACTCCAAGTTTCTTGGGATTAGAACCGCTGGCAATAATAACCACTTTTGTTCTAAAATCTCCTTGAGATGTCTTCAGTAATTTGTCGTTTGTTCCAGGCACAATCTTGTCCACATTAGCAAACTGAAGTTCAGCCCCGAACTTCATTGCCTGAGTCATCATATTGGAACCTAAATCCGGACCATGTATGCCATCATTGTAACCGGGATAGTTCTCAATCAAATTGATATTCATCAACTCGCCGCCAGGCGTTTCTCTTTCCAATATTAAAGTATGCATGCGTGAGCGCGCAGCGTAAATTCCTGCTGATAACCCGGCCGGGCCACTGCCTATAATGACAATATCGTACAGTTTTTCCATCAACGCTCCTTAATATCATATTAACTTTAACCAGCCCCATATTTAAACCACTCCTCGATCTTAAAGGTTAAAATTCATTTAAATCGATTTATTTTCATGTGTATGTGAATGATTTTGTCACCTGAATCGCTAATCATTCAGACCATGGTTTGGTTTGTTCCAAAAAACATATATTTTAGGCCGTAATGCACATTCAAAGTATCTGAAGCTTGCTATTCAAAATAATATACAACACAGTAGTAAATCCTCTAAACTAATTTGACTCTTGGCGTAACTGATTTGTTAACCACATTCTTCGGTAACTTACCGCTAAGAACTCTGGCTACCTCCAATGCAATATTTATCGGTGCTAAATCGAAAGCTGGCGTAGAAAATGAAGCGGAATGCGGCAATAATACCACGTTTTCCATCTCGATTAAATGACTTTCCTTGGGTAGCGGCTCGTTCTCAAAAACGTCGAGCCCAGCTCCAGCAATCTGTTTATTATGAAGGGCCATCACCATTGCGACCTCATCGACAATCTTGCCTCGCGAAGTATTGATTAAGAATGCGGTTGGTTTCATTTGCGCAAACGCTTTCTCGTTCATCATGTGAAAACTAGTGTCATTCAAGTCGGGATGTAATGTAACATAGTCTGCTTTCAGGACTTCTTCAAAACTCACCAATTGAATACCGTTCTCTTTGGCCAGCCACGGGTGCATTATGAAGGGGTCATAACCGATGATATTCAGTCCAAAGACCTTTGCCTTTCTGGCGACCATTCTACCGATGGCGCCGCAGCCGATGATTCCAAGTGTCTGTCCATAGACCGAACCCATCCAAGGTTGGGCTTTCTTAGCTTCGACCCAGTGGCCTTCTCTTACCATGCCGTCTAGTAATCTTACTTTCTTGGCGCAATTAAGCAGCAACATTATCGCATGGTTTGAAACTTCTTCAATACACCATTCGAAGGATGGATTGTTTACCACTAGAATATTGTTTTCGGTAGCGGCGTTTACATCGATGTTGTCATAACCAACGCTTTGGCACATGATTGCAATACATTTGGGGGCAGCTTCAATAATCCATCGTGAAACAGGGACGCTTCCCAGCAAGATAACATCTGCGTCTTTAGCAGCGGAGATCACGCCGTTTTTGTCAGTGTCATAAACTTCAACCAGCTCGGCATTGACTTTAGCAAATTCTTCCGTCTCCTTCGTCAGTGCACCTGGACCAACTACAACGCTGCCCATTTTCATTACTTTTAAGATTTTGAATTTCTTGGCCATTATTTATCTCCCTTTTTTCTTTTTATATTTTGATGCAGTTGCAAGAGCATTGTCACCTTTTTTTAGTTGCAATTTTAATCAGTATGATAAAGGCATTTATTGGATGCTGCTATTAATAATCGTTTACGGAAGTCTAAAGTTACTTCACATATTTGGTAGGCATAAATAAAATAATAATATTTCACTTTCATTGTCTTTTGTCTATTTTGATGGCTTTAATAAATAACCTTTTTTTCAATCAATCCGGCTACTTCTTTATCAGACATGTATAATAAGTCCTTGAAAACGTAATCATTGTGCTCCCCGAGACAGGGTGCAGGAGGATTTTCCGCGGTTAGGGACGATGCCCAAGGCGCGCGGTACACAATAGTCTTGCCTGCCACGGGATGACTTTGCTCGATAAAAATGCCCCGATTCTTCGCATGAGGGTCGTTAGTTAATTCTTCGATATCGAGAGATCCACCGGCAGCTACGCCTGCTTTTTGAAGTTTGCGCATCACTTCATAATGGGTAAAATCTTTTGTCCAATTGGCTATTAGCTTGTTTAATTCATCCTGGTTTTGCCACCGACTGTACTGGTCAGAAAACTTTTCATCATTGCTCCAATCTGGGTTACCCATAACCTTGCACATGGCATTCCATTTATCGTCGGAGCTGACAGCGATGGCAACCCATTTATCTTCTCCCTTGCAGGGATAACACCCATGAGGTGCCCAGCTTACATCGCGATTTCCCATACGAGGTCTGATTCTACCATTCATGACATATTCCATAATAACCTCTGGAATAAGGGTCGATACACCTTCACTTTGAGCAATATCCACATGCTGACCTTCACCTGTTTTGTCACGATAATTCAGTGCGGATATCAAGCTAATTACACCATACATACTGCCTATCGGGTCACCGGGATATGTTCCGGAAAGAACAGGCTCCCCTCCCGGATACCCAAACGAAGCGCTTAACCCTCCGACTGCCTCGATAGTAGAAGCATAAGAAACGTAGTCCTTGTCGGGGCCAGTGCTTCCAAAAGCCGGTAGCGTGACCAAAATGATATCAGGTTTTATCTGTGCTAACACTGCGTAATCCAGACCCCAACCAGGCATAACCCTGGGGGAAAGATTGGAGATCACTACATCACTAATTTTGACTAAATTCTTAAAGATCTTTCTTCCTTCCGGTTGTTTCAGATTGAGGGTACAGCTCTTTACACCGCGGTTGGTGAAGTTGAACTGCCCATTATCAAATCCCTTACTCGGCATCCTTGCGTATCTCACAACTCTTTGGGAATCGAGTCTTTGATTAGTCTCAATTTTGATAACTTCCGCCCCCATATCTGCCAATAACGCACCCATCCAGGGACCCGCCCAAACCCATGTCAAAGCGATAATCCTGATGCCCTTAAGAAAAGGTGTACCCATTTACTCTTACCAACTTTTTTCAATAATCCGTCGATAACGTTCTAATAAATTCAGATTTTCATATAACGCCGGTTTCTTTCATTCTAACTAATTCCAGTTTGTTATAACCCATACGTCCGCAATATACTTCCTCGTTATGTTGACCTAAAAGAGGTGCCTCAAGTGGCGTTTCTTTTTTAATTTTAGAAAACCTGTATGGCACCCCGGGATACGTCAGCTTCCCTGTTTCAGGGTGTTCGACTTCAGTAAAAAATCCTCGTGCTGCCATCTGCTTATCTTTAAGGACCTGATCGGCTGTTCTAACCGCGCCAAGCGGAATAGCTTTTTCTTGGCACCGGCGGTAAATTTCTTCAACGGAGTATTTCATTGTCCATTCTAAAATCAATGATCTGAGTGCATCCCAGTATTGTGATCGGGTAGGGGAATCTTTAAACAATTCACTATCTGCCCAGTCGGGATGGCCCATTATTTCTACAAATCCCCGCCATTGATGCTCTTCCACGAAAGACAAATAGATGTAACCGTCTTTGCAGGGTAAAATATGGTGTGGGGCTATATCTAAAACATCAGTTCTGGAAGCAATCAGTTTAGAATATGAGTAGCGAGCAATCACAGAATTTAAATTCTGGATAACACTTTCTTGCTCGGACACATCAAGCTGTGTTCCTAAACCGGTTATGCGTTGTCGGTAAATGGCACCCATGGTTACAGCAGCAGCACTCAAACCAGCCTGAAAACTGAAAAGATGCGCTGGATATTTGATTGGCTCCTTGTTAACATCCCCTTCTCGTATCGAAATGCGACCCACACCACCCATATGAGTGTTAACTAACTCGCAACTCTCATAATCCTTATATGGACCTGTCTGTCCAAATGGGGTTATTGAGGTCATTATAATATGTGGGTTGGCCCGCTTTAAATGTCTGTAAGATAATTCAAGCCTTTTCATCTTTCTAGGGGGATTATTCTCTATAAAAATGTCAGCATTCTTGAGTAATTCAATAAAAATCCGCTTACCGGTAGCTGTTTCTGGATTCAGAGTAATCCCCATTTTATTCATATTCAAGTATTGAAATAAACCACTGCGCTCAAGACCAGGAATATCATTTAAAAAGGGCTCTTGCCTCCTGGAAACATCACCTTGGTAGGGTGCTTCAATCTTAATAACTTCTGCACCCAGGTCGGCTAGGATTTTGCCACAGAATGGTGCGGATATAAGATTACCGTATTCTAAAACCTTTACGCTCTCTAAAACTTTATAAAACACATTTTCACCTAAATAAACGCAGATTATCAGAAAACACGATGAATCCCAGCTGACTTGCTGGTTCCAAAACAACGGTAAATGCCTTTAAAGAATCCAATTATGTCGGATAACCTCCTTGCCATTAACTAGCATAAAAAAATATTGACAGTCCATTGTTGAGATATTATTGAGGAACACGAGCATATGGTTGCGGAAAAACTACAGGACCATGCTCCTTTGAGGGAAGAATGACTGTAGCTGACCCCGTTACTGTGACCTCTCCTGTCTGAATTACATTCTGGATATCGATGTCGACGCAATATTTACCTTCATCGCAATATTTTTTTATTATTTTACCTTTGACCCAGGTTGTATCGCCGATCATAGTAAATCTCCGGATTTGAGCGCTAAACTTCCAAAGAAAGCCATCGTCTCCCATCCAGTTGGTGAGAAGAATAAAACGCCATGCCTCCAATTGCTGCCCGGCAGCAAAACGTCTGGGGGCTGCTTGGGCTCCGTATAACATTTTGGTTTTTGTCCAGGGAATTTTTTCCCACATAAAACGATTTAACCGGTCAGATAAATCATGAGCATGACCACCTGCATGCCAAGCAATGCCCTCAGTTTCGGTATACGGCCCGCGCACCACTGGGGTCAACTCATCACCAACCCTAACACCCTCCCAATACCGTGGATTCGCGCCTCGTATCTCTTCTCTATCCTGCGCCGCGTAAATCTCCTGCATTTCTTTTTCAGTGTATTCAGGTATTTTATCCAGATTGGTGTTTGCGTAAATGTTCAATTCTTTAATTTTATTTACATCAACCCATTGGTCGTAACTGACATAACCAGCGACCAAATCGCCACCTTGCCTGTAATAGTCGCATTGCTCGTATGAAAGAACTTTGCGCTCCGCCCACCGACTGGGCATGACTTTATTATCAGACGGGCACATCACGCGATATGTGAATTTATCTCCAACACAAATAGGTTTAAACCATTCCCTTTCACAACCCGAATAATATCCTGCTATTTCCGGTATCATCGGACCATGGTCCAGAGGTGACTGAGCATAAGTGATGGTATAGAGATAATTGGGAGGAGCAATCATGCATTTATATTTTGTATTTTGGGCATACTCCATATCTCTGTACAGAGGATTTAAATCCCCTTCACCGTTAACGAAGATCCGTATCCCATCTTCGGTAGCCTCTCTATTTAGTGAATTGTCACTTAAAGTATTCCCGACAAATCCAGGCCCGCGTGCTCTGAACTCTTCACTGGTCAAAATACGCCCTTTAAGTTTTCCCCATTCCTGAATCATGCGATCTAGAGGCTCCAATTTCTTTGCAGGCATTTTTGTCTCCAATTTGATTATTTCCGAAAACATTATTTCTTATCACGATATGTGTTCTTCACCCTTGCTTTGGCCGACTTCTTTTGTCCCAGCTACCAGTGTCTTGCCCTTACCCACCTCTTACCGACCAAAATCTTAATCATGGACAATGTATAATATAGAGGCGAATGTTTATATTAGCAAACTTCGTGAACTTCCAAATCAATAACTAATCCTACCGCTCTATCCAGGCATTCCATGGCGTCCATTGCATCGCATGATCCTCAAAGAAGCCAAGACCGTGGACTTTCGTATTGGCAGCAGATATACCCGAATCAAGAATTAAGGGAATGACTATTGCTTCGTCAAAAATGTGTTTGACGACATTTCTAGTGGTTTTTACCAATGTGTCAGAATCTCTAGCTTGCAACGCTTCGTTCAAAATATCATCAAAGTTTCTCAACACGCTTGTTTGTCCGTATTCCCTTGCAGTATGAAAATCGAATAGAGACCACGTAAAATTCGGATCTGAAGAGAAGTGCCTGAATAACATTGCATTATGCCAAGGTCTATTTGCTCTGTATTGTTTCCACAATTCCGGGTCAGCTATTTCAATTTCAGCTTTTATGCCCACAGCGGCAAGATATCCTTTGACAGCGGTGAAAATTTTCTTTAGTTCTGTTCCTTCTCCACCGATTAGTTTAGTTTTGAATCCTTCGGGGTAGCCAGCTTCCGCAAGCAGCTGTTTTGCCTTGTCAGGGTTATACGCCCGGCCTTCAATTTCCGGATTGTAGCCGCATACCTTTTTTGTTGCAAGCTGAGTCAGTGGTTGCCAATAGCCATGCCCAAATTCTTTAACAATTGCAGGCCGGTCAATTGCATATTCTATCGCTTGACGTACTCTTTTGTCCGCAAGAACAGAATCAGAATTTAAAGAATCAGGCAGGAGGCCTTCCATCGTCCACGGAAGTGCAGATATTACATATCCTTCTGACTTCAGTTTCTCGGCCGATGAACCGTTCAAATTAACGACCGCATCTACCTTGCCATCCATCAACATCTTAACCGCTGTTTCCATATCTTTCATATACAGCATCTCGATTCTATCCAAATACGGCTTCCCTTGTTGCCAATAATCGTCGAACCGCTCTACAACCAATTTAACATTAGTTTCATATTTGATGAATTTGAATGGTCCTGTGCCTACCGGATGTACCATGACATACTCTTCATCGTGGGCATTATAGGCTGTTGGAGACAAAATATTTCCACCATTATAGGCAAGTGTAGGTAAAAAGTGGTTATCAAAACTCTTCATCTTTATTAGAGCTTGGTACTCATCCTTCACATCGATGGAGGAAAGAAGTTGTAAAGTCCCGTTTGTTTCTCTCGCCTTAAGCAGATTCCATTTGACCGCTTCAGCGTTAAAATCTGTGCCATCGTGGAACTTGACACCTTTTCTCGCGTTTAAAGTAAGTTGTAGCCCGTCATCGCTGTATTTCCAGGATTCTATCAAATGCGGGACTAATTGGCCATATTTATTCACGCGAAGCAATTTATCTATGATCGGCTCGAGCCACGGTCCTCCCACATTTATCCTGCCCGGAACCCCCATTCTTGGAGGGGGAACATAAGTGTTGCCTATGCGTATCACTCCGCCATGAATTGGCTTATTACTATGTGAATTCATATCATATTTCTCCTTATTATTTTGCTATCTTCCCTTTTTACGTTCCTCATTTCTGCCTTTTTTCCAATATGGTAGCCAATTTATTCGTATTATATATGGACAATATAATCTCAATCCCATCCAGCCACTAATAAATATTTCGTTTTAAGACACACTCAATGCGCGATGATTTGTTCCACCAAATTAGATCATTTTTTTGATCGATTTCATACGAACCTCATTTCAGATCCAGTAATTGAGCCGGATTCTCTTTCGCCATCAGTTCAATATCGTGTTCAGTGATACCATTTTTAAGGAGTAGAGCTATGAACATTCTCATGCCCTCAGCGGGCGGCGGATTATAATATTGTCCCAAGTCAGTGCTAATGATACAATGTTCTGCACCAATATACTTGATAGCTTCCACCATCGACTTTGGGTCATTCCTGAAATCGGTAGGGAGAAATCCAACATAGCAATGCTCAATGAAGACTCCCTTCTGTCCCAGCCGCCGTAGTTCTTCCAGACTAAAAGGTTCCATGCCGTTCGTCCATAATGCATGGGTGATAACGATCTTCGATATACCCATTTTTTGAGCCGCCTCTACTAATGCGAATGTCTCACGGGGTGAAATGTGACCGTTTGCCAGAACCATGTCGTGCTCTTTTATCAACGACAATAACCTGCCCATCTCAGGCACTAATTTATGCTCCGAATTCAATATGGATAATCCCTCACCTTCGATATTCCAACCAAGTAAACTTCTTTCCTTAGCTATTGAGTTAGAGGATGAGTGAGTTGGCATCCAGGCCATCTTGGCACCAGCCTTAGCCGAAAATTCCAATGCATGGAAGTTAAGTCCTCCAATTTCGTAATCAAGGCAGATACTTCCGATGACTTTTACTTCTGGAACTAATTCATTTACTATTTCCGCCAAGGGTGCAGTTGGGTAATCGGAACTTTTAAGTACGATGGCCTTCATCCCCATCTGACGCGCCCACTTAGCCGTATCCAAAGCATTCATTCGCCCCGGTATTAGTGTGCATGGGGCATGGTGGACATGCATATCTATCGACCCTCGCACTAAATCGTCGATTGTCATATCTTTTATTCTCCTTTCTTTTATAGAATATTGAATTTATGATTCAAATTAGCCTTTTATGATCACATATTTCTTTTCTAATTCATCCCAGAACTTGACTCCCTCAATTCTGAATAGGTCATTATTACTGGGAGTTCCAGGAGGCGAAAAGCCATTCAGCGTCCCTGTGTCATAGAGCCCTTGGTACAGACTAATTAACACTTTTGAAACAACGGGAATTGGATTCCCAGGAACCCACAACTTGGCGCCAATTTCTGCATAATCTACTGCAGTAAAGCTATCTGGGCCGGTTCCCCAAATTGGTACGTTCGGAGCTCCAATCATTTTGTAATACTTTCTGAACGTGTCCTTTGCATTTCCCCCAGATTTCGGCACCAAGCTTGTTATGCTTTGAGGTAAGATCATATCTACCCCTAATTCCATACAGGCTTTTGCACGTGCCACCATTTCTTCTGCGCCCAAAGTTGGTGCGGCATCCGTTCTTGCGCAGATGACAAAATCTTTGTCTTCTTTGTCGCGCGCTTCCAGCACAGCCCCAATCTTCCCCAAATACTCATCTCTTGGTAGAACTTCTTGAATACCCCACGACGGTCCTTTGGTCGGATGTTTTTGGTCATCAATAAACATCCCGGCGGCCCCAACTCTTATTATTTCCTGGGTTGTGCGGTAGGCACTTAATGCGCCGCCATAGCCGTCATCTCCATCCACTATGAGTGGTATATCGACCGAATTTACCATGTTTCTGGTTATATCCACCACTTCAGTTGCCGTAGCTAGCCCAATGTCTGGTAAACCAAGTTGGGACTCGCGGATGCCGTGTCCGGTCATGAAAAGCGCTTTAAAACCTACTGACTGGGCCATCCTTGCGGATATGCAGTCGTAGGCACATGGCACAATCAGAAGCCCCTGTTGTTTTAGAAACTCTCTAAGCATAGTTGTTTTTTTCACTAAATCACCTCTCTATTTTTTACTTTGAAATTATTAAATCATTTACAATTTTCCTGCCGCAATCTGCTTAGTAATGTAAGGTTCAAGGCCACCTGACTCAAGAATCTCCAGAAGAAAGTCAGGCAATGGAGTGAAGTTCAAAACACCTCCGTTAGTCAGATTTTTAATCTTACCGTCTTGGAGATTAACTTCCAATACGTCGCCTTCCTTCACCTTCTGCTTTACGCCTTCACATTCTATAATGGGCAACCCCAGATCAATCGAGTTCTTGAAGAAATTTCTATCGACAGATTCAGCGATAACACATGATATCCCAAGCTGGTTCATGCCATGGATGCCTTCATAGTGGCCGTGTCCACAACCCATGTTAGTGCCAACTACCATGATGTCGCCCTTAGTCACTTTTTTTGGAAAATCGGGATCAACAGGTGTCATGACCCATTTCCCGTAGTTTTCATCTCTCATTAATCCCTGTTCCCTTTCCCGAAATGGTATGATTTCCTTATCTACGTCCAGATTGTCGCCGAAAACCCATACTTTACCTTTAAACGTACAAGCCATTTCTATCTCCTTAAAGATATTTTCTCGGATCAGTTATTTTCCCTTCTATAGCTGACGCTGCGACAGTCGCCGGACTTCCCAGGTAGACCTGAGCGCTTTCTTCACCCATGCGCCCTGGGGAGTTAGTTGTAGACGATGCAATGCAAACCTCGTTTTTAGCCAATGGAGTATAGAAGCCTGGGCACATACCACACCCTGGTGCGCAAATAAAACAACCAGCATCAAGTAGAGTGGAAATTACGCCTTCTTTGTCAACCCTCGCCATTGCCTGGCTAGAGCCAGGCGTAATGTTGAACATTACCTTGGAGTTTACTTTTCGGCCTTTGAGGATTCTTGCAGCCATCCTCATGTCTTCGTCACGGCCACTCGCACACGAACCGATAAAAGCAGTTGTAATCTGTGTTCCTTCAACATCCTTAATATTTTTCACAGTATGCCGATTTGGTGGTATAACCACCTGAGGCTCAATCTTGGAACCATCGTATTCGTAAGTTTTCGCATATACGGCATCGGGATCGCTCACTTGAGGTTCAAAATGTACTTTGGTTCTGGCTTTAAACCAATTTATTATCTTCTGGTCGGGATTGACAATGCCCAGCTTCGCTCCAGTAAACACGGAAAGACAACACATTGACAAGCGGCCGTCCATGCTCATTTTTTCCATTACCGGACCAGTGAACTCCATGACTTGGTAGAGTGCGCCAGACGGACCAATCTGGCTCAATATGTATTCAAGGACATCTCTGCCCATGACCCCGTCCTGTAATTTCCCTGTTACGTTGAACTTGATGCTTTTCGGTACACGAAACCACATCCAACCAGTCCGAAGAAAGGACGTTTCTGCAGCAGAAAGGTTAACACCGAAACATCCTACACCACCAACGGTTGGACAATGTGTGTCAGAGTGGAGATAAACTCCGCCCGGTAGTGCCCAGGCTTTCTCTATCGCAAGATGATGACAATTGCCGATTCTCCCTAACTCAAGGATATTTTCCTCTGGGACTCCCATCTTCCTTGCCCATTCACTATTGAGGCGATGGGACTCCCGATTGGTAACCTTGTCACGCGTACGAGAATATGAACCGCAATGTTCGGGAGCGATAATTATTTTTGTCGGATCCCATAGTCTGTCCCAACCGAGCTTCTCGAATGCTTCAATGGTCCTTGGACCTACGTCGCTGCCTACTTGGATAAAAGTGTCTTTTATGCCAAATTTCAAGTACTCTCCCGGAGATACACATTCCTTCCCGGCAGCCTTAGCCATAATCTTCTCAACAATCGTTTTTCCCAATTTGCTACCTCCTTTTTTCAATTTTAGTCAGCTTAAAATCAATTCAAACTTTTGCAAATATCTTAGCCCAACTCACATAATCAATTATCGGCAGAACCAACATGTTTTGCGCTCTCAGCTCGATGGTTCCAGTCATCTCTCTGTTGATGTGCAAATTCTTATTATTCGGTAGATGCTTTTACCCGGTTTATCCAAAATCGCGCTATGTAAAAACTTATCATATTGAAACCCCTGCCTCCATCAAAATCGAATAGATTTAAACATTATAATTCTTGATCTATGATTGACCTAAGGAATATTCGATGGGCTGAAGTGGGGATACACCATAATGTGGTCTTGCAACGTGCTCATTTAATTTATTGGTGCATTGTCTACTTCGCTCCAGTAATTGGTTTTAGGTTAGGAAGTTAGGCTAGCTTCGACATCTACTTCAATTACCCTCAGGGTTCAGATCACGGCAGAGGCATCTTGCAAATACTTAGTTTGGAGTCCAACCACAAATTCTTAATACCCTGATTTCCCCTGACATGGCCAGCCTTATAGTGACCAACTATCTAAACCTCACCAAGTTTTTGCGGAATTGCTCCATATGGAATACCATAAGGATAAATTAACTCGATGGTAACACTGTTTTTTGAATTTGTCAATACCGCTTATATTATGCCGCTGCGATTATGCTAGCACAGCACAGTTTGAGTGTATTTGCAACGGTAATGAAAAAATGTGATCAAGATTTCGCTGCCAACATTTTTTGAATACGAACGGACGGATGATGCTTGTTAAACGAGAATACTTTTATGTTTAAAACCATTCGATTTATCATCGACTATCTGTAATCCACCAGAATTTATTTTATACGATCTTCCAGCTATAAGCTT
>Ga0326728_10020950_pt1 | contig 12372 bp, 6 predicted proteins | sample MB3enrmetagenome_FD_207602 | JGI IMG/M metagenome (GOLD analysis project Ga0326728, IMG submission 207602) | Lab enriched peat soil microbial communities from McLean, Ithaca, NY, United States - MB31MN | ecosystem: Environmental > Terrestrial > Soil > Wetlands > Peat | place: USA: New York...
GAACCGCCCCATCCTTCGCCTCAGAGAATCCCCGATCCTACAAGACCTGGCGCACGAAATACTCCGAAAGACCCACCGACTGAAGCCGCTCGACTCCTGATCATCCTTTTCACGCCGGATTCAGGTATTAGTGACAGAGTTAGCCGAAATGAAACGGTTCGTCTCATCTACGCTGCTCGTAGGGCTCTCTGCTGTTTGTATCTGGATGCTGAGCGGACAGCGGACTTCCGCCCAGGAACTCCCCGAGGCCAGCAATCCGATTTACGACGCAGGTCCGCAGCTCCACCTCGCCGTCAGTAAGACGGAGTTCCGTTGCGGAGAAGTGATACCGCTTAACCTGGTGTTTACCTCCGCCACCCCGGATCGCTACCAGATCAGTCTGGCCTCGTACGACCGCAGCGGCCGGATGTCACAGCAGTTCCTGATCGACCCGAAAGAAGGCACAAGCGACCCCCTGCAATCGTATTTCAATTCCGCCTGGGGCTTTCTGGGCGGTGGGTTGTTCTCGGTAAAGTTTCTTTCCCCTTCCCCCACCACCATCCAATTGGACCTCAACGAGTGGGTACGATTCGATCAGCCGGGGACGTATCGGCTTACGGTTCTAAGCCAGCGCGTCAGTGACACACGCGCCAGCGACTATCCTCGAAACGCTGGCAGAGAACTGAAATCGAATCCGGTCGAACTGCGTATTACTGCCGCAGACGCCGCATGGCAACAGGTGCAGTTCGCCCAGATCGTGGAGACCCTGAATCTCCCCGGGCCGTCAAGTGGAAGTGTTCAAACCGATCCCAGGCAAGCGGCTCTGAAGGCTTTGCGATACCTCGGGTCGGAAGAAGCAGCGCGCGAGCTGGCCAGGCGATTGCGCGGCGAAGACAGCCACACCGACTGGGATTGCATGTTCGGCCTGATAGGTTCGCCCCACCGGGACACGGGCCTCGAAGAAATGAGCAAGCTGCTCGAGGATGCGGACTTTCCCGTTAGCGACCTTTTTCTTACCACCATGTCGGTTCTCCCGCTGGATCCCAAGGAGGCTCCCGGGTCGCTCAGAAAACAACGGGACGAAAACCTGAAAGCATTTCGCCAAAGGCTCGTGTCCGCACTCCCGAACAAACGCGGAAAAGCTTTGGCCGTCAGCCTGGACACCGCGATGCTTGGCATGGACCCGAAGATGCCCCCAGAGCTCAAAGGCAAGCTTGTATCCCAGCTCATCGAGACATTCCCCGCGCTCCCAGTGGAAAAACAAACGACTTGGCTTCAGTACCGCTGGCAGGAAGTGGCGGGGCCGGGATGGCTGCCAGTGCTCCGTCCCCTGGCGAACCGCTACGAGGACTTTCCAGAGCCACGTTTGATGTCAGCCTATGAGTCGCTCCAGTTGAGCGCGGCAGCCCTGAAGCGCTGGTATGAACTTGATCCCGAGGGCGCCCGCGGCGCCGTCATCACCGAAATCAGTCGCCCCAAGCCGCGCTATAACGCCACCATTCTTGGACTCCTGCCGGATGAAACCCTGCCCGATGTGGAACACGTCATCGCCGAGCATTTCCTGGCGACGGATAACTACGAAATCGAGGGTAACCTTGCTTCCTTACTCTTCCGTTACGCGGATCGAGCCGTGCTGCCGGATGTATTGGGGAAAATCGACAACCTCGTAGGCAAATGGGCGTGTGAACCTCAGGACCAGGCGTTGGCCTATGTTCTGAAGGTGGACACTGGAACGGCCAAGCCGCTCATCGAGCGTGCCATCGATGCGCGGGGGCCGGACAGCAGCGCCTGCCGGCATATGCTTCTGACAGATATCGGCGGCCTTCAGAACAGCTCCCTCCTGGAAGAATTGGCGGTGAGGAGCCTGTCTGACTCTGATCCTGAAGTGGCGAACAATGCAGCCAACTTCCTGGGCAGGTATGGCTCTGCGGATGCCGAGCAGGCGCTGTGGAATCGGTACGAAGCCTGGAGCCGCGAATGGAACGGGCGCGCCGATGAGCTTCGATTTGTGGGGGCGGGGAAGAACCCCCATTTGTGGGATGCGAACCTTGGTCAGAGCTTGGCTGGCGCGCTGGCAAGCGGCACCAACTGGCTCTCCGACGAATCTAAGCTGCACCGCATCCAGGCACTCAGCGTCGGCACAAATATGCAGGGGGATATCGAGCAGGCCCTCCAGGCTTGGTCGCGAAGACCTTTCACCATTAGCTATATTGGCAGCGTTCCGCCGAGGTTCACCATCGCTCAGTACAATGCGATGTCTCTGGATTCATTGAAGAAGAAGCTGGCGCAGTTTCCAACCGGGACGAAATTCGTCCTTTCTCCATCGAGCCCGTCCGCTTCACCGGAAGAGCTAAAAGTAAGAGATGATATATTTCGATTTGCGGAAAAGAATAGAATTACGGTGATTTGCGCTCCGTGATTGTAACGATGAATTGGAGGCTTCTACCACTCATTCCTGGTTGCTTCCTCGGAGACAAGCCAACTAACCCGCTCGTTATGTGGTATTCAAATTGGAAAACTTGTCAAAAACAGCCCCAAAAGGTCTGCAGCGCCCCATTTGTACAAACCCCACACAACGCGAATTATGTGATCGACAACATAATAGTCGAACGACCATTTGCTCGCACTCGACGGCGGCAATTTGGTGAGGTGGCACCTGGAAGGCCTCAGGAACGCAGGCTATTTCCTTCTCTTCAATTGCAAGTTCATCCAGCATCTCTTCCACCCTCATCCCCGTGCCTTCAACTTCCTCTCCAGGGCTGGCAGGATCTTTCCAGGGAGAGAAATACTCCGCGAAATATGCCCAATAGTAGGTTTCATCGCTATCCGGGTCGAGGCTTTTCTGTTCCCTGAGTGTAGCGATTCGTCCCACGGCCAACCTGGCGAGTTCCGGAGTCAAATCCAAAAGTGCGAATTCACATCCCCCATCGCATTGCTTGTTGCTGCTTGAAACCTTCAAGATAATTCGCATGACGGTGCCTCTCCCCCCTCCGCTTGAAAGCCGTGACTTTCTTCGCCTGGCTCCTGACTGCGTGTCCTTTCGGCAAGGCTGCGTCACTTGAGCTGACGGAAGTTGCTAACGCCTGTCCATTGCCCCACAGGGCAAGGAGGACGACGAGGCCGGCGAGATTCCTGTTATTCCCCCTGACATGCGGAAGCTTTACCGACGTTTCCAACGGTGGCGGAGTTCGCACGCTCGCCGCGTGCCGATTCCTGAACCTTGTTGCAACTTAAACCGATCTTCAGCAAGTTTATGTTTTATTTTGACTTTCGACGTTTCCAACGTGGACGATCAGGACGCTGTGCCCTGCGTCCCCAACCGGTGAGACAGCCAAATGACTGGCGAGACCGAGAGCAATTCCTCAACCCTTGGCTACTCGTTACTCATGCCAGGCTGGTACGAGCCCGGTCCGCTTTCAAGAGGGTGTCCGTTTTGCCGTCGAGATCTGGACGACTCTCATAAACTATTATCATCTATCGCTGGGCCCTGATGGTAAGACCGACCTGAAGATCTGAGAACATCGGTTAGAACCGAACCAGTGGGAAGAAACGGCCTCCCGCGCCACGCTCCGAGATTCTTGGCTGTTCTCACGAAGGCCGCCCAAATTCCATGTGTAAACGCCGGGCGACTCGGGAGTGTTAAGTCAGCTTTCACCGACTCGGTCGTCATCGCAAGAAACTCTAAAATGCTGCATTACATGCGTGCTAAAGGACATATCACGCACAACGCAACAAAGCCGTTTTAGGTCCGATTGCCCGGCCCCAGCACTTGGCGAAGAATTTCCCCAAGCGCATCGATTTCAAAGGGCTTCTGAAGAAAGAATGCCCTCGGGTCGAATATGCCATGCTCCGAGGTGATGCCTCCCGGGTAGCCGGACATGAAGATAACTTTGATGCCCGGCCGAAGCGCCACGAGTTGTTCCGCGAGCTCCTGGCCGCTCATCTTTGGCATAACGATATCCGTAAGCAGTAGATCAATGGGACCATCATGCTTGCTGGCCACGTCTACAGCGTCTGAACCCTGACTTGTTTCAAGGACCTTGTATCCTTGCAGCAGCAACATCTTCAAAATGAGTTTCCGCACCTTCTCATTATCCTCGACCAGCAGGATCGTCTCGTTTCCGTGGTAAGGAATCCGGAGGCCCTCCGGGCTGGCCGCGGATTCGACGGGTTTATCAGTGGCGGGCCAATAGATCTTAAAGGTTGAGCCGAGTCCGGGTTCGCTATAGAAGGAAATCTCACCCCCGTGCTGCTTGACAATGCCGTAAACCATGCTCAGGCCGAGCCCGGTACCCTCCCCCGTGGGTTTCGTCGTGAAAAAGGGCTCAAATAGGCGCCGTTTCGTCTCTGCCGTCATGCCGGTCCCCGTGTCGGTGACCGTCAGCGATATGTACCGGCCCGGCTTCAGGTCCAAGAATCCTTTGACCTCCTGTTCCCCGAGTTCGACGTTCGACGTGCCAATCGTCAGGACACCTCCTTTCGGCATAGCGTCTCGGGCATTCACGACCAGGTTCATGATGACCTGCTCGACCTGGTCAGGGTCCGCTTTCACACTCCAGAGTTCGGGAGTGAGGTTCTGCTTAATTTCAATGTCCTCGCGAATTAGCCGCCGGAGCATCTTGTCGAGGTCATTTAGCAGCCTATCCAGTTTGATCAGACGAGGACGCATTACCTGTTTTCGGCTAAAAGCCAAAAGCTGGCGCGTTAGAGCCGCCGCACGATGTCCCGCATTAATGATCTCCTCTGCCTGATCCCACAAAGGATCTTCGGCTTTCACTTGGGACAGGATCATCTGGGCGTAACCATTGATCACTTCTAGAAGGTTGTTGAAGTCGTGGGCGACGCCGCCAGCCAACCGGGCAATTCCCTCCAGCCTCTGTGCACGCCGGAACTTTTCTTCGAGGTGCTTGTATTCGGTGACATCCTGGACGGTGCCCAGAAGGCGGCCCCGACCGGCCTCATTGCCGAGCGGCTCGATGTATAGCCGCAGGAAGCGCTCCGTTCCATCCGAGAGGATAATTCGATGGTCGATCTGCGAGCATCCTCCCCGAGCGGGTGCGTTTTGTATCGTCTCCCGCACCGACGCCTGGTCCTCGGGATGGACGAGGGAAAACAAGGTCTCCATCGTGGGTCGGGACTCTTCGGACTGCAGACCGAAGATCCGGCAAGCGTCTTCCGACAACTGGAGTTTTCCGCTTTCCAGATCTTGTTCCCAGTTACCAAGGTTAGCCGTTCTTTGGGCTCGCGCCAGACGTGCCTCACTGCTCCGCAGCCGATCTTCCTGCCTTTTGCGTTCGGTCGTCTCGACCGCCAGAGTCAGAATGCGATCGGGACTGCCGGAAGGGCCGATCAACGGAATCCAGGATGACGTAACGAAAATGGTCTCAGGGGGTGCGCCAAGAACGCGTTGAACAGTACGGGGACTATCTACCGCCTCGAAAGCCCGTCCGGTGGCGATGACGTTATCGAGATTTGCTACCAAGGGGTCGGACACGTCACCCCAGATGTCGGAGAAACGACGTCCGAGGATCTGCTTGCCGGGTGCGAGCGCTTGGAAAGCGGGATTCACCAGTTCGTAGATGAAATCCGGTGCCCGGACAACGGAAATTGCGACGGGAGACTTCTCGATTATTTCGCTCAGGATTTGCCGCTCCGCCTGGATTCCCCGAAGGAGCTCCTCGCGTTGCATCTCGGTCTGCCGGCGCACGGTGATGTCGCGAAGCCAGACCAACAGGCCTCCCATGGTTGAGGGTGAGACCCGGATCTCGAGCCACGCCTGCGTGGGTGGATAAAAGTAATCGAAAGTGGAGGCAACCCTCTCCATCATCGCACGGCGGTACTGGCCTTCGATTTCGGTTCCGATCGTTTCGGGAAACACATCCCATTGGGTCTTACCGAGCAGTTCCGCTTTCGGTTTTCCCAGGAGTCGCTCGCCGTCACCGTTCAAATAGGTGAATTGGAACTCGGAATCGTAAACGAGAAAGCCGTCGGTGGCGTTTTCGAGCATGCTCTCGGCATCTATGGACGGCGCTGGCCTCGCCTTCAACTGCACCACTTCGCCTTCGAGGTCGGCAAGGCGGGCCCTGAGTTGCTCGATGTCGTTTTGGGGTGCGTCTTCAGCCTGGCCCGATGTGCTCATATAGGGTTTCCTTTCAGCGCCCGCCCGATGTCTCTCCATGCCTTGTCAGAGAGGAAATCGGGCTGATGGAACACTGCTTGCAATCGAGCTTCCTGAATAACAACATAACGGGTCATTTCTGTATTTATCTCTCGTTATTTAAGTATGACTCTTGGCGCTCACCAGAAAAAGTGGCTCTCCCGCAATTTCCGGGTAAGGGACGGAAGTCCCCAAGCAGGAGACTTGCGAACGTGAGCGAAAGCGAACGGAGCACAGTTGGGAGGGCGATTATGGTGTCAACACACGCCCGGTTAGGGTTAGCAATGTTGACGCAAGGGTAGAAATTGCGCGTCCGCTCCTGGTTTCGTGCCTACTTCTGCTGAGTTCCCGCCGTAATGTGAGTGGGTTCCAACGCTGTTCAAATGGTCATAAATGCTATTGTGCAAATTTCCTCAGTAGCTTGTGTATGATAACTCATCTGGCAGTCAAAGAACCTACATCGATTCGGTCGTGATGCTGAGTTGCGCCTGGACCCACCCGACAAGTACCTGGCGAATCCGCCGCACCCTCTTGAATTAAAACGGGGGAGGATGGACATTTTCAATGCGCCAAAGAGAGCGAGGGACTGGTCACCAAAATGCTGATTCAAAATCTCCTAGCCCGCTTAAGCTGCTCACCTCCGTCACCAGCCGCCTATAAGTGGACCCCATATTCAGTCTTGAATACAGAAACATGAGAAGCACAAGAAATGGAAGAAACCTCCGGCGTTCGCAAGTCTGGACAATGCTCTAGAGAGCAAGCGGCAACAGGAAACCGGTCAAGAATCACCAAACGAATTCAATCCAAAAAGAGAAGATATGAATGAGCTCCTATGATTGGCACAACATTCGGTCGTTATGTCATTGAAAGCAAGCTTGGCGTCGGCAGCATGGGTGTGGTTTATCGTGCTCGGGATCTTAGGCTGGACCGCGAGGTCGCCATCAAGGTCTTGAATCAAAGCTTGCTATCGGATCCCACGGCGTGGGGTTGGCTTCTCCGGGAAGCAAAAATCGCCTCTGCCCTTAATCATCCTTGCATTTGTACCGTCCATGACATCGGTGAAGAAGCCGGACAACCCTATATCGCCATGGAGTACGTCGAGGGTCAGACCTTAGGCAGTCTTTTGATCCCATCCGGACTCCCGCCTACTCTCGTACGCCGTTATGGCAGCTTGATCGCCGATGCCCTTGGCCACGCCCACGAGCGCGGAATCATCCACAGGGACATCAAAAGCTCGAACGTGCTGGCAACACCCGATGGAGCTCTGACAATCCTGGACTTTGGGCTGTCGAGGCGTATACGGCTGGACTCGCAGAATCGCCTCGCAACCTCAAGCTCTTCGATAGATGGGATCGGCCCCATCGTCGGCACCACCCATTATATGGCTCCCGAGATCCTACGTGGTGAACGGGCTTATGTGTGGAGTGACATTTGGTCGTTGGGCGTGCTTATTTACGAGATGGCATCCGGCATACTTCCCTTTGTGGGGAACACCGTGTTTGAGTTAACCACCGCCATCATGGCGAGTGAGATGAACCCCATTCCGGAAAGAGTCCCTGCCTATTTAGCGCGGGTCATCGGGTACTGTCTGAAAAAGGATCCCACTGCCCGCTACCATTGTGCGAGAGACGTGGCGAATGATCTGGCGAAGCCCCGCAGTAACACCATGAGAGAAACAAGCAAGCACCGGACTCCGATGGAGTTTGGGCGCTGGATAGCTCATTCCTATTCCCGTCGCCGTTCATGGGGCTTTACACGTCCATCTGACAGGTACGATGGGCATGACCACAACTATGCGGAAGGTGGGGCGGCTCTGAACTGCGCTCTTTGTCGGGATAAATCCCGCTCTTCCGGCGACCCGAAGAGAATGGTTCGCGCGGATAAGGAATTCGGGTTAATGACTCACAGTCAACTTACGGACGGCCGACGGGAACTATTGATCCACATGCTTGGTCCACTGGGGGCAGGCACTGTTTCGGACATTTTAGGTCAAGTCGGTCCCTTGCGTCCCCACACCCGGGCAAAGAAGGAATCGTCACTGCGCGCCGGGGGGCAAGGGGAACCGAAAGATGGCCGATATCACAATTCGGGATTAAGTTGATTGTTGGCTGAACGGGTAATCCAAGGAAGGGTTCTGTCCAATGGATACTGCAAATAAGTCGACCGGTCACGAGGACGACAATTTCACCGGGGCGCTGGGTGTCCTCGAAGGCGCGGTGGATGGGTTCGTCGCCTGCGATTCCGAGCTTCGTATGATCTATCTTAACACTGCCGCTGAACGGCTGTACGGTAAGTCGAAGCCGGGGCTTCTGGGCAAAACTCCGTGGGAAGCGTCATCCGATTTGGCTGGGAGCGAGTTGGAACACGAGGTCCGGCGTGTCCTGGCAGAGCGCATGCCTGGAACGCTCGAATGCTACCACCGCAATACGGCGTGCTGGCTGGAGGTTCGAGTGGCGCCGGTGGAGGGAGGCGGTATCTCCCTCTGGCTTCGGGATATCACCAAGCGCAAGCGGGCGGATGAGGCGCTGCGCAAAAGCGAGGAACGGTTCCGGCTATTTATGAACAACAGCCCTACCGTCGCCTGGATGAAAGATGAACAGGGCCATTGCGTCTACATTAACGAGCCCTATCAAAAACACTTCGGCGTTCGGCTGGAAGACCGGCTGGGCAAGACGGATTTCGAGGTCTACCCGCTGGCGATCGCCGAGCAATTCAGGAAGAACGACCGGGCCGCCCTGGTCGCGGGCCATTCGATAGAATTTACCGAGGAATCGGTAAATCGCGACGGAAAGCAATGCTTCTGGTTCTCCTATAAGTTCCCGTTTCAAGACTCCTCCGGTCAGGTCCTTGTGGCGGGAATCGGCTTGGACATCACCGAGCGCAAGCAGGCCGAGGAGGCGTTGCGCCAGAGTGAAACCAAGCTGAAAGAAGCATTGCGGGCCGCCCAAATGGGCGCTTGGGAGTGGACGGTGGAGACTGACACCGTCACCTGGGATGAAAACCTCTATCGCATCGCGGATCGAGATCCGAAACTGCCTGCGCCCCGCTACCAGGAGATCTCACAGATTTTTGCCCCAGGGAGTTTGGAACCACACAAGGCGGCGGTGGAGAAAGCCCTCGCCGCCGGGACTCCTTACGTGCTCGACCTGGAGATGGTCCGCCCCGACGGCTCAAAGAGGTGGGTGGTTGCCCGTGGGGAGCCGCGGCACGATGCCAGTGGGCGCATCACGCATCTCCGCGGCACAGTGCAGGATATCACCGAGCGCAAACGGGCGGAGGAAAGGTTGGCGGAATACGAGAAAGCTGTGGAAGGTTCAGAGGACATGATCGTGGTGGTCAACCGGGAATACCGCTACCTGATTGCAAATCAGGAGTTCCTGAACCAGCGGCGTATGGAACGAGGCGAGGTCGTAGGACATCTGGCTTCCGAGGTGCTTGGTCAAGAGGTTTTTGAGCAGGCCGTGAAAAGCAAATTAGACGAGTGTTTCCAGGGCAGAGTCGTTCGCTACGAGATGAAGCACAAGTATCCCACGCTGGGCGAAAGGGACTTATCGGTCACCTACTTTCCCATCGAAGGCGCCACGGGGATCGACCGGGCGGCCTGTGTTATGCGGGACATCACCGAGCGCAAGCGCGCCGAAAAGGCACTCAGCGACAGCGAGTACTGGCTGAAGGAGTCACAGCGAATCTCCCAGATCGGCAGCTATGTACTGGATACTATATCGGGTGTCCTTACCACTTCCGAGACCACGGATAGGATATTCGGCATCGGGCCCGACTACCCTCGAACCGTCGATGGCTTGAAGGCGGTGATCCATCCCGAACAACGCGAAGAAGTGATGGACTACTTCACCGATGAGGTTCTCGGGCAATCGAAGCCCTTCGACCGCGAGTACAGGATTATCCGTCCCTCCGACGGACAGATTCGGTGGGTGCATGGACGCGGTGCCCTGGTTTGCGATGCCGCCGCCAAGTTAACCGCGATGGCCGGAACAATTCAGGACATCACGGTGCACAAGGCGCTCGAAGAAAAGTTGCGTCAGGCTCAAAAGCTTGAGGGACTGGGCCGGTTGGCGGGCGGCGTCGCCCACGACTTCAACAATCTGCTGACCGTCATAAACGGCTACGGCACCTTGCTGCTGCGCGAGTTGAAAGACGGAGATCCGCTGCGGGAGTCGGTTGAGGAAATTCACAAGGCAGGGGAACAGGCAGCGAGCCTAACCCGGCAACTTCTGATGTTCAGCCGCAAACAACTCATCGAACCTCGACCGCTCGACCTGAATCAGTTGATCAGCGACAACCTGGGCATGCTCCAGCGATTGGTGGGAGAGGACATCGAGGTAGAAACGCGGTTTGCCCCCTCGGTGGGGACTGTTTTAGCCGATCCCGGACAAATGCACCAGGTGTTGTTGAATCTCGCCGTGAACGCCCGCGATGCGATGCCACGGGGTGGAAGTCTCATGCTCGCCACGTCCAATGCCGACGTGAAGGAAGGCGACTCTGCCCTGCACCCCGGTCTCGCACCCGGACGCTACGTATTGATCTCAGTTGCCGATAACGGAACCGGCATAGAAGCCGAAGCCCGGGAGCATATATTTGATCCTTTCTTCACCACAAAGGGCCAGGGAGAGGGTACCGGCCTAGGGCTCGCCACTGTTTACGGGATTGTTCAGCAGGCCGGTGGGTCAATTTCGGCTCACAGCGAACCCGGCCACGGCGCCACCTTCCTAATCTATCTGCCTCGGACCAAAGCCTCCGTCACCGCCCGCCACAAGACCGCACCGGGATCCTTCGCCCATGAGGGCACAGAGACCGTTCTGGTGGTGGAAGACCAGGACCCGGTCCGCAAGTTGACCGTACGGATACTCAAGGACCACGGTTACCGGGTTCTGGATGCGGCACAGGGCGAAGAGGCCTTGTTGCTGGCGGAGCGCTACTCCAAACCTATTCATCTGCTGCTGACGGACGTGGTCATGCCCGGCATGACCGGCCCGGAACTCGCGAAGCGCCTCAAACCGATGCGCCCCGCGATGCAGGTGCTCTACATGTCGGGCTTTGCTGCGGATGTTATCACCAGTCGGGGCTTGCTGGGCCCGGGTCAGATCCACATCAACAAGCCCTTTGCCCCGGAGGATCTGGTGCTGAAGATACGGGCGTTGCTGGGGTCCGCACCGGCCCCGGAGGCAGCCAGAGTACTGGTGGTGGATGATGAGAGTCATGTGCGTACCCTCTTTCAAAAGATACTGGCAGGTGGCGGCTACAAGGTGCAAATCGCCAAAGACGGCAACCAGGGATTGAGAATGGTGCGCGCCCAACGGTTCGATCTTGTTGTGGTGGACTTGGTCATGCCAGAGAGAGAAGGGATTGATATCATCCAGACCGTGCACAAAGAGCAGCCGGATCTGAAGATCATCGCGGTGTCGGGGGCCTTCGGGGGTGGGTTCCTGAATGTGGCGAAGCTGTTGGGGGCGAATATGGCCCTGGCCAAGCCAGTGGAGTCGGGCAAGTTGCTCGAGGCCGTTCGGGATGTTCTAGGAAAGACTCATTAGCCGGTCAGAAAGAGGATTGTGCAGTCTATTTGACCTGACCCCGCTTGTGAGGGAGGTCCAATCAGAGAGCGTCCTTCCATCATGAAGAAGAAACTGCTGTTCATCGACGCCGATATTTCTTTGCAGAACCAGAGCGTTCCCATCTTGATGAGGATGGGGTACACAGTTAGCGTTGCCGGATCAGGAATCGCCGCACTCGCCATACTCGAAGCCATCAAATTTGATGTTGGGTTGATCGATCTTGGTCTGGCTGGGTTGGATGGTAGTGATCTGCTCTCTACCCTGGAGCACCGCGAACCCGGCATGGACTTGATTTTGATGGTGGACGAAAGCCGCAATGTTACTCGGAATCAGCCCCTGCGTTTGAGCGGACATCCATTATTGACCAAGCCTCTAACCCGGATTTCTCAGAGGGTTTCACAAAACTCTAAGTGGTTTGGTTGCAAGCAGTTACAGACCCTCGCTGCGCCGTCATTCTAACCACCGCAACTCCTTGTGGTACAAGGACTTATGGTTTGTGTAGGCCATTTTCTTGCCCACTTAAGGGGCTTTTTCGACCCCGTATGGTCAAAATATTCGACCGGACGATTCAGCGCCAGATCACGTATGATGTACGGTCACCATGCAAAACAAAAAATGGGTGCGGTTGTTGGCCTATGTAACGGGTCTGGTAAACCAGCAGTTGCT
>Ga0326728_10020951_pt1 | contig 12372 bp, 11 predicted proteins | sample MB3enrmetagenome_FD_207602 | JGI IMG/M metagenome (GOLD analysis project Ga0326728, IMG submission 207602) | Lab enriched peat soil microbial communities from McLean, Ithaca, NY, United States - MB31MN | ecosystem: Environmental > Terrestrial > Soil > Wetlands > Peat | place: USA: New York...
CGTGAAGTGAGGCAGGTGTTCGGGCCTCTCGGTCATTTTGATCCCTCTGATCGATGCCCTCCTGCGCCACACTCCCTTGATCGTGTTGGCAACGTGGTCCAAATGGCTTGCGGTGTACACCCTTCTCGGGATGGCAAGGCGGACGAGCTCCAGAGGGACCTCTCCACCGCTCTCCGAACCAAACATGATGCCTCCTATCTCGCACGTGCGCACCGCTCCCTCCCTGTAAATCTCAACCACCAGCGCCTGCCCCGGCAACTGACTGGCGGACAGGTGAGGGAGGAAAGCCTTCGCGTCAAGGTAGATGCCGTGTCCTCCTGGAGGATGCAGGAAGGGTATCCCTTCCTCGTCAAGGAGACCGGCAAGGTACCTTACCTGGCCAACCCTGTGTTCTAGGTAGGACAGGTCCATCGCTTCCTCAAGACCAACCGACACGGCCTCCAGGTCCCTCCTGGCCAGTCCGCCGTAGGTCGGGAACCCCTCGAAGACGATCAGGAGCTCCTTCAGCTTGTCGAAGAGGTTCTTGTCGCGTGTTGCCACAAAGCCGCCGATGTTGACGAGCCCGTCCTTCTTTGCGCTCATCGTGGCGCCGTCGGCGAGGGAGAAGATCTCCTTCCCGATCTCGGCTATCGTCTTGTTGCCCATTCCCGGTTCCCGCTCTCGAATGAAGAAGGAGTTCTCAGCCCACCTGCACATGTCAAGGTAGAATGGGACACCATGGGCGTGAGCGATCCCGGACACCTCCCTGATGTTCTTCATCGACACCGGCTGGCCGCCGCCCGTGTTGTTGGTGATCGTCATCATGACCACGGGGACCTTACCTGGACCCTCGTCGTGGAGCAGCTTCTCCAGTAGAGCTCCATCCATGTCTCCCTTGAATGGGTAGTTGCTCACAATGTCATAGGCCTCCTTGCCTGCAAGGTTCACGGCCTTGGCACCGTTCCTCTTGACATGCTCCTGCGTGGTGTCGAAATGCATGTTGTTCGGGATCGTGGTCCCGGGCTTTGCCATCACCGAGAAGAGCAGGTTCTCTGCCGCGCGTCCCTGGTGGGTCGGCAGGATGTAGGGAAAACCAGTGATGCCACGGACAGTCTCCTCGAACCTCTTGAAGTTGCGGCTGCCTGCGTAGGTCTCGTCCCCCAGCATCATGGCGGCCCACTGACGGTCGCTCATGGCAGATGTTCCTGAGTCGGTCAGGAGATCTATGAATATCTCGTCGGAGACCAGATTGAAGAGATTGAAGGAGGCCCGGTTCAGGGCGTGCTCCCTCTCCTCCTTGGATGGAAGCCGGATCCTCTCGACGACCTTGATCTTGTAGGGCTCCAAGGGCAGTGCCGGATGTGGCTGCGTCATGGTGAAGCCCCAAGCACTAGGAGAATATTAAACCCCAAGGCGGGGCTTCAGCTCGGTCATGAACGGCTCTGCCATGTACAGGCCGAGCATCGCCGTGGACTGGTGGATATGTCCGGCCCGCAGCTTCCTGTAGGCCTCCCTTACCGGTATGAGTACGGTCTGGAGCCCTTCAGTACTCTCTGGCCGTGCCTTGCCCTCGACCAGGTCTCTTGCGAGGAATATGTTGCCCTTGTGGGAGGATATGTGGGGCACGGGGTAGAACCACCCGAGAAGGGTCATCTTCTTCGCCCTGTAACCGGTCTCCTCCTCGAGCTCTCTCATCGCGGTCTGCCTGGGAGTCTCTCCGGGGTCGATCATTCCTCCAGGGAGCTCGAGCAGAGAATCGCCTACTGGTGGCCGATAGTTGTCGACGAAAACAATCTCCCCCTCGTCGGTCACGGGGACTATGGTCGAGAAGGGCGGGCCCTCGAAGCGGGTGTAGAGCATCGTCTTCCCGTCCGGGAGCTCCAGCACGTCCTCATGCAATTCAAAGTGGGATGAACGGTGCACGAGACGAGTAGAAAGCCTCTCCCACGATGCCACGACCTGGCGAGTTCGCGTCTCCTTATTACTTTGAGTAAGCGGCCATGAGGTAAGTCGATCCATGGGCCTATCTTTTATATACCGTGGGAGAGTCGCTCTCACCGTCCAGAACCCTCGGTATCGAGGAGAGATGCGGGCATAGTATAGCCTGGTTAGAACGGTGGCTTGCCAAGCCATCGGCGCGGGTTCAAATCCCGCTGCCCGCATTCTTTCGACAGTATCAGTCGATGTCCATGCTTGTCACAATTATGTCCGTGGCCTTGGGGTCATGGATGTCGGTTGAGGTCTCAACCTCCAGTTCCGCCCCCTGAGCGATCGTTCCATCAACGGTCCGGGGCCATTCCTCCTTCATGTGGTCGCCGGGGATCTCAGAGAGCGCGCCGATCCAGAGGCGCACCTTGGTCACCTTCCTGGCCCCGTTCGCCTTGGCCACCTCGACTATCTTCTCGCGTATCTCCCGAAGCAAAGCTTCCTCGTGCAAGTTCATTCCCCTCCTGCAGGAGAAACGTGAGCGATCTCGCTCGCAATCCTATCGACCACATCCTCAACGGCTCGTGCGACCGAGGTCGTCAGCCCGGTGCCGAGTGTGAAATCGGTCGCTTCGATGCCGTATATGACGAGCTTTCTGGGAAACCGCTTGAGAGACTGACCTATGGAGACTGCATCCGCGAGAGACAGCCCGTGGGTCGAGGTCGACCCGAGGGGCGATGCGAGAGGCTCGGACCCGACCTCGATCCGGACGATCGTGCCCGGAGCCTTGCCCGACTGGACGGCGTCTACTACTATCACGATGTCCGCTCCGTCCCAGAGGTCAATGAGCGCGGTGGCGTCATTCTGGCAGTCCTTGAACTGAACGCCCTTCAAGACGCGCTTCTTCAGCCTCCTCAGTGCCTCTAGCCCGCACCCATCGTCACCCCGGTCGTCGTTGCCGAGGCCGATGACCAGCGGAGGACTGCCTCCTATGCCTTTCGTGTGGGTCTTGGAAACCTTCACTCCCGCGTTATGTTCAGCTTCAGGAAGTGTGTCGCGCACGAGATGCATGGGTCGTAGTTCCGTATCGAGTGCTCGCACATGGCCGTGAGCTCAGCGTCGGACTTGTCGAGCGACTTCGAGACCAGGTCCCTCAGGTCCTCCTCCATCCTCTTCTTGTTCTGTGCCGTTGGTGGAGTGATCTTCGCTTCCTGGATGAGCCCATCCGCGCCTATCTTGTACTTGTGGAAAAGGATCCCACGTGGGGCCTCCGAAATGCCGCACCCGACTCCTCCCGCGAACTTCGCTGGAGGTTCGACGAAGGACTTCTCCGGTTGCTTGTACTGCTCGATGATGCGTATGGATTCCTCGACCGCCATCACTGTCTCGACTGCCCTCACGATCATTCCCTTGTAGGGGTTCCGCACGACCGGTTCGAGTCCGACCTCCTTTGCCATCTTGGCTGCGCGCGGGGTCAGCTTGTCGTGGTTGATCGCGTACCGGGCGAGCGGGCCAACGAAGTATGAGGTCCTCCCATCCTTCTTGACCGACTGGAGCGCGTTCGCGTACGGTGCATGGTATTCATCGAAGACATCCTCGTACTTGGTCACCGGCACGTTGACGCCCTTGTTGGAGACGACGTTCCCGTCGAGCATCGCGTACTCGTCATCGCGCCTCAGGGCAACGAACTCGTAGTCGTGCTCGACTGCCGGGTACTTCAGAGTGGCGGTCAGCCTGACGGTCTCTTCTGCCAGTGCGAGCGCTGTGTCGAGGCGCGGGCGAAGAGTCATGAGTTCCTCCTTTGTTGGTGTCCGGTAGAAACCTCCGACTCGGACGTTTATCGGGTGGATCTCACGGCCGCCAAGGAGGGTCATGATGTCGTTACCGATCTTCTTCAGCGTGAGCGCCTTCACCACCGCTTCCGGGTTGACCTTGGCCAACTGGAGCGCGTCGGGCAGGGCGAAGAAGTCCGGTGCCTGGAGGAGGTAGATGTGGAGCGGGTGGCTCTCGATCCATTCCCCGCAGTATAGTAGCCGTCTTAACGCCCGGAGCTGCCCATCGACCTTGATGCCGAGCGCGTTCTCCATGGCGTTGCAGGAGGACATTTGGTATGCAACCGGGCAGATTCCGCAGATACGGGCGGTGATGTCCGGGGCCTCGGTGTACATCCTGCCGCGCAGGAATGCCTCGAAGAAACGGGGAGCCTCGAAGATCCTCAGCTCAACGTCCTTGACGGTCTTGTCCTTGATGGTCACGTGCAGGGCACCCTCTCCTTCGACCCTGGTGATGTAGTCAACGGCTATCGTGCGGTCGCTCATTTGGGTGACCTCCCTGGCTCCGCTGCGTCAGCGGCCGCCCTGAATTCCGCCGCGTTGGCGTTGAAGGTCCTGAAGAAGCGCTTGATCGCGACCGGGGACATCCCTTTCGCGGCGAAATCCTTCGAGATGGAGGCGGTGTTAGGGGTGTCCTGTGGCCCGAAGCAGCCGTAACATCCCCGGTTGTAGGACGGGCATATCGCCCCGCAGCCCGTCTGGGTGACGGGTCCCATGCAGGGAGTTCCGTAGCCGACCATCACGCAGACGTTGCCCTTGCGCTTGCACTCCACGCAGACGGTCTCGGTGGGGAGATTTGGTGCGCGCTTGTAGAGCAGCGAGGAAACGGCTTCGAGAAGCTGGTACTTGCTGATCGGACAGCCCCTGAGCTCAAGGTCAACGGTGACGTTCTCCTTGATCGAGGTCGATGTGCTGAGCGTCTTCAGCGCCTCCGGGTGCTGGTAGACCGTCTTCTTGTAGTCCTCGACGTTGGCGAAGTTCTTCAGTCCCTGTATCCCGCCGGCAGTCGCGCAGGCTCCGATCGCTATGACGAGCTTGGACTCGGCCCGGATCTCCTTGATCCTCTGCTGGTCCTCTGGGGTCGTCACGGATCCCTCCACGAGAGAAATGTCGTAAGGTCCTGGTGCGATCGCGCTCGATGCCTCGCGGAAGTCAACGATGTCGAGCGCCCCCGCGACGGCGAGAAGCTCCTCCTCGCAGTCGAGTATCGAGAGCTGGCATCCGTCACACGAGGCAAACTTCCATACGCCGAGTTTCGGTTTTGCAGCCATTTTAAACCTCCTTCGCGAACATGAACGATTTGATGTCGCTGTACTTGAAGACCGGTCCGTCACGGCACACGAAGATCGGTCCGTACTGGCAGTGACCGCAGAACCCGACGGCGCACTTCATGTTCCTCTCGAGGGAAACGTAGATCCTGTCATCGGGTATCCCGCGTCCCGTCAGGGACTGGATGACGAACTTCATCATGATGTCAGGGCCGCAGACCAGGGCGACGGTGTTCTTGGGGTCGAACCGTGCATCTGGTATCCGGGTCGTCACCACGCCCACGTCCCCGTACCATTCGCGTCCGGCCGCATCGACGGTCACCTGGAACCTCCAATCCTGTATCGCGCGCCACCTCTGGATCTCGTCGTTGTAGACGATGTCCTTGGGTGACCTGGCTCCGTACATGACCTCGATCCGTTCGTACTGCGAGCGGTTGTTGATGAGATCGTAAAGGGCGGGTCTCAACGGTGCGAGCCCAAGGCCCCCTCCGACGACCACGACATCGTGGTGCTTCATCTCCTCCATGGGCCAGGACACGCCGTAAGGCCCGCGGACGCCGACCACTGACCCGGGCTCGAGCGAGGTGAGGGCGTTCGTGATCTTCCCGACCGCGCGTATGGTATGGGTGAGCTTGTCCCTCTTCTTGGGGTCGCCGCTGACCGATATCGCGGCCTCGCCGACTCCGTGTGAGTAGAGCATGTTGAACTGTCCTGGCTTGAAGGCGGGTATCTGGCCCCCATTTGCCGGTACCATCACGAGGGTGGTCGTGTCTGCCGTCTCGGCTGACCGCTTCTCGATGATGTACGGGGTCAGGACGAAGGGGTTGGGAACTGATGAAGATGCTGAGGCTTTTTCAGACGCCATAGACATCCATCAGCTGCAGGCGTGTGTTCTCCAACCTGTTTCCGACCACCGGGAGGAGGCGGAGCAGGAAGTTGTAGCCGTCCTTTGGGTTCGACTCGAGGTTCTCTCGCAGTAGCTCTGCGTCAAGTGCGATCACCTGAGTGCTCTTCAGTGCCCTGGCATCGAATGACCAGCGGAAGGGCGGGACCATCCAGGACCAGCCAACGACCTCTCCGTCGCCGACGGTCTCGATTGTCAGGCGGTCCTTCTCTGGACGAGCGAGCTCGAGGGCGACCTTGCCCTGCAGCACCAGGAAGAACTTGTCGGCGGTCTCTCCTTCCTTGAAGAGCATCTCACCGCGTTCGTAGCTCCGTTGTACTGCCTTGTTGCTCACAAGCTGGATGAATTTTGCGTCCAGCCCGTGCATGAACGGATGTTCGGCGATTGTCGCGCTCAGACTCTTACTTGTTTTTCCACTCATGTTTTTACCCCCGATTGCTGAACCTTCCCTGGAGAGGCCCGTATCGCAGCGGCCTCTTCTGTGATGTCAATGCCGACAGGGCACCACGTGATGCACCTGCCGCACCCAACGCAACCCAGCGTCCCGAACTGGTCCTTCCAGCCGGCAAGCTTGTGGGTGTGCCATTGGCGGTAGCGGGAAACAGCGCTCTTGCGGACGCTCTTTCCCAGTAGCTCTGTGAACTGCAGGTTGAAGCAGGAGTCCCAGCGGCGCCACCTCTCGGAGGTCTTTCCGGCGAGGTCGGGTATCTCCTCGGTGGTGCTGCAGAAGCACGTCGGGCAGGACATCGTGCAGTTCGCGCACAGCAGGCAGCGCTTGGAGACCTCCTCCCAGCGGGGGTGGTCCAAGTTCGACTGCAGCAGTTCGCGGATACCGTTGGTGTCCAGCTTCCTTCCCATCTTGGTGCTCACCTCGGTCGCCTGGTCCGCAACCGCCTTCGTGTCGGCCGGCGGAGCCGGGCGTGTCGGGACCTTGGCTAGGACAGCCGCCCCTGCGGGTGTTCCTATCTCTATCACGAAGCTGTGTCTCTTTCCAGATAGTATCTCAGTGAGCGCGAGGTCGTGGTTTCCCTTGACGGCCGGGCCAGTTCCCATCGAGGCGCAGAAGCAGGTCTCTCCGGCCTGGGAGCACTGGACTGCGATCTTGAGGATGCGGCTCCTCCTCGCATGATAGGCGGCATCGGCCACTGCACTGTCGAAGACCTTGTCCTGGATGCTGACGGCGGCGAGCTCGCAGGCCCGCATTCCCAGGAAGGCCATCTTTGGTCCATCTGTGGGCTCGGGCGTGATCTTGAATGACTTTCCCTCCTTGTTGAGCGTCCACAGGCGTTCCCGGGAGAGGTAGAGGTACTTCTTCCAGCTGTGAGGCCCGACGTTGTAGCCAAAGAGGGCGGCGTCCTTGCGCTTCTCGATGCGGTACTTGCCGGGCGCCTGCTTGTCTGTCCACCCTATTGGCAGGTCCGACTCCTGCTTGATGTCACCAAGAACGATGACATTGTCGCGGACGGTCGGCCCCACTACCTTGTAGCCCATCCCCTGGATGGACGAAAGGAACTTGGGGAAGTCGGCTCGTTCGAGAAGAACCCGGTCGCCTACAGAAAGCCCCGACATAGTTTGCACTCCGAATTATTGTTCGGTAGAGGAACCTCAAACTGGCCTATTCTGTGGAGTAGATAAATCTAGTGGATGCGAACTCTTTTGCACATCAGGAAAATGCAAAAGAAGCGAGCGCCTGTGGCTCACCTACCGACCTCGGGCTCAGCGGTCCCATCCAGGGGATCACCGCCGAGGGAGACGCCTCCGGGGTCGATGGGATGTAGACGAGGTCCACGACCCTCGGCGAGCTGAGCTTGAGCTTCTGGTCGATCTCCCTGTCGCGCCTTCTGCACCATGCGAGGTACTGCTGCACGAGGAGGCTCGCCTCATCGGAAGTGGTGAGGGGTGGAACGGCCGGGAGCGACGAGAGCGGCCCGGGAGCAGCTCCGGCAACGACGTTCGTGACCAGCCCGCCCCCGCTGATCGCGGTCTCCCTCCCAGCCATCCGGTCACGCCACCCTACCTGCTCTCTCGCCCCGAAGACGTCGGTCACGACGCGGGAGGGATCGCTCAGGGAGAGCGCACCAGGGTCGAGAGCGAACGTTGCCGCCACGAGCATGGTCTCGGCGACCTCGACTCCGCGCGCCTTCCACAGTGCGCCGGTCTGGAACGAGTAGGGCACCTGCACCACCCAGAAGGGCACCACGAGACTTCCTGGAGCGCGGACGGACTTCACCGACCCCTGGCCCATCTGCGCCTTTCTCATCTCCCCGGTCATCCAGAGGACGGTCTCGATCCGCGAGGCCTTGCCCATGTTCACGGCCCAGGTGGGACTGGTGTTGGGAAGGAGGACCGTCAGTTGCTTCAGCAGTGCCTGGACCGCGAGAAGAGAGCGGTCAGAGCTTCCCCCCTGGGAGGTCGAGAGTATGTCTGCGAGATAGGAGCTCGCCCGCGTCAGTGCGAGTTCCTCCTCTATGCCGGTGATCATGAGGGATAGGTCGAAGTTGCTCTGGGCAAGGTCGTGTGCCTTGGTCAGGTCCGCGAGAGCGGCCTGGATTGCCGGACGGGAGTCCCTCGGGTGACCCTGGGTGACCTGGTCGAGCGCTTCTCCAAGATGGGAGAGCCCCTGCAGCCGGGATTGCAGGGCGGCGAGCTGCGGGACGTTCTTAAGGGTCTCCGCGGCATCCTTACAGTTCCTGGCGATGAAGGGGTAACGTTCCGGGCGGGGCTGCGTGAGAAAGCCTGCGTTCGTGAGCAGGTGTGCATACGTTGTCGCGACCCCATCGACCTCGGCCATCAGCTTCCGACTTTCGTCATCAACGGCAAGGGAGGAGACGGAGCGGACCTTTGCCTGGAAGATGAAGGCGTCCTTGGGATCGTTCTGGACGTTCAGTCCCGAAGCAACAGTGAACGGCAGGGCTATCTGGCCATGGGAGAGAAGGTCGAAACAGCGGAACTTGAGCTCGCGGTACTCTGTCTCGAGGCTGGGGCGCACACCCTGCACGAAGAGGTTGTGGCGCGCGATCGGGTCTATGGCCCCGCCGCCGGCTCCGACGTCCAGGCCTACTGGAAGCGCCTGTCTCAGGAACGAGTTGATCTGGAGAGAAATCTGGTCCAGGAATGCACGTGCATCCACAAGGCGCTGCACCGTGCCGCAGTGCTGGCAGGTGAGCAGCTCTCCCGTTGCATCCGAGGGCAGAGGAGCCCCGCAGGATTTGCACCGCAGTGCCATCGTGTCCATGAGTCGCGGCCCGCTTCCTGAAGCCATGGTACCTGGACGCCTATGCCCCCGGGATGCGACTTCTCAGTTGCTCGATCTTGGCGTTCAGTCGGTCCTCGACCTCCTTGGAGCGTTGAAGGGCCCGCTCGTCGGCTACCTTGTCAACAGTGCTTGCACATCCCTTGCACGCGTAGACCGATCCACGGGTGAGATCGGCGGACGCAAGGCCGCTCCCCTGGCTCGAGGAGGACCACGGTCCCATCTCTCCCGGGAGCGCTACGAACTGTATTCCCTCCCCGGTCACTTCCCTGCCGCAGAACCAGCATTTCACCGAGTGCCCATACTGGTTCACCCGGGCGGCGGCAGCCTGGGCGCGCTCCGTGTTCCCGGCCTGCATCCACCAGTTGCGCGCGTTCTGGTTATGCTCAGCGGCGCGCTTTGGGTCCTGGCCAATGAGGGACTCTCCCATCTCCTCTTCAGCCAGGGCGGCGAAGAAGGGTGCCTTCATTGTTGTCGAGGTGGATTCGCGCTGGAATATCTCCGGAAGGATAAGGGTCTGGTTCCCGAGCTGGCGGTATCCCATCGAGAGGGCCTGGAACCTCTTTGCAAGGGCATCGTGTTCGGCCGGGGTCGCGGGACGAATGGAAAGGGTCTCTTTGTCCTCGGCGAGCAGGCCGGCCTCGCGGGCGAGAACAGAGGCTGGGATCTGCCGCGGTCCCAGCTTCATGGGGAGCCCGCCTAGCTGTGCGAGCGAGTTCGCTGCGGTCCGGTAATCGCCCGGCGCCGGATTCTGGCCCAGCCTGGCGAGGTCGGCGTAGGCAGATGCCAGGGTCGCCGCTGGCATGTTGCCATCCTTCGAGTATTTCCTCGCGGCATCAGCATACCTGTCCTGGGCCGTGCGGAAATCGCCTCTGAGCACCCGGTCATGACCGAGCTCCATCAGGTCGTCAGCGGTCTTGAGGAGCGGCATGTTGGTTATGTAGAGTGCAATCAGAGATAAAACAGGTCGTTTTCCCGCGCTCCTGGGGTAGACTCAGCCATGAGGAACCAGGAACCGGCAAGGGATCACCCCTCCGCGCCTGGCTCTGTCTCCCGGGCAAGCGCGGGGGGCGACACGATCTCGCTGATGGCTTTCTCTACGGCGACCTTGTCGGCCGCGAGGTCAGGGCGGACCTTCTCCATCTGGACGGGGTCGATCTCCGCCAGCCTCTTGCGTGCACCCTCGGCATCCCCCCGACGCGCGGCGATGTCCGCGAGACGAAGGAGAGCCTCCAGTTCGTCCGGGATGAGCTCTCCCTTCTGCGCCAGCCGGTAGGCTTCCATGATGCTGGCCTCCGCGCGAGCGAAGTCCCCCTGTTCGGTGAGAATCCTCCCGCCGTTCATGTGGATCGAGATGAACCCGAGCTTGTCCCCAACCTTCGAGATGTGCCCCTCGGCCTGCTTGTTCATCTCCTCTGCCCGTTGCAGCTGATGGTCGCGGATCAGGGCATCGCAGAGGTTGCACTCTATCCATCCCATCGTACGCGGGTCCTTCCCCTTCTCGGCCGTACTCAGGGCCTGCTCCATCAATCGGATCGCGGCTGCGAAATCCTTCACGTTCATGTGCACAAGGCCCATGTTGTTGATCGCTAGCGCAGCCTCTCCGGGATTCCCGTGCTCCTCGAGGACCTTCGCGGCCGAAAGGTATAGCGCCTCGACGCTGGAAAGGGAGACGTTCGGCTGGAGCGACTGGACGTTGGCAAGAGAGAGGCGAACTCGAGCAACATCGAGCGGCGTTCCCGAGCTCTCAAGGAGCTTCAGGGCGATTGCGTAGTGGTCCTGGGCCAGCGGGTAGTCCCCGGAGTAGAATGCGACGGATCCGCGGAGGCGGTGGGCGTTCGCGAGGAGCGGGGACTCCCTTTCCATCTTCCCGAGGATGGCGATCGCCTCTTCCAGGGTCGGGCCGGCCTTCTGTAGTTCGCCGCCGTGCACTAGGAGCCTTCCGAGGAATATCTTGAGGCGGCCTTCTTCCCGCAACGGGAAGTCCGCTGCCTTCTTCGCACCCTCAAGCTGCGATGTGATGATTGAGATCCCGCGCTCGATCTCCCCCACCGCATCCGTCTGGAGCGCGAGGTCAATGGCAAGGCTCACCTGCCCAGTGTAGTCGTTGGGATGCAGGCGGGCGAATGCCTCCACTGCCCTCTCAAGGTGCACGATGGTCACATGCTGCGCCTGGGCGGCCTTGGCGAGGTCAGCCGCCCTCAGGTTGTAGTCGAGCGACTTCGCATCTGCCCCTGCCAGGTACCAGTGCTGGGCCAGGTCGTAGACATGCTGAGGCCCCGTGATGGTCTGCGACTCGAGGGCCTCGGCCACTTTCTGGTGCAGTGAGCGGCGGCGGACCACATTGAGGGTTTCATACACTTCCTTGCGGGTGTTGTCGTCAATGAATTCGAGGTATTCCTCGCCTGTCTCCCGGACAATTCCCCTGTGGATCAGGGATTCCACCGTCTCCGCCAGCCGCTCCTCGTCCTCTCCGCTAGACTTCTGGAGCACGGAGAACGGGAACCGCTTCCCGATCACGCTGGCGTAAGAGAGCACGTGGCGCTCATTCTCGCGCAGGTCCCGAATCTGAAAGTGACGGGCCATGCGCGCTTCCTCGCCCCGGGGCAGGTCCATTATCTTCCCCGAGCTGGCTGCGGCTGGTCCCAGGTTCGCGAGCTCTCCTCTGACCAGCCTCTCCAGAAACAGGGGATTGCCCTCGGTCGTGGAGTACCACCTTGCCATGATTGATTCGGAGAAGGTGAGCCCTGGAGCGAGAAGGCCGATGTACTGCCGGGTCTCGTCCTCGGTAAGGGGACGGACGTCAACGGTGTGAAGAAGACCCGCGGCAACCAGCCCCTCCATCAGTGACTTTACGGCGGGCGGCTGCTCCGAGAGCGGGAGGCTAGTGGCGACCAGCCGAATGTGGTTCTCCCCCATCCTCCAAGCCAGATAGGCAAGGAAATCCAGTGATTCGGCATCCCCCAGGTGTATGTCCTCGAGCGCGAGCAGGAGATGGTGATCCGCTCCCAGTTCCTCCAGGTAACTGGTCAGTCCCTCGAAGAGCTCACGGCGGCGCTGCTCGACATGCCCCTTGCTCTCGGTGAGTTCCCGAAGGAGACGGGCCTCACGCTCCTCGCTGGTCTCGAGGGATGGAGTAAGCGCTACGAAGGCGAGCGGGAGGGGAAGTGATTCCCTGCCGCGCATCGATGATCTCCGGATGCCGAGTCC
>Ga0326728_10020952_pt1 | contig 12372 bp, 9 predicted proteins | sample MB3enrmetagenome_FD_207602 | JGI IMG/M metagenome (GOLD analysis project Ga0326728, IMG submission 207602) | Lab enriched peat soil microbial communities from McLean, Ithaca, NY, United States - MB31MN | ecosystem: Environmental > Terrestrial > Soil > Wetlands > Peat | place: USA: New York...
TTCGGGTATCATCCGACCCAAGCTCTGCGCAACCCGCGCGATACGTGGCATTTTGCCAGACGCGCCGTTCCGCTTCGGGACGGACAACGCCGGAGTCTTCGTCTTTCCGGGTGAGCGTGCCATCGCTATAAGAATAACAGGGTCGAGCCCCGTGCGAGCTGCCCAGCCGAAATGGCGTCCCCAAGGGGATTCGAACCCCTGTTACCGCCGTGAAAGGGCGATGTCCTAGGCCGGGCTAGACGATGGGGACTTTGGCTGGCCGGATGACAGGCTAACCCTTCTACTGTAGCTTTCGCCATGCCCCACCGTCAACCGCGCGTGCGGCGGGCAAAAAGCCGCAAACGGCCCCCCCTACCGCAAGTTGAACTTCTTCATCTTGTACCGCAGGGTATCCCGCGTGATCCGCAGCAGCCGCGCCGCCTGCGTCTGGTTGCCGCTGGTCTTATCCAGCGCCCGCAACAGCAGGCTGCGCTCGTTGTCTTCGAGCGAAAGCCCGTCGCCCGGCACGTCCAGGTTCACCGCCACCACCGCCGGCGCCCCCGGTTCCGGCCGCGAGATCGCGATCGGCAGGCTCGCCGGCGTGATCCGCGCCGATTCTTCCAGGATCATCGCCCGCTCGATGGCGTTGCGCAGCTCGCGCACGTTGCCCGGCCAGTCGTGCGAGATCAGCAGTTTGGCTGCCGCGTCGGTTACGCCTTCGATGTTGCGCTTGAATTTGCGGTTGTAGTGCTCGATGAAGAACCGCGTCAGCGGAACGATGTCTTCGGTCCGCTCCCGCAGCGGCGGAATCAGGATCTGGATCACGTTGAGCCGGAAGTACAGGTCCTGCCGGAACGCGCCTTCCTTTACCGCTTCCCGCAGGTTCTTGTTGGTGGCCGCCACCACGCGCAGGTCGAGGTTGATGTCCTTGAGCCCGCCCAGGCGCCGGAAACTCTGGTCCTCCAGCACGCGCAGCAGCTTGGCCTGCAGCATCAGCGGAATTTCGCCGATTTCGTCCAGAAACAGCGTGCCCTTGTCCGCCAGTTCGAAAATCCCGCGCTTTTGCGACCGCGCATCGGTGAATGCGCCTTTTTCGTAGCCGAACAGTTCGCTTTCCAGCAGCGTCTCCGGAATGGCCGCGCAGTTGATGGCGATGAACGGCTCCGATTGCCGCAGGCTCTGGTAATGCAGGGTCTTGGCGACCAGGTCCTTGCCCGTGCCGTTCTCGCCTTCGAGCAGGATCGTGGTGGCCTCGCTGGCCGCCACCCGGCGCACGAAGTTCAGCACCTCCCGCATGGGCGCCGATTCGGCGATCACCTCGCGCTTCTCGGGTGCCGACTCTTCGGTAATGTCCTTGATCGTGGCGACCACGCCGTTCAGGCGGCCCTCGTCGTCATACATCTGGGTGGTGCGCATCACCACCAGGCGCTCCATGCCGTTGTCGGTGCGCAGCCGGACCGTGCAATTGGGCGCGGCGGGCGTCTGGTTGAGCCCCACCAGCACCCCGCATCCCGGCTCGCACAGGCTGCACTTGAAGATCTCCTGGCAGTTCTTCCCCAGCATTTCCTCCGACGACATGCCGAACAGCTTCTCCGCCGAGCGGTTGACGCCCGTAATGCGGAATTCCGGATCGTACAAAACGAGAGCGTCGGAAAGCTGGTCGAACACCGCCTCCAGAACGCTGGTTCTCTGCCAGCCGGGCGTGAGCTTGGACATTTTTGCGGATTGACTCTCCGCCACCAGTCCCAACCTACACCACCCCTCCCCGAGCCGATGGCCGATAGTTGAAAGCTGATAGCTTCTTTAATAATAGCGAATAGCAGGGCCGTTGCGTCAATTGGCCCACTCCCTGAGGATTTCCCTGGGGAATTGACCCGCACGGGCCGGCCCAGCCACCGCAAACCTCGCGGAAGACTGGAGATACGCGGTGGAGATGCAATTGCTACTTCCGCCTGCGGAGGTAGCATGTCCCAGTTGAAGCTGATTCTGCCAGCCGCCATCGTCTTGGGCGGATTCCTGGTTTGCTCCACCGCCACGTACGGCAAACAGGAATATATGAAGGCGACCAAGAAGCAGTGCGTCTATTGCCACGCCAAGGTGTCCGCCGACAAAGACGTCATGAACAAGAACCTCACGGATGCCGGCAAGTACTACGCCGAGCACAAAAGCCTGGACGGTTACCAGGAGAAGAAGTAACCGCGTGGAAGGCGGGGGCGGGGAGTCGTTTATGATGCAAACAGTTCGGCTTTCGGTCGCTGATCGCGTCTACGCGGCTGCGGTTCGGGAAGCCCTGTCCCGAAGCTGTGCCTGTCACGTCGAATCCGTCGATCATCCGGACCCCGCATCGGACGGAGTCCTGGTCCTGGATGAATTCGCGTTCGCGCGATTGCCGCTCCCCTTGTCCAACCCGCAGCGGGTGGTGCTGATCACCCGCAAGGATCCCCAGTTGCTTGCCCAGGCCTGGGAAGCGGGAATCGTATCCGTGGTCTCCGAGGACGACCCCATTAACACCGTCCTGCTCGCCATCATGGCTGCATCGTTGCGTGTTGGCAAATCCCCCAGTTCGGCCACCCCAGGTGGAATATCCCCCAGTAATTCCTCCGATTCTGCGCCAATACGCCCACAAAATCGGACTTCTGGATCAAAACGTTGTAAAATCCAATAGTTACCTTCGGCGCTATCATGGACTCCCGCGTGCACTACCTTTCACTCCCGGAAAGGAGGTCGTTTCCAGTGACACGGTCTTTAGTAGAATTGGAGTCTATTGTCCGAGACAAAATCTGTAAACTCTGCACCGAGCGAACCGTCAGCGGGGAGTGTGGCCTGGAGGAACCGTCCGCTTGCGCCCTCTTCCGTCTCTTCCCTCAGGTCGCCCTGGCGATCCAATCGGTCGAAAGCGACGATATCGGCCCCTACATCGAGGCCATCCGCCGCAACGTCTGCTCGGTCTGCAACGACCAGGCCCCCGACGGCTCGTGCCAGACCCGGCAGATGGTGCAGTGTGCACTGGATGCCTATTTACTCCTGGTGGTGGATACCATTGAGGAAGCCACCGGGAAAACCTTCGACAAAAGGAATATCGGCCTGGCTGCGGGCTCGACCGCCGGCCAGGCGCCGCAAAACTTAACGGTGAAACTTAATTCTCAGTCGTAAAACTCAAAAGGAGGTCAACGATGCACATCAATTTGGTTCCGTTTATCGTTCTGTGGGTGATCCTCGCCGTGTCGGTCCTGGCGATGATCGCCTGGCGCAAAATGGTCGCCAGCCAGGAAGACGATTCGCTGCACGTGTTGCAGGGTTCGGTGGCCCAACAGGTCTCCGTGGCCCAGAAGCTCGAAGTCATCGACAAGTGGGGCAAAATCCTGACCATCATCACGATCGTCTACGGCGTGATCCTGGGGGCCGTTTACGTCTACCAGAATTTTGTCCAGATGTCCACCACTCAGGGAATGTGAATTCCATGATAGGGGGGACGGGCATGGCCGGCGGTGGTGGCACAGGCATTCCTGCCTGTGTTGTTCTTCTCCTCCTCCCCGCAATTCTGCTCCTGGCCGCCGGCGCCCGTCTCCAGGCGGCCGATTCCGCTCCCCCCGCCGAGTGCTCCTCCTGCCACGATCAGGCCGCCAAGCTGGAGAAAAGCGCCCACACGGGGCTCCCCTGCGAGACCTGCCACGAATCCCACGAGAAGTATCCCCACCCTGCCGGCATAGCCAAGCCTGTCTGCACCACGTGCCATGAGGCGCAGGGTGCCGACTACGCCGGCAGCGTGCACGGACTGGCGCGTAAGAGTGGAAACGAAGGCGCGCCCGATTGCGCCCTCTGCCACGGCAGCGCCCACGAGCTGCTCCCGCCCAAGTCGCCGGCCTTCCGCACCGCCGCCCCCGACACCTGCGGGATGTGCCACAACGATGTCGTCGAGCAATACCGCGCCAGCGTACATGGACAGGCCTTGGCGCGCGGCGTCGCCCAGGCCCCCCTGTGCACCGATTGCCACGGCGAACACAAAATCGTCAAACACACCAGCGCAGCCTCCCCCGTCAACGCGGCCCACATCCGCGACACCTGCGGGAGTTGCCACGGAGACGTCCGGCTCACCCAGAAATTCGGGCTGCCCTCCGATCGTCTCGTCACCTTCGATTCGTCCTTCCACGGCCTGGCCGCCAAGTCCGGTTCGCAGACCGTGGCCAACTGCTCCAGTTGCCACGGCGTGCACGATATCCTGCCCTCGTCGGACCCCAAGTCGATGATCAACCCCAGGAATCTGCCCAAAACCTGCGGTCAGTGCCACCCCGGCGCCGGCACCCGTTTTGCCATCAGCCAGGTGCATGTCTCCGAGGGCCGCGCGGAGCCCGCGGCGCTCCGCGTGGTGCGGGAGTTTTACCTCCTGTTGATTCCGGTGACCATCGGCCTGATGATTCTTCACAATGGCGGCGATTGGCTGCGCAAGCTGATCCGCACGCGCTTCTCAGTAGCACGGGCATCCTTGCCGGTAGCACAGGCATTCTTGCCTGTGAAGTCTCCGGAAATCCGCATGCTGCCCTTCGAGCGCGTCCAGCACGCCGTTCTGGTCATCTCGTTTTTCACGCTGGTCTGGACCGGTTTCGCCCTCCGCTACCCGGACCAGGCATGGGCCCGTCCGCTGCTCATGATGGAAGGCACGCATTCCATGCGTAGCCTGATCCATCGCGTGGCCGCGGTCGTCTTCCTCGCCATCAGCATCACGCACCTGGTCTCGCTCATGGTCAGCCCCAAATTGCGCGATCATTGGAAAGAGATGCTGCCCAATATCAACGACCCCCGCGAGGCGCTGTCTGGTTTCGCCTATAACCTGGGCCTGGGCGACCGCCAGCCGGTGCGCTCCGCCCACAGCTACGTGGAAAAGGCCGAGTATTGGGCCGTGGTTTGGGGCGCCGTAGTCATGGCCGCCAGCGGCCTGTTCCTCTGGGCCGATTCGCTGGTTTTGAGGCTCCTCCCGAAGGCCTGGCTCGATGTGGCCACTTCCGTGCATTTCTACGAGGCTGTGCTCGCCACCCTGGCGATTGTGGTCTGGCATTTTTACTCCGTCATTTTCGATCCCGATGTCTACCCGCTGAACACCGCCTTCCTCACCGGCACGAGCGTCACGAAGAAGCCGGAGCATGCCAAGGCTCCGGCACCCTCCAGGCTGCCGGCAGGGTCGCCGCAGGAAGAGCCGGCAGCGGGAGATTGACCCACTTTCCATGACGCCCAACAACTCTGTACCGAAGGACCGGGGGTGGCTGTCCCCGGTCATTTACCTCGCCAATAACTGGATCAGCCTGGCGGGCGTGGTGATCGTCACCACCGCCACCATCTTCTGGCTCTTCGTCCTGCCAACCACCTTGCGCGGCGGAAGCAGGAATCCCTATGTCGGCATTCTTTCCTTCCTGGTTCTGCCGGCTCCGTTCTTCCTCGGCTTGTTCCTGATTCCCTTTGGCATCTGGCTCAAGCGCAAACGCGAGGGCCGAACCGGGATCTATCCGCCGGAGTTTCCGCCCCTCACCTGGCACAATCGCGAGTTGCGCCGGCTGGTCTATTTCATCGGCGCCGCCACCATGGTCAATATCGTCATCGCCAGCCAGCTTTCCTACGGCGCCGTGAACTACATGGACTCGGTGACATTCTGCGGCCAGACCTGCCACACCGTCATGCAGCCCGAGTTCACCGCCTACCAGAACTCGCCGCATTCCAACGTGGAGTGCGTCAACTGCCACATCGGCCCCGGCGCCGGTTGGTTCGTGCGCAGCAAGCTCTCCGGCGTCGGGCAGGTCTTCGCGGTCACCTTCAACACCTACCCGCGCCCCATTCCCACCCCGGTCCATAATTTGCGCCCGGCGCGCGAAACCTGCGAAGCCTGTCATTGGCCGCAGAAGTACGGCGAAGACCGCCTGCAAATCATTTCGAAGTACGCCGAGGATGAAACCAACAGCCTGACCAAAACCGTCCTGCTCATGAGAATCGGCGGCGGCAATAACGGAATCGGAATCCACGGGACGCACCTGGGACGCCGGCCGGGCGAAGTCATGATCCGCTATGGCCACTCCGATGAGGCCCGCCAGACGATTCCCTGGGTCGAATACACGTCTGATGGAAAGAAGACCGTCTACGCGGCGGCCGATGCCAAGCCCGACGGCGCCGGACTGACCATGCGCGAAATGGATTGCATGGACTGCCACAACCGGCCGTCCCACACCTTCGACCTTCCGGACCGCGCGCTCGACCGCGCCATGCGCGACGGGCTGATCTCCGCCTCGCTGCCCTTCGCCAAGAAGAAGGCCATGGAGATTCTGAAAGCCGCCTACGGCTCGCGCGAGGAGGCCGCGCAGAAGATTCCCGCGGCCTTCGCCAGGTATTACCAGGAAAGCTATCCGGCCATCTGGGCGGCGCGCCAAACGGAGGTGACCGCATCGGCGGGCCAGGTGCTGGAGATTTACAACCGCAACATCTTCCCCGACATGAATGTCACCTGGGGCAAATACCCGCTCAACATCGGCCACACCGATTTTCCCGGCTGCTTCCGCTGCCACGATGGCGGCCACAACGCCAAAGACGGCACATCCATCACCCAGGACTGCAGCGCCTGCCACAACGTGCTGGCCATGGATGAAGCCAATCCCAAGGTGCTGACCGATCTCGGCATTACCGAAGCCAAAGCGCCGGACAGCAAGTAAGAGAAGGACCACTTGCTTACGCGCGTGGCTCTGTTCGCGTGGAAGCCAAAGCGCCCGACAGCAAGTAAGAGAAGGACCACTTGCTTACGCGCGTGGCTCCGTTCGCGTGGAAGCCAAAGCGCCCGACAGCAAGTAAGAGAAGGACCACTTGCTTACGCGCAGGGCTCCGTTCGCGTGGTCGGAGCCGCGCGCGTAAGCAAGCGGGGTGCTTTCTCAGCAGTCCACGTGGTCGGCGAAGAAGCGGTCGATGGCCGCCCGCATCTTCGACGAAACTCCCGCCGGCAGGGATTTCATCTCCGCCGGTGAGAGCGGCTTGAAACCCTTCGCCACCGCCAGGTTGAAGTCGAGGTGCGCCAACTGCGGCATGCCCACCGTGGTGGCCGCCACCGGCAGCGACATGGCGTAGCGCAGCAGCATCTCCGGCGGCGCCTGCCCCAGCAGCTTTTCCTGCGCAAACACCTTCATGGCCGTCAGCCCCATCTTCTTTTGCACGGCCACCGGCATGGCCACCGCCTCGAAGCCCGACGCGCCCGTCATGCCCACGCCCGGCTTATCGGAGGGCGGGGCGTTGCCGATCTGGCCGATGTTCAGCGCCATCTGCGTGGAATCGAAATCGTGGCGCGTCAGCGCCGTTTTCAGCACCTGCGGATTTTGATGGCAGGTAATGCCGATGAACCGCGTCATCTTCTGCTCTTTGGCCCGCTGCATCGCCTTGAGCTGTCCGTTGGGCGCTTCGATCTTGGCCAGATCGCCTTCGTCGCCGAGCGCGTGGATGTGCATCAGGTCGACCTGGCTGACGCCCAGGTTCTTCAGCGAGCGGTCGATGATCCGCATGGCATCGTCGTAGGACCGGTCGCCGTTGATCTTGGTCACCAGGAAGAAGTCCTTGCGGTGGGTCTTGAGAAACTGGCCGATCCACTGCTCGCTTTGTCCGTCGCCGTAGCCCGCCGCGGTGTCGACATAGTTGATGCCGCCCTTGAGGGCCCGGTCCAGCGCAACCAGCGCTTTGTCGGGGTCTTTGTAGGCCAGGAAACGCGTGCCGCCCCCAAAAGCCAGCAAGGAAACCTTCTGCCCGGTTTGACCCAGCATCCGCATGGGCATGCCGGTCTGCGCGTCGACTTCGGCAGCCACAGCGCTCAAAGCCGCGGAAAGAAGAAAATTGCGTCGGGTTGTCTCGATCATGTGCTTGGCGACCTCTGGAACAATGGTACCGCAGCCCGCGGAACGATTCGCCAATTCCGCGCAACTTGAGCGGAATTCGGGGACCGCTCGATTGAAAACAAAGCTCTTATGCTGAGCAAATCCGCTCAAGTTGAGCGGAATTGGACGCGCGGTGAACCCCAGTTAGTCCTCGAATGAGACCGGCGGCGGCACAGGCGCCGCCCGTGGTTCTGGCGATGTCATGCGTCCCGAGTGTGCCATTGCTTGTGACCAGCGGAACCAGGCACGCGGACTTGCAGCCTAAATCCACGAATCGGCGGTATACCGGAGACGGGCAGCGGTCCACATCGGCGTCGGACACGATTACAGGCTTGCCGGTTGCGAGCGCCTCCGCCGCGGGCATCCCTTCCGGGCTGACGCGCCCCTGTTCCTTGTCGAAAAACGGAGCCCCGGTGAAGTTTCTCGGCCCTCACGTTGCGTGACGAGACCGGCGGCCTGCTGATGGTGGCGCTTCACTTCGCAGATCTCCCGGAAGCCGCGCCGCCCCGCTTCGCCGAAAGGCGCCATGGCCCAGTCGTCAATCGGCAAAACGTCGATGCGCGCCAAGTGTGCCAACAAACTGCGCAGACTGCCGTCGGCGCGCGCCAACGTCAGTTCGCGGAACAGCCCTGCCGCGCGCGTGGAATCGGCCGAGTAGCCATCGCGGCAACCGCCGCGCCTGGCAACCACAGGAGCACTCGTCTCCGCCACACTGTGGAGCGCGCACAACGTTCGTCGTTATCCGCAATATTCGCCTCGAGCGATGCTGAGTTTACGCATCTTGTTCAAGAGCGTCGTTCGTTTAAGAGCCAGCCGGTCGGCGGCGCCGTCCTTACCTGAGATTCTTCCTTTGGAGGCTTGCAAAGCACTGATGATCGCGTTTCGTTCACTGTCACGGAAGGTCAAAACCGGCGCGACCCGTACTTTGGAAGGAGCCAACTCAGCCAGAGGAGCGTTCAACCTGTCTCCGGGCGAGAGAATCACCGCTCGTTCAATGAAATTTTCCAACTCACGTATGTTGCCGGGCCAATCCCAGGCCATGAGGGCGTTCATGGTTTCGCGGGGAATGCTGGTTATCGATTTCCGCATTCGGCGGCACAGGCGGGAAACGAAATGCTGGACGAGGAGCGGAATGTCCTCGCAGCGCTCGCGCAAGGGTGGCAGCTCGATCGGGAAAACATTGAGTCGATAGAAGAGGTCCTCGCGAAAGGCGCCCTCGCGAATCATTTTGCGCAGGTCCCTGTGGGTGGCCGCGATCAAACGAGTATTGACATGAATGGTGCGGGCGCTTCCGAGCCGCTCAAATTCGCGCTCATGGAGGGCGCGTAAGAGTTTTGGCTGAAGGTCGATGCCGATGTCGCCGATCTCGTCGAGAAAGAGACTTCCCTGGTCGGCGAGTTCGAATCGGCCGCGCTTTTGGGTAAGGGCCCCCGTAAATGCGCCTTTTTCAAACCCAAACAGCTCGCTTTCCAGAAGTCCGGAGGGAATGGCCGCGCAGTTCAAACGAACAAACGTGTTACCCGATCGGGAACTGAGCCGGTGAATCGCGCGCGCGATCAATTCCTTTCCGGTGCCGGTTTCACCGTGAATAATGACCGTGGAGTCCGTCGGGGCGACGATCGGTATCTGATCCAGAACTTGGCGTAATGCCGTACTGGCGCCAATGATGTCCTCGAAACCGGATTCCGAGGCGATTTCCGATTCGAGATAGACACGTTGATCTTCCAGATGATCGCGTGAGGCGTTGAGGCGGCCATACGTAAGCGCATTGTCCAGCGCCAACGCTATCTGGGTCGCGACTTGCATCAGCAGATCCAGATCCCCTTGCGAAAATGGATTAGCGCGCCGGCTTCCAAGCGACATCGCTGCGATCGGACCTCGGGGCGTGACCAATGGAACAGTTGCAGCGCAAACGATAGATTCGTTTCTGAGTGGCGCAGAAATGGCCGGTGGGAATTGCCGTTCGATATCGGCCAATGTCTCCATGAACGGGGCGCGCGCGCGCATCCTCTCCATCTGCTGCTCGGTCAGTTCGGGAATGTCAATTCGGGCTAACCCGTTACGGCTGGAGGGAAAATCGAGTACGGCACAGTTCCATCGTTTTGACTCCTCGTCCAAAAGCCAAAAGCCCGTAGCATCATGACCGAAGAATCGTCGAATCGAGACTGAAGCCGCGCGGAAAAAGTCGTTCATTTCCAGCCGTGACATGATGTGATTGTTGATTTCCAGCAATAACTTGAGCCGATCGCGCTCGCGTACGAGATCGCGCTGGTACTCGCCGGCGGACTCGAGGGAGAGGGCCCTGTCCAATGCGATAGACAGATGGGACGCCACACCGCCAATCAGTTCGACATCGTCCTTAGTGAGGCTGCGTGAGTCTGTGGCGGCAACAAGCGCCCCGAGCCTTCTACGTGAAGTCGAGAGCGGAAATGCGCAGAAACTGCGAATCGGCTCGCCTGTCAGGACGACTGTAAGTTCCGGAATCCTCTGCAGCCCGGTCTCTCCGCCTTCGAGAAGGATCGGTCTCTGTTCCTCGATAGCCCGGCTGGCAGCGCCTTCGAGCGGCAGTTCGGTCACGATGTCGATGGCAGAATGTTGTGAACCCGTCTCCAGGGCGTGCAGCCTGGCGATTCCGCGCTTTTCTTCGAGTAGCAGCAAACCGATCAACCGCAACGGAATGATCCCGGACAGCAGCGCCGACGTCCTATGCAGCATGGCCTGGACATTCGGTTCGGACGCGATGGCGCTGGAGATTTCGAGCAGAGCGCGGTATCTGGCGGCTACGCCTGTGGGACTCGCGCGATGATTTGACATCTTTCGATCCTATTGTCCATATTAGGACAGTTGCCCGCATACTGACAAGCATAAGTTCGGCACGGCGCATTGACTGCCAGGAAGCGCCGTAGTTTCAATGCACTGCGGTGCCGGAGTTTTGGAACAGCGAATGCCCTTTCCCTGGTGTGCTACGAATCACCGCCACTACTACCGACAAGGTTGTCCTGAGACTCGAAGGCCGGCTGGTGGGACCGTGGGTAGACGAATTGAGAAAGACCGTGTGGCGAACAGAGGGCTGCCGCCAGCCGTTGGAGATCGATGTTACGGATCTCACCTATGCCGATGAGGACGGGGAGAAAGCGCTTTCGTGGCTACACAGGATGGGCACTCGTTTTCAAGGTAAAGGTCCGTTTTCGCAATATCTGTTCGAGCGCTTGAAGATACCGCTTCATTCGCGGCAGACGGCATTCGGCAAAGGCGATAAAGGATCTCAACGCTGAGGTTGGAAATAGGAGATATGAACGATGAGAGTAACTAGACATTCGCAAGGGTGTGGCAGTGGAGGGGCTGCGATCGCGCCCAGCCTCGGCCATTGTGGCAAACCAGTACTCCTGGAATGCCTTCTTTTAATTGTCCCCATCCTGGCACTCGCCGGATGCAGCAGTAGTCAAGCTCAATTCAAGTTGCCGGATCCCGAGGTCCTGGTCGCTTGCCCCGTTCAGCAGGATGTAGCTGTGCACAGCGAATGGGTGGCGTCGCTGGACGGCTACGTGAACGCGGAGATTCGGCCCCAGGTTTCGGGATACATCATCCGCCAAAACTACACGGAAGGCGCGGCGGTCCGGAAAGGTCAGGTGCTGTTCGAAATCGATCCGAGGCCCTTCCAGGCGGCCCTGGATGGCGCCAAGGGGCAGCTCGCCCGCGCCAACGGCGAGCTTGCCCGCGCCAGGGGGGAGCGGGCTCAGGCCAAAGGCGGGCTGAGCCAGGCGGAAGCGCAACTCAAGAGAAGCACGAACGATGTGGAACGGGACACGCCTCTGGTGGCGCAGGCAGCCGTTGCAAAGGAGAAGCTGGACACCGAGATCCAGGCCAAACGCGCTGCTGAGGCCGCTGTCGAATCCGCTCAGGCCGCAGTCGAATCTGCCGAGGCCGCAATCGTGGCCGCTCAGGCCGCGGTCGAAGCGAGCCAGGCGGCGGTTGAAACGGCAGAACTCGATCTCGGCTGGACCAAGGTCACCTCGCTCGTCGATGGCGTCGCGGGAATTGCCAACGTCCAGATGGGAAACCTGGTGGGCCCGACCATACCTATACCCCTTACGTCGGTCTCGCAGGTCGATCCGATCAAGGTATACTTCCCAATCAGCGAACAGGAGTATCTTCGGGCGAAGCACGTTAGCTCCGGCAGTCAGCCAATGGACCTATTCGGCAGCTCGCCGGAGCTGATCATGGCCGATGGCACGGTGTATCCGCACAGGGGCAGAATCCTGCTGACCGACCGGCAAGTAGACAACAACACGGGCACCATTCGCCTCGTGGCGGCATTCCCTAACCCTGGCAATATCTTGCGTCCGGGCGGGTACGGGCGTGTGCGGATCCGGACCAGCATGAAGAAGAATGCTCTGCTGGTCCCGCAGAGCGCGGTCAAAGAACTTCAGGGAGGCTACCAGGTCGCGGTGGTGGGCGCCGGCAACAAGGCCAGTATTCGCGCGGTGAAAGCCGGGGAGAAGGC
>Ga0326728_10020954_pt1 | contig 12371 bp, 9 predicted proteins | sample MB3enrmetagenome_FD_207602 | JGI IMG/M metagenome (GOLD analysis project Ga0326728, IMG submission 207602) | Lab enriched peat soil microbial communities from McLean, Ithaca, NY, United States - MB31MN | ecosystem: Environmental > Terrestrial > Soil > Wetlands > Peat | place: USA: New York...
CGGTGCTCAAGAGGGCCGCTTCCTTGAGCATGCCCGTCATCCGGGTTAGCCAATCCTCCCCTTTCGCCTCGAACAGAAAGGGATAGACGCCGTAGGAAAAGCCCAGGAACTCCACGGCTCCTTCCGACGGACTGAAGGAGAAGATCCATTGCTCCGGCTTGAACCTCGAAATGCGGCGCGCCGTGGCTCCCGTCCTCGAGGGAGTCAGGATGAGACGGGGCCTGACTCTCCATGCGGCTTCAATGGCTGTCCTTGCGATGACATCGGACGTGTCCGCGGAAGCGGACTGTCTCCTGTCCACCCCGTACGGACCGTGTGCGCCCTGGGATTCCTTGCGGAGGCGCTCGGCGGAGGCTGCTATCCTTCCCATCATGCGCACTGCTTCCGCGGGGTATTTGCCCACCGCTGTCTCCTCCGAAAGCATTATCCCGTCTGTGCCGTCGAGAATGGCGTTCGCCACGTCGGTCGACTCTGCCCTCGTGGGCCTCGTGTTGTCGGTCATGGAGAGTAGCATCTGCGTTGCGGTGATGACGGGACGGCTAAGCACGTTCGCCTTGGTAATGAGCTTCTTCTGGATAACGGCTATCTCCTCGATGGGAAGCTCCACTCCCAGGTCTCCCCGAGCCACCATGATGCCGTCGGCCACCTCCAGTATCTCGTCGATGTTCCGGATGGCCTGCGAACGCTCGATCTTGGCCACCGCATAGATCTCCTTCCCCTTGCTTCTCGCAAACTCCTTCACCTTCAGGATATCGGATGCCTTTTCCACGAAGGAGACACCGAAGACATCGATGCCCTGCTCGATCCCGAATTCCACGAGACCGAGTTCCTTGTCCGACACGGGCTCCGCGAGAACGCGGGCGCCCGGAAGGTTGAGCCCTTTGCGGGAGTAAATCTCACCCCCGGTCACCACCCTGCATCTGACCTCGCTTGCGGATAGCTCCAGGACCTTCAGCCGTATGATGCCGTCGCTCACGAAGATGGTGCCCCCTTTGCGAACGCTCTGGGGCAGTTCGGGGAAGTCAACGGGGATGAGGCCGTCACATCCTGTGGCCCCGTGCTCAATGGTCAGCCTGACCTGGTCGCCCTTCTTGAGCATGAGGGGTTCCTGGCTGAGCCGGCCCAGCCGGATCTTCGGTCCGGGCAGATCTGCGAGGATCGGGATGGGACGATTCAATTCGCGGGCAATTGATCGGATGTTCCTGACGTCTTCCCTGTGTTCGTCGAGGCTGCCGTGGGAGAGGTTGATCCGCGCCACTCCCATGCCGGCCCTCATCATTGCCCTGAGAACCGGAACGCTCCGTGAAGAGGGGCCTATGGTGCAAACGATCTTGGTCTTGTGTCCGGGCTGCATCATGTTCCTTTCCGGTTCGCTAAGGAGAGAAGGGCAGGCTTAAGCCTTCACGCGCGCCGAAGGGTCTATCCTGCGCACGATCGCGAGGATCTCTTCCTTTCGCGATTCCATCTCATCCCGGCTCGCCGCCTCGAGATTGAGCCTTATGAGGGGCTCCGTGTTCGACGCCCGAAGATTGAACCACCAGGAATCATAATCAACGCTGAGCCCATCGAGGTGATCCTGTCTCCCGTCTCCGTACCGCCTTTCCAATTCCGCAAAAACGGCTTCTCCCTTCTGCACCTCCATATTGATCTCTCCGGTTGCCGAGTATTTCTTAAGCGGTGCGATGAGAGAAGAAACGGGGGCTTTCTTCAGGCTCAGAAGGTTGAGCATCTGTACCATGGCGAAGATCGCATTGTCCGTAAAGCCCGCGTCACGAAAATAGAAGTGGCCTGAAAGCTCGCCTGCGAAAACTGCGTCCTTCTCTCTCATGCCCGCCTTGATAAAGGCGTGGCCCACCCGCGATCGTACGGCATGGCCGCCTAGGGCGGTAATGATCTCGGGCACAGACCGGCTCGACCTGAGATCGTAGAGGATCGTGGCGCCCGGCACCCGAGCGAGATAGACCTGGGCGATGAGCGCGGTCACGAGGTCCTCCGGGATCCTCGCGCCCTTTTCGTCGATGAAGCCGCACCTGTCGGCATCTCCGTCGAAGGCGATGCCGATGTCGGCCTTCTCTTTGATCACCATGGCACGCAGGTCCTCGGTGTTCTTCTCGATGAGGGGGTTCGCCACGTGGTGGGGAAACCGTCCGTCAGGCTCCATATACATGGGCACAACGTGCCATGAAGGGAACTGCTGCGTGAGGGGGAGAACCTCCGGCCCGATAGCCCCATTGCCCCCATCTATCACCATCTTGATGGGCGAGGGGTTTTCGACAAAAGTCTTCAGTCTGTCGATGTAAGCGGGAAGAACGGACTTCGTGACGCACCTTCCCGGAGCCTTGCCTGCGGGCCTGTCAGCTTCTTCCCCGACCATCCTTTCAATCGCAGGCAACCCTGCCGCGCCCGACAGAGGTATCGCCTTTTCGCGGCACAGCTTGAACCCATTTGATTCACCGGGCAGATGTGAGGCAGTCACCATGGCCCCGCCCTCGTACGAGCCATCCTGGATCGCGAAGTAAAGTTGGGGGGTGGTGACCATGCCTATGTTCACGACCTGGGCTCCCGCGGCCATGGAGCCTTCGGCAAATGCGTCCGCCAGCGCCGGCGAAGAGAGGCGCATATCGTATCCGATGACGATGCGCTTCGCACTTAGGAGTCGCACGAAAGCCGCCCCGATCCTGAAGGCGATCCCCTCATTCACTTCTTCCGGATAGCGCCCCCTGATATCGTACGCCTTGAAAATCGTCCCCATATTCACCTCTTTTTCCTGCTCATCGCCCGTCCGATCTCTCGAGGCCTGCACCGTGCCTATCCACATTGACAACGGCGAACCCGGGAATAATACTTTAGTGTATCATAAGTCGAGGGCCCCTGTTTGTCACAAATTAGGAGACGAGGTGAACTAATGGATATCGAAAAGAAAGTGCTTCTCTATTCCACGCCTACCTGACCGCATTGCAAGAGGGCTAAGCAGTTCCTCGAGGAGAGAGGCATCTCCTATCAAGAGTTGGACGTGGCAACGGATGCATCCGCCAGGGACGAGATGGTAAAGAAATCAGGCAGAATGGCGGTGCCGGTGATCGAGATCGATGGTGTCATCACAATCGGCTTCGACGAAGGAAGCCTGACGAAGCAGTTGGGGGAAGGGTAAGCAAGAAAAGCATGCACGATCTTATCATCATAGGCGCTGGCCCGGCAGGTATGACCGCAGCGGTCTACGCGGCGAGACAGAAGGTCAACACCCTGCTTCTGAGCAAGGACGTGGGAGGCCAGGTAAATTGGACCCTCTGCATTGAGAACTACATGGGGTACCAGTTCATAGAGGGTCTCGAGCTGATACAGAAATTCGAGGAGCAGGTGAGGAAGTTCCCCATCGACATACAGATAGGTCCGGAAATCACCTCGTGCGTCAAAGGCCAGAAGGGGTTCGAAGTGGAAGTGGGGGGCACGAAATACGTCGGCCGCACCGTCATCGTCTGCAGCGGCAAGCGGCCGAAGATGTTGAGCGTCCCCGGAGAAGAAAGACTGCGCGGAAGGGGGGTGACGTACTGCGAGGTCTGTGACGGTCCCCTTTTTCAGGACATGGACGTGGTAGTGGTGGGCGGTGGGAACTCCGCGCTTGAGGCCGCGATCGACATGACGAAGATCGCCAAGCACATTTACCTGGCGTCCCTCACGCTGCTCACGGGCGACCATATACTCCGCGACAAGGTGCAGCAAGCGGACAACGTGACGGTCCTCACGGAGCACGAGACTCTTGAAGTCTCAGGCATTGACAGCGTTTCAGGCATACGCCTGAAGGATCTGAAGAGCGGCCAGGAGAAAGAGCTGAGCGTTAGGGGCGTTCTTGTCGAGATTGGCCTCATCCCCAACTCCGATCTCGTGAGAGGCACGCTGAAGCTCAACGAGTTTGGAGAGATTCCGATCAATTGTGCCTGTGAGACGGGCATTCCGGGACTTTACGCCGCGGGCGACGTGACGAACGTCCCGGCCAAGCAGATCGTTGTCGCGGCGGGGGAGGGCGCCAAAGCCGCCCTCCAGGCGCATCTTTACCTTCAGAAAAGCACCTGATCGAGCCTCTCCAAGAGACCCTTTCGCTGATGGGCACCCGGGGCTGCCCCGACGAAACGGCAAAAGCCGGATCGTTGCCCCCTCCCGATGCCCTTGAATTTGACCTGATTCGCCCACGAAACTCCTCTTCTAAATCGAAAGGCCAAAAAAGAAGCGCGCAAGCCATCAGAAGAAGGCTCAGATAACGGTGTTCTGTAACATAGCGCCGTTATTGATGTAATTTTTCATCTCCGGCGGGGGTGGAGCGGGCTATCGAGACATTCAGCTTCATGAATATATGCTGAAACAATTGGCCTTTCTGAACTGCCTGCAAAAGAGGCATTCTGTAGGAAGGCCAATGAATACAGCATAGTACAGCCGCCTACCCACATGTTTTCGACACTTTTTGAACAACTTGTGTGGAAAAGAACCGTAAGACAGATGAGTACAGCCATTTCCGTGGCGGAGAGTCCGGGATGGTAGGGGGCCTGCCCGACGGCGAGCAGTGTAGGGAAGCCGAATCTTCGTTGAACATCTGAAAGGGGTTAGACCCAAACCACGCTCTTTCAGCGTCGCTACGAGGTTTTTCGCTTCTCTTTCACCAGCTTCCTTTTTTCTTCGTCCCTGATTTCTCTTCTGAGGAGCTTGCCGACCTTGGATTTCGGCAGCATATCACGGAATTCTATGTAATGCGGTATTTTGTAAGGTGCAAGCCGGTCCCGGCACCACCTCGTGAGCTCCGTGCTTCCGACCCCCCTTGCATCCTCCTTGAGCACGACGATGGCCTTGATCCTCTCCCCGACCCTGGGGTCAGGGATGCCGACGCAGCATGCGCCGATAACGGTAGGATGGTCCTGCAGGACTGCTTCGATCTCCGATGCAGACACCCTGTATGCCTTGTACTTTATGGTATCTGCCGTCCTTTCCATGAATTCCAGGTCGCCGTCTTCATTCACCCTCATGAAGTCGCCCATCCTGTAATAGATGTCGCCGTTCAGTTGGACAAACGAACGGTTCGTCTCGTCGGGCTTCTTCCAATAGCTCTTGATCGTGTAGGGAGAGGTCACGAGCAATTCGCCCACCTCGCCCTGGGGCAGCTCTTTCAGAGACTCCTCGTGGGCGAGGATGCACTTCCTCGACTTCAGCGGCGTCCCCACGACCGTCGGCTTCGGTTCCTTGTCAAGGAGACTGTAGGTGACGTGGCCGGCTTCCGTCGACCCGTACACCTGGTAGATCGGTACGTGATACTTCTGCTGCCACACCTTGTACACCTCGGCAGGCAGCACATCGCCTCCGCAGTAACAGTACTTGAGTGAGCTCAGATCGTACTGGTCCACACGGTCATTCTCCAGGATCATCCTGTAGAGGGTAGGGACCCCGAGCATCCAGCCCACCTTGTAGCGCTCGATTGCCTTGAGGGTGGCGTCGATTTCCGGAGAAGGCATCAGGACCACCGTGTTGCCGAAGTTGAAGCCGAAGGCAATGGTAAAGCCTTTCGCCATGATGTGAAAGAGGGGGTTCACCATGAGCACTACCTCTTTCCCTTCGGTCATGCGGCCGCCCACAACGTCGTCCATAACGTCCTTGATGTATGAGACCTCTCCCATGTGATTGCCCGGCACACCTTTGGGGAAACCCGTAGTGCCTCCGGTATACATGATGTATGCGAGGTCTTTCCAGGGGTCGATGTCGGCTTTCGGCGGCTTCGGCGCCTTCCGCTTGATCAATCCCGCAAAGGAATAGATGGATTTGCCCTTTTCGATCTTGCCCTTGGGTATCTTGTCGAAGAGACGACCGAGCACCTGTTTCCATGGGGCGACCAGTTCGACGAGGTTCGTCACGATAACCCTCTCGAGCCGGGTCTTCCGCATGACTTCCCGGACATAGACGAAGTTCGTGTCGAGGCATATGACGGTCTTTATGTCCGCGTCCTCGACCATGTACCCTATCTCGTACGTGGTATAAATGGGTGAGACAGGAACCATGACGGCCCCGAGCATGTTGATGGCGAAGTTGGCTATGATCCACTGGGGACAATTCGGGATGTAGAGCATGACGCGGTCCTGAGGCTTCACACCTATGCTCGCGAGGCCGGCCGCAAAACGGTCGATCAACCAGGCGAGACGGCCGTAGCTGTACCTTTCCCCGAGGTAGTAGAGGGCGGTGTTGCCCGGCTTCCTCTGGCACATCTCTTCAAAGCGGGTAAAGGTGTAGCCTTCTTCGCAGCGTTCCATGGATTCACTCCTCTAAAGTCCTGCTACACGCCAAAGTACGCGGATTTTACATCAGGGTTGTCGAGCAGCTCTTCCTTCGTTCCGGAGAGCACGCTCGAACCGTTTTCCAGAATATATGCCCGGTCGATGACAGGCATGACGGGCCTCGCATACTGCTCGGTCACGATGATGGAGATCCCTTTCGTGTCTCGTATCCTCTTCGTTCCTTCGATGACGATGTCCTGATACGCCGGACTCAAGCCCAGGAGCGGCTCATCGAGGAGCAGTATCTTCGGCTTGGCCATGAGCGCCCTGCCTATGGCAAGCATCTGTTGTTCGCCCCCGCTGAGGAAACCTCCCTGCCTTTTGAGGTGGTCCTTCAACCTGGGGAATAGGTCGAGCACGTACGCGATATTCTCCTTGGCTTCGTGTTTCGTCGATAGATAGGCTCCGATCTTCAGATTCTCGAGCACTGAGCTTTCGGGAAATATCCTCCTTCTTTCCGGGCAAAGGACAATTCCCATCTTTGCCCGCTGGTGGGGCTTTACGTTCGTGATGTCCTCTCCGTCGACGAGAATGTTGCCGAAGAGGGATATCCTCTCGCCCCCGCGCATCTCTTCCTTCTTTCTTATGTCGAGGATGATGCCGGACAGGACGTACATGAGCGTGCTTTTCCCCGCGCTGTTCGAGCCGAAAACACCTATGATCTGGCCCTGGCCGCACTCAAGGCTCACGTTGTTGAGGGCGAGCATGTTCTCATAGAACACCATGAGCTCCCGGCCTTCAAGCATGTCTACACCCCCTCCTTGCCGAGATAGGCTTCCTTGACCCGCTTGTCCTCGATCACCTCGGTGTAGTCGCCCTCGGCGATCTTCTCCCCGAAGTTGAGGGCCATGACCCTGTCGGCCACCCTGAAAAGCTCCCGGAGCCTGTGCTCGATCATGATCAGTGTCACGCCTTCCATTTTCAACTTTTCTATGAGCGGCACCATGCCGGCTATCTCACTCATGCTGAGGCCAGAGAAGACTTCGTCGCAGAAAATGACATCCGGGCGCAAGGCCATGCAGCGGGCAAGCTCGAGCCTCTTCTGATAACCCGTGGGGAGGGTAGCCGCAAGCTTGTAAGGTACCCTCGAATCCCTCTCGAAGCCGATCTCTTCGAGTATGTCGACGGCTACCGTGTCTCTGTCTCCGTGGCGCCCACCCCCGCGCCAGCCGCCGAGTTTCTTCGCCCTGGGGGACCAGAGGGGGATGATCAAGTTCTTGAAGGCCGGCAGGGTGTAATAAGGTCTCATGATCTGGAACGTTCTCGTGACGCCGATCCGGGCGATCTTATGGGCGGGCCATCGCGTGATCTCCTGATCCCCAAAAAAAACGCGGCCGGCATCGGGTCTGACAAAACCCGTAATACAGTTTATGAGTGTCGTCTTGCCCGAGCCATTGGGACCGATAATGCCGTAGATCTCACCCTGGTACACGTCGAAGCTCACGTCCGCGAGAGCCTTCAAGCCCCCGAACGACTTGGTGATACCCTTCGTTGAGAGAATGACCGTCTCACTCATGACTCACCCGTGACAAAAGGCAATTCTAGACCTTCGCCCACCTCTCGAATTGGTGATACTTTCGCTGGAGATAGACCATGAGGCCCTCACTCTTGAAGACGATGAAGCCGGTGAGGGCAACACAATAGATGACGATCCTGAAGGTGCCGAAGGCCCGCAGTATCTCTGACAGGGGAACGAGAATCAGGCAGCCGATCACCGCCCCTACGAGCGTGCCACCGCCGCCCATAACTACCGCGGCAATGGGGATGATGGAGAAATCGAGGGCAAAGAGGGAAAGGCCCGCCCACATGTAAAGGTGCGCGATGTACGCGCCGGCAAAGCATCCCATCAATGCCCCTATGAAGACCGCCATGGACTTCATGTAGGTGAGGTTAATGCCGGATGCCCTTATGGATTGGTCGTTGTCCTTCACTCCCCTGAGGACGAGGCCCACATCCTGGCTCACCAGCCTCCTCATGCCGAAAAGGACAAGGAGCATGACGATGATAATCGTGTACTGCTCGAGGTATTGGTTGGGGAAGCTCTCGACGCTCGATATGCCGTTCGTGCCGCCGAGTATGTTGAGGGCTTCGATGATCCTGGAGAAGAGGATCGGGTACAAGAGAGTGACAATCGCGAAATAGACACCCCGGAGCGGCAGACACGGCATGAGGATAACGGTGCAGAATAGGGCGCCAGCCACCGTGGCCAAGGGGATGGAGAAATAGAAAGGAATGGAGAGATAGACATTGAATATGGCGGAAAGATAGCCTCCCACGCCGATGAAGAGCGCTCCCCCCAGGCATACGAGGCCCACGTAGTTGGCGAGGAAATCGAAGGCAAGGGCCAGCAGCGCGTAGACGCACATGATATTGACGACCCTTTTCCAGTAGGGCGCCAGATCCAGAATGACCGGCAGCAGAAGGAGGCCGACGATCAGCAGCAATCGCGGGCCGACGAGATAGGCGATCTCTTCAAGAGAAGATATGGCGTAAATGCCCTCGGTTCTCACCTTCAGGCCCCGGTCTATTCTCTCTCTTCTCGCCATCTCCATGGTCATACCCTCTCTTCCAGTTGTTTCTGCTTCCCAAAGATGCCGGACGGCTTGATGAGAAGGGTGACGATGATGGCAAGGAGGGCCACGACCATGACGAAATGCGTGGACGCAAGGGTTTCCGTCAGGATCTGGGCAAACCCTATGATGAAAGAGGCCACGATGGTGCCTGTCCAGCTCCCGAGCCCGCCAATGACGCAGACTGCTACCGCAAATATCAGCACGTTGTACCCCTGCTCGACCACGATATTGCCGAGCGGCAGGAGGAGGATCGCTGCGAGGCCTGCAAGGCCTGACCCGATGGCGAGGGAAATGATGGCTGTCATGTCCGAATCTATGCCGAGCATCATGGCCGCCCTCTCATCCTGCGCAATCCCCCTCAGCGCAAGACCGATCCTGTTGAATCTCGTGAAAAGAAAAAGACAGATGAAGATGAGTATGCCTGCCCCCACTATCACCAGCCTCTGATAGTCAACGGTGACGCCGGCTATCTCGGTGGAGCCCGCGACGAAGACCGGGAGCGTGTACGTCATGCCCCTCAAGCCCCCCCACCGCAAGCCTTCGATGATGGCAAGGCCTATCGCGTATGTCCCGATGATCTCGGAAATCTCCATGCCCCTGATCCTCATAATGATGAACCTGTAGATCAGGGCTCCAATGGCGCTCGTTGCCGCCAATCCGAGGAGAATGGCAGCCACGTACGGCAGGCCGGCCGCATGGAGCAGCACCCAAACGATGTAGCCGGCCGTTATGTAGAGCGCGCCGTGGGCGAAATTGGGCACCCTGGCAATGCTGTACACGAGGGCGAAGCCCAGGGAGAGGAGCGAAAGGATGATGCTGTTGATAATGCCGTAGACGATGATCTCCACGGATCCCCCTTGATTGCGCCGGACTACTTCATCCAGGGCGGCAGCATGACCTTTCCTTCCGAGGCGCTCGGGGGAAAGATCTGAACCCGTCTTCCGTTCTGCCACTGGATGATGCCCGTCACTGCCCCTTCTTTCGGGTCCAGGGAAGGTATCACCTGGTGTGTCTTCTTGTCGAAGCGCATCCTGCCGTAAACGCCCATGATGTCGGAGTCCTCGAGGGCCGTGATGACCTTCTCCGTATCGATGCTCTTTGCCGCCTCTATGGCGGCTTTCAACTGGTAGACAGCCATGTAGCTCGACGATGTGCCGTAGCCTTCTGGCTCGAGTCCCCACTTCTTCGCGTAGGCGTCGACGAATTTCATGGTCCATGGCGTGATCTTCGCGGGCGCGTTGCCGCCATTGACGAGGTCAACAATGAGATACTCGCCCTTGCCCTCCATCGCCTTCGCGAAGCCCGGCTGCTCCGCCGCATTGACGAAGCCCAGGGGCAGGCATTTCAGCTTCAAGTCGGTCCACTGCTTAAGGAGTATTGCGCTTTCAGGCATATCCATCCATACGAAGAGGAGCTGGGCTTCCTTCTTGCCGGCGTCCATCAGTCCGACCGAGTAATCGCTGGTCCCGGTCGGGTATATCTTCATGTCGATGACGGTCCATCCCTTCGCAGTAAGCGCCTTCTGCATAGCCTCGCCGCCTCCCCTGGCGTGGGCCACGTCCTGGACCATGATGTAGGCCTTGTTCAACGAGTGGGTCTTCCTGATGTCTTCGATGAGCGCGCCGAGCTCGCCCATCATGACGCCCACGTGGCTCGTGTTCCTGAAGCAGTACTTATACTTTGCGTAGTTCTCCGCTACCTTCTGCGTGTAAGCGGGTGTGAGCACCCCCGTCGTGAGGATGCTCAGCTTCTTGTACTTGCTCAGAAGGTCCATGGCTGCTATGGCAGCCTCCGAACGGACAGGCCCGCCCACGATAAAATCGGCTTTCTTTTCGAGGATAAGCTTCTCGACGCCGAGAAGGGCGTCGCTGATTGGCACGCTGGGCTCCAGATCCCTTGTATCGATCATTTCCACGTTCAGGGGTCTCTTGGTTCCGCCCACGTTCACGCCGCCCGCATTATTGATCTCCTCCACGGCCAGCTTTATGCCCCGCTCGGCGTCCCAGCCGTAAAGAAACGCCGTGGCAAGAGGGGCGCCGATGACAATCGGTTTTTCAGCGCCCAGTGCAGGAAGAGCAATGCCGACGCACAGACATATCGCGAGAGTAACAAGACCGATGCCCGTTTTCATGATACCCCCCTTTTCATTTAAGCTTAGACGGCGTTGTGGGACAGCAATAACCATGCCAGCATGCCAATACTGGACCGGCCCACTGTGGAATGGCCCTGACAAAGGGGTACGGCGGGCGGCAGGTTCAGTGAAATCTATTGCCCCCTATGTGAAGGTCTCTTTCCCGATGTGAAGGATTCTTTCACTTCTTTCCCATCCTCTTTCCCGCCCGTGCCGCGGGGAGCAACGCTGCGCTCTTGGCTTCCCGGAGAAGGCGACTTTCCGATATTTCGAGGATACGGCTTGCCTTCTTGAAGTCCCAGCCGTTCTCATCGAGAATCGATCTGATGTACTCCAGCCGTATCTCTTTGAGGGTTTTCATGTAAGTCCCCCACTATCCGGTTCCCACAAGATGCAAGGCCGATGCCGGACCTTTTGGGGAGATCTGAACTACTTAGGCCTCACGGCGAATCATTGCTACATCTTGAGCGGGGAGATTCGTGCCCCGGGAGAGCACGCTTTCAGGGTGGGGGCTTCACAAAGGACTAACAAAGATGGGGCAGGGAAGGGGTGTCGACTTCTCGCCTAAAGGGTCTTACCGGATTCACGGGCGTTTGTCTGCCTGCAGGTTCGGTGCTCCTGCCACCGAGTATTCCCGCAGCTTCTGTCGCAGGGTAGGGCGTGAGATGCCGAGAATCCGGCAAGCCTTGCCCAGGTGCCCCTCCGTCTCCTTCAGTACCGCAACGATATACTCCTTTTCCGCTGCCGCGAGGCTTCTCGAAGTTGGCCCGGCAGCTGCCTGGTGTCCGGCATGCTGCCTCGGTACGGTGAGCAGAGGGGCCACGAATTCTTCGAAGACGATGTCCCCCTGGGTAGCGATGACCGCCCGGGTGAGGACATTTTCCAGTTCCCTGATGTTGCCGGGCCAGTCGTACTCAGTGAGCATGCGGAGCACTTTTTCTTCGACCTTTTTCACGTTCTTGTGCAGCTCACCATTGATCTTCTTCAACAGGTACGTGACCAGCGGTCCGATGTCCTCCTTCCTTGCCCTCAAAGGGGGCACCTTGATGGTGGCTACGCTGAGCCTATAATACAGGTCTTCACGGAACATGTTCCGCTGGGCCATTTGCCAGAGTCCCCTGTTGGTCGCCGCAATGACGCGGGCATCGGAGTGAAGCGTCTTTTCGCCTCCCACGCGTTCAAACTCCTTCTCCTGAAGGAACCGGAGCAGTTTTGCCTGAAGCTCGATCGGAATGTCGCTCACCTCGTCCAGAAAGATCGTGCCCTCCCCGGCAAGCTCGAATTTCCCCCTCTTCTGGGAAACCGCGCCGGTAAAGGCACCTTTCTCGTGGCCGAAAAGCTCGCTTTCGAGCAGCGTCG
>Ga0326728_10020955_pt1 | contig 12371 bp, 5 predicted proteins | sample MB3enrmetagenome_FD_207602 | JGI IMG/M metagenome (GOLD analysis project Ga0326728, IMG submission 207602) | Lab enriched peat soil microbial communities from McLean, Ithaca, NY, United States - MB31MN | ecosystem: Environmental > Terrestrial > Soil > Wetlands > Peat | place: USA: New York...
AGCGGTGTTGACGTCCTGGGGGTAAATCCTGCTGGACGCGGGGTCCACGTTGGCCGTGCCTTCGGACCAAACCACGACAGTGCGTTTACCCGAGGCCGCGGACAGCATCCGGGGGCTAACCAGGAGGCCGGCGGTGGCCGCGGCGCCCAATCCCAACGCGCTACGGCGTGAGAGCTGCTTGGAGGGCGGTTCGAGACGGGAGCTGGAGTTGTGCTTCATGAGGGGATCATGCCGATTCGCGCGCGGTGAGGCAAGCGCCATCTACTCGAGTCTCACCGTCACAAAGCCATTGGCTGGGACCACGATTTCGTCCCCCACTGCTTCGGCGGGCTGCTCACCCCGTTTGCAGAGGCACACGCTCTTGGGGCGGCCCGCGGGCCACGCCAGCCTCGCGGTGTCGTCCCGGTCCGCTACCGAGCGCAGACGCAGAATGACCGCCTTGCCGTCGGCACTGGGCTTGAGCATGGAGACGGAGATGCGCTCGTTGCCGATCGCCACCAGCGGCTTGAGCCCGGGATCCTGGTTCGCGGCCACGTGCGCCAGCGGCTGCGCCTGTTCCAGGCCGAAACGGTTTGCCGCCGCCGCGTCGTACGGCCCGTGCGGCAGGATGCGGTAACGGAAGGTGGCCGGGCCATCCTGCGTCAGCGGGAAGTTGGAAAACCAGTGGTTGTTCATCACCCACGAATAGATCGTGGAGCTGGGTTCGAGTTTGCTGAGCCAGGGTTTGCGTTCCCCGGTCCAAGTGCCGGTCTGGTTAGCGGTCATGGCGCCGCTTTCAAACAGCGGGGCGTCCAGCGAGCACCAGGTGACGCCCTCCTTGCGGTTGGAGATGTCAAGCCAGCGCTGCACGGCCAGCCAGTTGCGGTTGCCGGCGGCCCACTGGTCTTTTTCCACCTCCATCACGCCCCAAGGGATGTCCACCCGCGTCCTGCCCTCCGGAATGTCAAACGCAAAGCCGAAGTGCACGCCGTCCTTGGGCAGCAGCGGCAGTTTGTCCACCACGTCGCTGATCTCCACCCAGGGTTGGCCGCCCAGCAGACGCACGGACCGGGCGAGCGCGCGGCAGCCGGGCGCCTTCGAACGGACGCGCAACTCGACCACCAGCGGGCCGGATTCCACGGTCTCAATCGAGATGTCGCCGTCCGGCCGCGCGTTGTCGCTGTCGCCCGGCATCCACCGGAAGGCATTGAGGCCGCCGTCCACTTTCGCCTCCGCGAAGTCGCGTCCAGTGGCGAGCTGGACCAGGTGCGTGATGTTCCCGGTAGCGGGGTCAATCGTCACGCGCAGCAGTTGGTTCTCGAGCGTCGTGCCCTCCCGCTTGCAGCCGTCCTTGAGCGGGCATTGCCCGGCCACCACGCGGTAGTGGCGCGAGCCGAAGGCCGGAACCTCCGCCGCCAGAAACGCCAGTTCGCCCGTCGAGAGCCGCTGGGCGGGCACATCCTGGCCGCGCTCGTCGGTGACGCGCTCGCCGCGCGCGCTTTCCGCCGGGGAAAGCGTGACCAGCCCCCCGTGCTTCCAGGAGTGGGTGTTGAACACCGCCACGCCGCCGTTCGCCGGACCGTCGGCGGGTCCGAGCGCGCCGGTCGACCTGTCGGTGGCCGGGGCCAGGGCGTCATCGAGCAGGGTTTGGGAGCGGTCATCGGCCTCGCGGAAGTAGCTCCCCTTGATTTTCCACAGCGCCTGCTGAAAGAACGGCTCGGTGGGGTTTTCCGCGCACCAGGTGTGCTCGTCGCCCAGGATCGCGTAACGCCAGGCCTCGTCGAAGGCCGCGCGCGGCGCCGGCTTGCCGGGACGGAGCATCGTCCACAGCGTTTCGGCCTGGGCGAGTCGTTCCTTGGCGTTGCGGTTCAGGCCGACCAGCCGCGCGGCGCTGCCCAGGCCGTCGGTCCAGTACTCGGTGAAGTCCCCCGTCACCGTCGGCAGTTTGTCTCCGTACTTCTGCTCGATGGCGCGCATGATCTCGTGCCCGCCGGCGATGAGGATGCGCGGGTAGGCGTACCGTTCGTTCCAGGCCCGTACCGCATCCGGGATGTCGGCGTCCAGCGGGCAATTGTCCCACAGGCACCAGGACAGGACCAGGAAGTCATAGGGAAAGCCCGCCTTTTCCAGGCCGGCCAACTGGCCGGTGAAATCCACGTTGGCGCTGCCGGTCTTGATGACCGCGGGAATCTTGTCCGGGTCGCGCTGGCCAAACCAGGGCCGGCCCGTGGCCCCGCCTTTGGACATGCTCCCGCTGTTGCCGTAGCCGCCGGGTTGGAGAAAGAGCACCTTGGATTTTCCGTCCGGCCCCACCCACCAGAATGGCCGGCCATCGATCCCGGCGTGCGCGTGGCCCGCGCGGCAGGAGTTGGGCCACGTCATGATGTAGCGCACCCCCTCCTGCGCCAGCACCGGCACCAGCCCCCACGACATGCCCGGAACATCCATTTGCTGGAACGAGTCGATCGCCGCACCCGTCCGTTCCCGCATCTCGCGGCTGAACCCAAACACCTGAAACAACTCCTCCTCCGAGCACACGCTGGTGTTGAGGTTCACATAACTGGCATCGACGCACAACCGGCCCTCCCGGATCGCCTCTTGCACCCGCTCCTTCTGGTCGGGGCCCGCGCCCTGCCAGAGACGCTCCAGCGGCCAGGTAACCTCCGGATTCCACCGGTAACGGGCGCCCGCCGGGTAGTCCTTCGTCGCCTCGGCCAGCTTGATGCCCTCCTCGATGTTGCGCTTGTGAATGAACTCGGCGATGTCCTGCGGAGCCGTGTAGCCAATGTCCACGTGCGAGTGCGGATACAGATAGACCGTCCAGTAGCGCATGGCCGGCACGGGCACCGTCTTCTCCAACGTCCTGGCGCCTTGCCGCAGCGTCAGGGTCACCCGCGCCTCCTCTTTCACCCCCACACCCGCCGGCAGCAGCACCCGCAAGGCCGCGCTTCCTTCACCCGCGCCCGATAGCTCGTTGGTTTCCGTCCGGCCCTCCGCCCTCACCTCCGCCTGCGCTTTGCCCCCGAGCTTTTCCCCCTTGAGATTCAGCGTGATCTCGCGGCCAGGCTGGCCATCGGCCCGCAGGCCATAGCGCGGCTGGGCCACGCACTCCATGTCCCCGGGAAACGCCAAACCCTCTTCGGCCGCTTGCGCCGCGCCCGCGAGCCACAGCGCGCCAACCACCGCGACCAGCCGAAAACCGAAAAATGCCGCCGAACAGAGCTTCATGTTCATGCCAAACTCCTACCCAAAAGCGGCCCGAGAATCGACGATTAATCGAGGAAGGAATCGCGAACCATGGGAGATTCACAAGGACTCGAATGGGGAGCGCGCCTTGGGTGAGGCCAAGCCACGGGATACGAACTGCTGCGCGATTGCGCCGCCCATTTCGCGGCCACATTGGGCCAACTCGTCACGGAAGAGGCGGGCGTCCTTTCCGGTCCAGTCGGCGAGCCGCCTTTGAGCACTGCGATACCGGAGCGGAAGAACGCAGAGTTCCTGGCCATCGCTCACACGGAACAAGGTCGCCTGCGCCTCAAGGCATAACACCAGACGGCGACGCGAGCCATGACTGCGTTCGAGCCGCACGTCCATTACGCGGATCTCGATACCCACCTTTGTCTCCGCGCCATTTCCAACGCCGTTCTGAGCCTGGCCATCGGGAACCCGACCTCCGCCCGCCGGACCGGGCACCGCCGCAAGCTCCTTATCGGCCTCGGGGCCGAAGGGACCTTTGAGCACCACCATTGGCTTGGACAACAACGGTCCCAGGCAGCGCCCCAGCTCGTCAGCCACGCCTTGTTGCGGCGGCGTTTCCCACACCACTTCCTGGAGCCGGGCGCTGACCGCCTCCACCGGCGCCGCGAGGCGCCGGCGGACCGCGCCAACGGTCTGCTCCCAGAGGCCGAACGGCAGGGCCGCAACGCCGGCCAGCCCTTGCACCACCGAGTTCGGATGAGTCGCCAGCCCGTCCAAGTCCCAATCGGCGGTGTTCGACGCATTCTCCGGCTCCTCGGAGGTGGTCGGTGCGGCCTGAAAATGGAAGCTGGGGCCAGGGCTTTCCAGGTAAAGGGTAACAGCCGGGGCGCGGGCAGGCGGCTCGTCCGCGACCGCAACGGGCAGCCGTCCTGTGGGTTCGTTGGCCGCCATGAGCACCGGCAGGGTCTTGCACCCGGCTTCAGAGGCAGCCGGACATCCAATGGCACGTGCCGGGTGACGGGTGTCGAGTGACGAGCAAGCCATGGCGCGACCGGCCCTGGTCACTCCTCGCGCCCGGCTGGCGGGCAAACCTGCCGCGCCGCAGGTTGGACCCCGGTTGTCGGGAGGCGCTCTCATCCCGGAGCCCGGCGGGCGGGCGCGTGGGCACGGGCGTGATTTAGCTGGAGCCAACGCCTGGCCCGAAGCCGTTTTGTAGCCAGCTCCCAGGAGGATGGGCTGGTCCGGCGGAATCGAGAATACCTCCGCGGCGATTCTTTCAGCCAGTTCATAGCAGGCGGTTCGGGCAACGCTTGCAAATCCGTCATAGCGTGTCCAATCGACGAACATCGCCTGGCCGCTCCGGTACTCGTAAGAGCGATCCAGCAACTCCGCCCCGTCCGCCCCTCGGGTCAGGCGCACCCGTGCCCGGACCAATAGTCGGTACGTGCCGTCGCCCGCGCCGGTGCGCTCCAACCGCAACTCCTGCACCTGCGTCTCGAGCACCGCCGCCGGCAAGCCCGACGATGTGGAAATCGCCTGCCGCGACTCCCATGCGACCAAGCGGCGGCGGGTCCGCCCCCGGGCACTCTGCAGCACCGCCCGGCAAAGATGCTGTTGGTCAGCCATCGTCCCCATGGCTGCGGTCAAGTCCTGTTCCGCGGCCGCAAGCTGATCCGGCAAGAGCCGCAGCCCGGCCGAGTTGACCGCGCCATAGGCGGCGACGAACGGAGCCGCCGCGAACTCGAGCACCCCAACCGCGCCTTCCAATTCAGGATGGCCCAGGCGGGGAGGCTGAAGGACCCTCTGCACGGCGTTGGCCGCGCCATCGCCCGCCGGCTCGACCCTGCCTTTTGCCGGCTGGAAACCGAAGGCCGCCGGCTTCGGGCCGGGAACGACAGCGATGACGCCGGGTTCAAGCCGCGCCAGGTCCACGGGCGGCCGTTGGCTCGGGGCGACTTGCGCAGGCCCGGCCGCGCCCCGACAGACCGCAACAAGTGCGAAGGCGAGCATCCCACGAATCAGGGCGCGAATTGCGGCCGGGTCTCGGACGGCCGACTGGCTGGCGAAGTTCCGGTTCATGGCCTGGACGATACAACCGGTGAATACATCGAACTTCGAGGCCTGTCACTGACATTTCTCGGATTTTCGGAACACCAACCAGTAACAGTGCTGCCGCCGGGTGTGGTGGGCCGTTTTCCACTTCGGGTCGATAATCGGCCCTTTGCGGATTTTCACGATGCAGTCGCACGGAGTGAAGCCGGCCGCCCGGGCCGCGTTTATCAAGTCAATGTGCGCCCATTGGTAACGGTGATGGTGGACATAATCCGTGATTTTGCACAGAAGGATGCCCTCTTCCTCCAAAACGCGGTAAGCCTCCCTGAGGAAAGGGGGGAACGTGTGGGAGAAGGTGTAGCCGTTTTCCTTCGGGGAACTGGCCACGAGTCCAAAGCGAATTTGGAAGTCTTTCTTGTGGTCCTTGCCTTGATTCGGGATGTGGGGCGGGTCATACACGACGACATCGAAACTCGCATCCCCGAAGGACATGTCCGTGTTGTCCCCTAACACGTCGGGTCTGTAACGCGGGTCAATATCCATGCCCGTCACGGGCCGGCTGCTGCCCCTCCAAAACCTGCCGCGGTTCACCGTCGCATCGAGAATCTTGCGAGGCTTTCTGCGGGGATAAAAGTCCAGCATCCGTTCGAGCAGTTCCGCGTCCTCACCTTGCCAGACCGAGGCCAAGGGGCTGTAGGTCGGGGTCCCCTTTTTCCGCAGCCCCTCAAGTCTGGGGCTCGTCGTCGGGGGCAGTTGGCGGACAGATGCCATAACGATGCTCGGAACGTTAAGCGCCCCGTCGGGGTTGTGCAAGCTCGGGTTGAAGGGGTGAGTGGGACGAGGCGCGCATCCGGCCAGTACCACAACGGGCCGGGAACGCCGCCTTCAGGCGGCAGCGCCCCGGCAAGGCGGGAGACATTGGAGTGCCCGGCAGCGCAGCCCGTTGCGGCGCCACTGCCGCCTGAAGGCGGCGTTCCGCTACGCCCGTCGCCCGCCCCTCATCGCTTCCGCAGCAGGAGGGCCAAATCCTGGCCGTCGCCCCAGCCCGAGTAATCCGGCGGATTCGGCGAGGTCCAGTTCGGTCCCGACGCGCCCTCGGGGATCGGGACGCGCTGGCCGCTCGAGGGGTTGGACCACTCCGCCTCGTAATCGCCCGGTTCCAACCGGACCGTGACCTTGCCTCCCCGCGGCAGGTAAATCGCGTACACGCGGCCAGGTTCGGCCAGACAGTAGTTCCCGTTGTCGACCAGATCGTCGCGCGGATTGGTTTTCCACCACTCGAAGCCGGTCAGGAAGTCCACGATATGGCCGTAGCCCAGGAACATGGTTTGGGTATCATCGCCGCGCCCGTTCATCCATCCGCCGCCGGTATCGGGCTGGATGTTGGTGCCGCGGCGCGCGCTTTCGCCCGCCGTCTGATACCCCCCGGCCATGTAGATGTCCCACGCCGTCCGGCGGAGCACCTCCGCGGAGTCGGAGCCGGGCGTGGCCCACTCGGGATAATGATCCTCATAGCCGTATTCCTCGTTGGTTTGCGGGATGATTCGCCCCGTTTGCTCCTGGCGCTTGCGGGATTCCAGCATCAACGCGTGCTGGTTGCGGGACCAGTCCTGGTAGGAGGTGAAGCCGAACCACGGCGCCGCGCGATCCTGGTGGACGGTCCTCATCGGATGGCTGGTCGCCAGATGGTGATACGGGTCCCACTGCGCAATGGCCGTTCCCGTCTCGTGCGTCCATTTGTCGTCCCGGAAGCCGTCGAGATCGTCTCCCAGGTCCCAGGTAATGTTCGAGAAGGCCCCGAGGCGGGCCACGGCATAGCGGATGTAACGGTGCTCGTCCTCGCTCCCCGCCGCCGGGTGTACCGGGTCGTCATTCATGCCGAGCACCAACGAAATGATCACGTCCTTCTCCCGCGCGTAACGGAGCATCCGCTCGAACTTCTCCCAGTAGCCCACATTGAACCGGGAAAAATCGAAGCCCGGGTGAGTCAAATCCGACGCGTCCCGCGCCGGCCAGGGCGAGAGATAAACATTCCACCGCCCGCCATTCATCACCGCCTCGCCATAGGCGCACCGGGTTCGGCTCGAGACGCTCACCCGCAGCCGGTTCACCTTCAGCCTCGCCAGCCGGTCGATGGTGTATTGAATCATCGGCTCGTCCCGCCAGCCCATCAGCCAATAGGCGGTGGTTCCGTTGAAAAAGTAATGCTCCCCCGTTCCCTCCCATATAAAGTGCCAGGGATGGGCCGGGTCCACCCGTAGCGGGCCGCGTCGGTGCCGCTCCTTCGCCGTAAACTGGCCGGAGTAAGTCCGGCTCTCCTCCCCCGCCTTCAAAGTCACCCCGAAGGTGTAGGCACCCGCCTTCGACGGCATGAACCGCACCCGGTATCGGCTCCCATCGGCCGAATCGCAGAACCCCTCGATGGCCGCTCCCGGGGCCTCTCCCGCGGGCTCAAAGTGCCCCGTCAACGCTGCCTCCGTGAACGGGTTTCGCACCGACGGCGCCCGCATCTGGGCCGTTACCTCGACGAAATCAAACACGTCCACCGCCGGCGCCGACTGAGCGAAGGCCGCCGCCGGCAGGGTCCCCGTGCCCAGCCGCGCCCCCGGCGCCGGCGGCGCCGCCGGGCTCGATTTCTTCTCCACGAGCCAGACGTTCTTGAAAAAGACCGGGTGGCCATGGGCTTGCAGGTAGATGCCCGCCGGCTCCGGGCTTTCCGCAATGCCGCCGGGCGTCGAACCTTTGATCTCCACGTCGTCCAGGATGGTCACACCGTTAAATCTCACCGTGCAGCGGCCCAGCTTCGTCTTCCGGCCGGCCGCGTCCCAACGCGCGGCCGTGAAATCAATGTCGTAGGTCTGCCACGTCAGCGGCGGGTAGCACATGTTGATCGCCGGCGTGATCTGCGCATACAGCACCCCGCAGTCATGCTGGCCCTCCACCACGCCGAACGAATCCAGAATCTGGATTTCGTAGCGCTGCTGCAAATACACGCCGCTATTGGGACGCTGGTATATGGTCTGGGTCTCCGGCATGTAGGAGATCATGAACTCCACGTGGAGCGTGAAGTCCTGGAACTTCCGCCGCGTCGTCGCCCCGCTGCCGGCCGAGGTAATCCACTTCTGCGGCGTCATGCGGGCGCCCGGCTCCCACTCCTCGGTATTCGAGCCGTCGAACAGCACCATGGCCCCCGCCGGGGCCGGGGCCCCGAGGCTGGGGCTGCTCCGGTGCGCGCGCCGCAACTCGAAGCTCTGCCCGCTCTCGGTCTGCCCGGTGATGGTCTGGCCGTCGCAAACCCCTCGATACACCTGCTCGATGACGACCCTGTCCCCCTCGAGCCGCGCGTCGGCCGGCGTGGTGTCATCGGTGCTGGGGGCCTTCTGGATGATCGTCTTCCCGTCCCAGCCGTCCCCGGGCAGCCCGCCGGCGAAGAACATCGTCCGAAAGGCCCCATGGCCCAGCGCCCGCACCTGCGCGCCAAGCTTCGCGCTCGCGCTGGCATATTCTCCCTGGAATTTGAAATCCGCGTCGGTGTGCTCCGGGTCGCTATAGACCTTCATCTCCGCCGCCTTGACCGCCGCTGCCGCTGCGACCAGCCCGCCGGCCGCGATCAATCCGATCAGTCCATTCATGAGTTTCATGCGCCCATGGTATCCCCGACGGCCCCGCAGAACAAGACCCGTTCGGCCAGAAACCTGGACACCACAGGACACAAGTGTCCCGTACTCGTCCGCATCAGGTAGAAAGGGGGGGATACCGCTCCGCTTCGCGGTCCGCTACCAACCAAATTGAGCGCGGAAATTATTCTTCGCCAGGTCAATCCGCCGGGTTGCCCGTATCAACGGGTTCAGAATGTCCTCAATTGCATCGATGCTCTTGCCCGCCGTGGACGCCTCCTCCAGCCGCGACCTACAGGTTTCACTGACGTTCCTCCCATGGAAGGTTGCAACCCAAAGCAAGAACTCTTCAGCATTCGGGAAAGCACCGAATGAAATTGAAGCCCTTTTCTTGACCATTTCACTCATATTTATATCACATTTTACGCCGTCCTGCAATCGAAAAAACCCGCCTAGGCCTACGGTTTTCACCCCATGCACCGCCGGCAAAGCACCAGGGCACAACAACCTCCCGCCGGTTCCTAGACCGATCAGGAAGCTCGCAGCCACTCGGATAAATTGCATAGCGAAACATGAACAGCCTTTCGCGACTTGCAGCATTCCAGCTCAAGCGAAACATTCCCACGGAAATCGCCTGACCCTTGCAAGTCCTCCATCAGCACGAACCAGGCCATGAACTCATCCGGCGTACGCAGGAGATCCGCTCCGGACTCCCCTTCTAGAGGGGCGTCTCCCAAATGCCCCCTCGAATGCGAGCTCACATGGGCGTGGAAAATGCGCCTGCGCACCGCTAGCGGTAAATCGCTTGGCTTGTACCTGCCCACGAATGCCCAGTGCGCAATGTCAAGATTAATGCCGATTTGGTCCCACCGTCTATCGTGCTCGCTCAGCACAGTGAGCTGTTCGCAGAGCCGAGTGACCCTCTCTAGCGATCCTAACGCACAGAGCGCCGACGGTTCATACTCAAACGCCAACGCAACATCAGCGACCTCGATGTCCGGGAGAAGCTGTCCCAAACAGACGACCAAGTTCTGGGTCGCGATATCGGGGTCAACACACCTGGCGAAGGGCCTGCCAGCCGCGCAGTCAAGCTCGACAGGCAGCACTAGGCTTCCCCCCACCAGCTCGACAATGCTTGGATGCCGACTTCCCGACAGTCTTTTTACCGCCCCTGCAACTCGCAAAACGAACCTCGTTGCGGCCAACGCCGGGTTCTGAGCAGTGCCATCCTTGGCCCGAGGGCCCATGCATAGGCTTGGAAGGTAAGTGGCGAGCGCTGCTAAGTCCCGACCCGATCTCAGCAACGATGCCGCAGTTCGGTTTATTAGGGCTTGGTCGTCGCATGCCCGTGACATGAGTTCCAAGGCAGAGGGTCTGGCCTGCGGCTCCGGATCAGCATGTCTGCTTCGGTGAAGACGCCACCGCAACCCATCACAGGTCAGCCTCAGCCTTTCCCGACGCCGCAGCAATAGCCGATCTGCCGCACGTTGCATCAGGACGTACGACTCAACAGGTTCCAGTCCCGTTCCGATTCGCAGGCAATTGGGCCGGGGGCTTGTGTCGAACGAGTCCAGGAGTACAGGCCGCAAGGTGCCCCTCAACCTCGGCCGCGAGTGCGTACGGACCGGCGGCGCGCCCTCACCGCTGAACGGCAGGATCTGGCGCTTTCCCTCTCTCCAGACCGCCGCTGCAAGTAGCAACTTCTTCGTGAGAGCCCTCGCCCGCTCCTGAGCGGCTCGCAAGCGGTCCTGATCTTGACTGGCCGACGCTGCCGCGTAATCGTTCTCTAAGACGGCCAACTCGACCTTCGACACTACCTTCCGTGCATCCCAAAGCAGTATGGCGCCCGCGCCTATCTCAGCCCAACACCAGAGGTCGCTGTGGCGTGGTATAAGCCTGGAGCACAAGGTAGCCAAGGCGTCTAAGCTCTCCTCGCCACCAGTCTCCCCAAGGACTCCCTGGAGCTGAGCTTTCAGGGCTTGCCGGTGCATGCGAATAAGACGGAATTCCGAGCGGCGACGGGCATACCCGATGATCTTCAGCCGAATTCCCCCAAGGGAGATGTCCTTCTCACGCAACGCGGCAGACACGTCCTTGATGCCAGCATAGGTTCCTGTTGTTTCGTCGAGCAAGGGCATCTTGACGGACCGCGGAGTCACCGGTAAGAACCATCCAAGGGACAAGACAGCCGACGAGCCGCTTGCGTCGGAGCTCTTCTCGTAACACGCGCCCAAAAGGAGTTCGTGCGCACTGGCCTGCATAAAGGGCTGATGCGCCGGATCGTGAAAGGCAAATGTCGTTGGTACTGGCTGAGACCGCGATGATCCGGTAAGCTCCGCCTCCCAAGCATCCGACCTTGGCCCGTGGACGGTGCAGCCAACTATGACGACCACGTGGGCTCGATCCCTCCTACAGTCACCGGCGCCGAGATTACGGGTAAGTCCGTTGCGCCCGAAAATGAGCCTCGAATCAGCCGCATTCAAAGGGTCGGAAAGCCGGAGAGTGCGGCTTTGATCATCGACTTGCCTTTGGACGTACTTTATTTCGCGACCACTGCCAAGGCCTTGCATCCGGCCAACATCCACGGGGAAAATGACTGGCATGCCGGATAGGATGTAACTCCTTAACCCGTGTTCCAACTCTCGTACCGCGCTGCTATCTGCATCCCAGAGAACGTCGGGGTTTTGCTCCGCGTATGGGATTTTGGCAGCCTGCCAACACGCCCCGACGGAATCACAGCGCGGGGAGTTGAAGTAAGTCTCAAGCTCTTCCGTCCAGAGCCCATGGAAGCGAAGTTCAGCTTGCGGATTGCCTGAACCCGCCGTGGCGATTATGGTCACCTCGGGCAAACCATGAATCGGCGCCTGTATGCTGGCGTGCAATGCCATGGTCATGAAACAAGCGGCCTCAGCGCACATTCCACCGCCTGGCCTCATATGCTTCACGTACGCACTCAAGAGTTGATCTCGATCCCCGGGCTCGATCTCCCCATTGGCTTTGGCTAGAGGGGCGCAAAGCATGTACCATCCCCTCTCGCTCCATTTCGGCGGCTTCAAGAACGCGTCCGCAACGCATGGCGCCTCCAGCACCATTCGTACAAGGCTCATGTCGGGCTCAGTCTGGGATGTGAAAGCGACTTGGCCAGCGAGCGTCGAAAGACGCCGGATATTCACGAAGCCTCCACCCTGCTCGAGTACCAGGCGCAACGCGAAGCGCGGGAAGGAACATCCGAAAAGCTCAACCTCACCCCGGCATACCAGAGACGGCGCAAGCCGAGGTGGGAGGCAAAACAAACCCGGGAGCGCCGGCTGCTGACGAGACGACAGCGCGTCGAAACGGGCCTCCCAGCCGTTAATCTCGGCCTCCTTTAGATTGAGCCAATGCGCAAACCTCGCCAGAAATACCAGCCCGTGCTCGCCGACTTCACGTCGCAATTCTCCGACTTTGATCGAGTTCAGTTCGGTCGGGCGCATTGCGTGAGGTCAACTACCCTAAGCCGTTTGTCCCGTCAAGGCCTTTTTGTCG
>Ga0326728_10020956_pt1 | contig 12370 bp, 13 predicted proteins | sample MB3enrmetagenome_FD_207602 | JGI IMG/M metagenome (GOLD analysis project Ga0326728, IMG submission 207602) | Lab enriched peat soil microbial communities from McLean, Ithaca, NY, United States - MB31MN | ecosystem: Environmental > Terrestrial > Soil > Wetlands > Peat | place: USA: New York...
TATGATCAACCGTCGTAAAATTCTGCCCCGCCTCTGTACAGCTCCTGAACCTCATATCCACTTATTACCCATCCACGGAGGCAATAAATCTTTATCCTCTTGACTCGTGCCAGCCATATCAGTTTTGGGGCATTCTGAAACCGCCCATTTATCGCAGAAATTATCATATGGGATAACACTACAGATAACCAGCGGCCGAAAGACGTTCGATGCATCTATATTGTTCTTTCTATTAAGCTACTTCAATTCATTGATTGTCTCACTGATGTTATCTAACTTATATAGAAGATCGCTTTTTTCTTCGGCATCAAGCTGCTTTCCCTCATAGATACCTTTATTCGTAATCATATCATGCCACTTTTTTATCCATTTTTTAGAACTGTCTTTGGATATCTTAGGGAAACTTACTGATGTTTCTCTTATTTTCCAAGTGTTGTTAATTTTTACCAATATAAAATCAGCAGTTTCATTTTTTATATTCTTCTCAATTTGTGGCGTACTATTAGTAGTAGCTAATTCTGAGTAGCTTACAGTGATAGTAATGGTACCATTCTTATTTTGAGATTGTCTGATAATTTCATATCCAGATATTATAATATATTTGTCCCATGCAGGTTCATCGTAATTTTTACCTGCCTCCATTAGATCATATATATGAAGATTTGGGCTAATCTGAGTACGGAAACCATCATAATCCATTTTGCAAAATTGATTTACGATGTCTGATGCTGATTCCATTCCCCATAGGGGTATTTCAGAGGATAGTAAAAAAAAGAGTGGTATTAAAATTAAGATAGGAATCAAAATTATATTAAAACCGGTTCTTTTTAACATTCAAGTGATCCCCCTCACTAAAATGAAATCCATTTATGCTCAATAGAAGTATATCCAGATATTGAGGGCAAGGCAACTTGCTGTTAAAATACCAAACCATAGCTTTCGTTATATACAACACCTTGCCAATACCGAAGATATCATAAGGTAGTTTCTTGTTGACCACAACCGTTGATCTCGTGCCACATGTTGTCACACTCTGATATAGAGCGCCTTACTACGCATGTTTCAACTCAAGATCATCAGTTTTTGATCATTCTAAAACCGAGAAGAAATCGCAGATATATCCACTCAACGTGCTGATCAGCAGCCTGGCGCTTACGCCGGTTCTGTCTAGATGCCTATATGCATTTGCGTTATAATGCAAAAATCAATGCAGCAATAATAGCTGCGATTAAAGAAAGACTGAATCCAATAATTATAACAGTGCGAATGATTTCTTTGTCCTTATTGCGTTTTACACCTTGACCTATCGCAAAACTACCCATTGGGAAATAAGTCTTTTGGATCCAACTAAAAATATATCCAAAAACTGGAGGAGTAAAGCCCCATAGCAATCCTTTGAAGATTGAATGGATAACAATAACCGGACTAAGTGATTGATTTGAATCTAATTTAATGATGCCTATGGTGATTCCCAAAATAATTATTATTAAAGGAACTATTAGCAGTAAGTAAAAGAATATATAGAAATTAATGCGAGAAAGTATATGATACCATGGCCTTATTGCAGAAAGACATTCTTCAAGGGAATTATTAATTGCCATAACAGCATCTTCTTCACCTTCGATAGAGATTAGAATATTTCTTGACGAGTTTATATTAAAATAAATCGAAGCTCTTGTCTGATGGTCGTGACTATAACCTCTAAGACAAAATGATCTGATATCTTTTTGTGGGGGATTTTCAAATTGAAGCAAGTCTTCCAAGGTGGAGAATTCTCGATCAAGAGAATCCTTACAGCTAATATCAAAATTAATCATACTCAACCATTTCTGTAAATTAGCATAAACCTTATTAAGGTCGTCGGATGTTAATACAAATGGCTGAGTTATTTCTTCTTGCCTACTAAGTTTCATAGAGTGGCAATCCCTTATGAAGGAATTTAAGGTATAACTATACTACACTTTTGCTTTACTAATATAATTATCCAAAGCTTAATTGCAGTATATGCTTATATTAAATGCAAGGCAATATGCTGTTAAAATAATTAAACCATAGATCCCGTGCCACTATCTTTATTTTGGGTATAAGCGTCCATAAGTACATATATCTTTTGGAGATAGAAACAAAAAAGGCGAGGATAAAAAACCCCGCCTTCATCATTATTGTAAGTTATATTCTCAGTTAGGTCTTAGTATAATTTCTTTTCATGGGAATGGGGCGGATCAGCGGCCGGGGGCGAAGCCCCTGGTCCGATGCAACCGCTGGTTAGCCCATGATCTATTATGTCGTTTTTTCCACAATAAGAACTTTATCAATATTATTAAGTGCTAAGCGGCCTGGATACCAAGCTTCCAAGTGTGGGACAAAACATTCTCGATATTTTGTCTCTCATCTACAGCAACCATGTTTTGCACAATAGATTCATAACATGATCCTGCAAGTATTAAATATGCAGAGGTTTCGCCAAATTGGTGTTCAGAGAGGAAATCACATCTTTCTAGATAATCATTTATTACTTCTAATGGCAAGCTACGAAGATCAAACAGACAAACATAACCTCTTCTCCTACCATAGCAATCACATTCCTAACTCTTTTTATAAATGCCATCAATATTAGGATCAATGTACCCTGATTCTAAAATTTCCTTATATGACTCAATTGATATAACGTGAAAGACTTCACCCAACAAATGAGGAAGAAGATCTCTTTCAAGGTCATCATAATAGAGCTTGTATCTTATCTCATTCATGTATTTGCGGGCTAACACGCGGATCATCGGCCGCAAACATGGCGGGGCACCAAAGAAGAATGTAGCACCTGGCTGAAGGCGGAGCAAGACCAGAGGAATACCCCAGGCTGTTTGCGATCCGGTGCATTTGCTTGTTAGGCATTTTATTAAGTGTTACCCATGTACCCAGAATATTTTGTTACCTATCTCCCCGATCGCTCACACCTATGGACCGATTCCCATAGAAAACTTCAGAAATGATGTTAAGGATTCATCTCCTAACGAGTCGACAACGCACGCAATGCGGTTAAGTCTCTTTGGTGGGGAACCGAGCCAGCCTAGAATGTGAAATGACTTTTCAGTCGCGTTAGGCACGGGCCAGGTAATGTTCGAGCTGAGACTAATATCGCTATCTTGCTTGCGCTGCATCACCTCCGAAAGGGAGCCAGCGAGCAAGTCTGGGATTGATGAAAGGTCCTCCAGAAGCCGGGATTCGTTATCATCAGCCGTCGTACCAACCCGTGCGTGACCGAGTGAGAACGGTAGGTAATGGCTGGTGATCCACGCGAATAGATTAGTGAGCTCTCCAAGCCGTGTTCGGTTGGCCGCAATCTCATCCTCGTCGGTGCACCAGATCACGTCTTGACCAGGATATGCGAGTGCCGCAAGCGAGATGCCGATGAAGTGACAGAGCCTACATGCCTTTTCAAGCGTCGCCGCGGGCCACGCCGCATAGGGTTTGAACGACGGATGGTCGAGGTTCAAGGGTGAGGGTCCTTCGAACATGCTGCCGTAATCCCTATCTACAGCTACCGTGATTGCAATACCTGATAGTTGATCCGCAGCAGCGAGCCACGCGGGTAGCGCCGCCCGCCGACGGGAGTCTCGCAGATCCTTGAATGACATTCTGCGACCATCCGACAGGTGCCGCCTGCGAACTGCGTCTCGAGCTTCCGCCCACAGTCGGATTGTGTCGAGTTCGGCGATGAGTATTCCAAGCACGTGATAGGCGGACCTGCGATGCTCACCGCTCGAATCCGTGGCGATAGCGAGTGCTCGCGATGACGAGAAGTCAGGGAATGCGTCCGGGCGCTCTTGGGCGAGACTGCGCATGCGCCGATGGAAGCCAGTCAGCGGACTGCTCCCGACCAGTTTCAAGTCACGCCATCTCGATGTATTCGAACTCATCGAACTCAACAAACCCACGCCTAACAGGGCGATCAGACGTTGTGGACAGACGACCGCGAAGCGGGTGGCTGCCCACAATCGGCTGTATTGTTTGATTGTGCATACTTGTTAGCCCTTAGTATAGCACCCTCAATTAAGGCCTTCACCACTAGAAGCCCCATTGCCAAGAATATGGGAAACTTCTCAAGCCATGATGGCATTCCTGGTTTGTATTTCTCCGGATTAGGGTACAACGTCTTCGAGTCAACTACTGTTTTCATGTCAATATATTGTTTGAAGGATTTTTCGCGAAGCTCCAATGTTGCCCTACTTGAATCCAACGCAGTGATATAAAAGCATGATGTAATTATCAAAATTATGAACATAAACGCGTTTGTGAGCATTAGTATTATAGTTCTTCTTTTAACATCAAAGGCATTGTCTTTATGATATACAAAAGCTGAAATGGCAAAGGTTGCAGCTACTATTGTGATTGATATGCTAATGATGGCCAATCTGTAATTCTGTATCTGCTGCATATCAAACTTGATCAGCTCAAATAAATAGCCTGATGGTTCCATAATTGTCTCCTCTCAATGCACAACGAAAAGCTAAGCGGGAGTAGCTAGCCAGGGCTATGATCCGCTTCAGCGCCTTGTTAGCGGCCCTTATCACTTGAGGATAGCTTTGCGTCTGCAACAGCTGCTTCTGGGTATGTTGTCAAGATGAAGGACAACTCTTCAAGCAACTGGTCATACGTCATGCATCGTATCTTCTGTGAGTGCACCACCACGTGCCGCTCTCGCCACAAGATGCGCTGGTGCTCTGGCTCTGTTAAGAAGGCCGATCGACCTACTACCAATATACACATAGCGTCGATTGATCTTGCTCCAAACCGATCTTCAAACGCATCTGATTTCTCAGTATCTGAAAGTTTGTATATCCAATCGACTATTTGGCTAAACCCGTGCTCAAATCGGGCGGCCCAATTAGACGTAGCCCTAGAAGAGGGTGTAAATATGCTATTCTTCTTTGCGTCCTCAAATTCGACAAAACAATAAGCGTTGCGTCTTGAGTCACCTACAACAAAATCACAGGCAAAATCACCAAACAGATCGTACTCATACGCGATGAGATCAACCTTTGTTATTCCAGGATGTAAATTGCCGAGCATAGCTGTTAGGTTTGGGGAACTTCGAAAGAAAGGTAGCAAATCTTCTCGTTCTGAAAGCTCAGACTTAGCCTTGATAAATGAGGCAAAAGCGTCGAGTTCTTTATTGAAGGAGATCGGATCAAAGGCAATGGATTTGAAAGATTTCATCAGGCACCACCGCCGTGCCGAAATGTGTCATAGACCTGCCTTAGTTTGTCATGTCGAACTATGTCCAAGACTTCTAACAGGCCGCTTATTTTCTTGACTATGATCCTTAAGTCTCTCCCTGCTCGAATAAGGTATATTTCCCCCCTTGCTCCTGCGCCTAGTTTTGACACGTCTTTAGACGAAAGACCTGCCTCTGCAAGCCTGTCTATCGCAAAGACAATTCGTCGTCGATCTCGGGGTTGTAGCCGTTCCAGGGCCACTTCAGCCCGGCGGGATAGTTCGATCCGAAATTCCGTAGACATTAGCTACTCTCACTCTTCAATAGTGTTCATTTCGATCCGCAACGTTTGGCATCAGCCGCGCGGCTCCGCCGCGTCGGCTTGAATGCCCTGGTTCTGCCACGTATTGAGCGCAATCTGCTATACACCCTTGTCTTTTCCGAATTCTTGTTCAACCTCAAAAAGCCACGAAATTTCAGAATTCTTTCCGCGTTCGACATCATCGTAGTCAAACGCCACTTGCATCAGCTTGACAGCGACCTTCCCCAGCACCAATCCAGCACCAACCAGAAAGCCCATTGAAGGACTCCCGGTCAGTGTGGACGCGCTGGCCATCCCTGCTGCCCCCAGCAGATACTTGCCGTCTAACGCCTCAGAGACAGTACCAACAACCGTTCTTATTCCATGCTTCTGTAGTGCGCGTTTGTAATCCTCCAGTCGTATCGCGACCTCATCCTGCACAAAGGTTTGAGACTTTCCAACCATGTCTTTGTCTAGCCAGTGCAGGAATCTCCGATAACGGCTCTTGGCATCGGCATCGTTACGAAACTGGCACACTTGCTCCCATGTCAGGTGCTCCTCATCCACCAGCCCCAGGTTCTCAATCACTGCCACAACTGCAGAGCGGTCACCGGCCCGGTACTGCCAATCATAATCTTCATGCGAGGCATAAATAGGAGTAATTGATGTGCCGAGCTCCTCTGCGAAGGCACGAGCTGCTCCTCTTGCGAATTGCGCCAGGAATCGCGAGGCAATATCGTCAGTGACAGGGCTTTCTAACATTTCCACAAAAAGCTTCCTTCGGAGATCATCGAGAATTAGTCCGCCGTACGTACCTCGGAGACCGGAGGGATCATCATTCGGAAGGCCGCGGATTTCGAACAGTAGTGAAGAAATCTCCGGAATGCTCTTGAACAACAGCAGAGACAGAAGGAATTCGCGCTCAAATCGCGTATCGCCAAAACACCTGATGTTATCTGGGATCTCGGCAGTTGGCAAAGCCCACACCCGATCGTAGCATAGAGCAGCAGTCTTCTGCGTGGCCCGGGGAGCCAAGGCCACCGTCTCTCCTGGCAGAGGTGGTCGTTTGCGATTGGGTATCTTTCTATTCAGTATGGCATCAACATACGGCGACTCGCCCGGAAACAAATGCGCCAGATAATCCAGGCTCCAATAGCTTACCATTCTATGCTCCCTCTCTTTGTGTGGCCTCGTAACTCGCCTTCCGAGGCAGAACTCCAAGGATCAGCTGGCCGACGTTTGCGCCGGGTCAGCTGGAGCCTTTTGTTGGGCATGCCACTCTCATTCTTCTAAGCTCAATTCTTCTGGAATATAATGCCATGGATTATCTTCAAATCTCTCTGGTCTACTCGACCTAATATCGAAACATTGAGATTGGCCTTAAAAAATACAGCTCTCTTTCGGATATCATCAGACATAATGGCTGGCGACTAAGGGGCCTGCCTCGGTTGGGAAACGTGGGTTAGGTGGAGACCACCTAGAGCCGTCATGTTGAGCTGGAAAGCATCAACAAAAAACAATACGGAGGCAGGCCATGAATGGTTATAGCATGTTTGTAGGGCTTGATGTACACAAGGATACCATTGAGATAGCCATTGCTGAAGAAGGCCGTGATGGGGAAGTTAGGAGATGGGGTACGATTGGCGGAGATCTGGAGTCGTTCGAGAAGGCCGTGAGGAAGCTTCAGTGGAAGGGAAGCTCACTGCGGTTTGTGTATGAAGCGGGTCCCTGCGGGTATACGATCTACCGGTATCTCATTTCAAAAGGGCTTGATTGTACGGTTGTGGCGCCATCTATGATTCCGAAGAACGCAAAAGCAATAAATTACTCCTCACTTTTTTTATTTTATGTCAATGAACCTTCCTATATGGGAGCTTAGCCTTTTATCACTCCGTTATCTGTTTGGTCCAGTCCTCTACGATCTTTCTAACTTGCAGGTCCTTTTCATATGTTACATACAGATCCTTTATCAGATCAAATGGCATTGCCGGCAGGCTTGAATGCCTAAGAATAAGGCAACCTTTATTCTGGTAGTGCATGATTCCTAGCTCGTATGCCACGTTCGGGCTATATGCTTGGTCTTCGTCCGCATCATCGAATAAGGCTATTCCATACTTGCAGCAATAAAGTACAGCTATTGGATTATATACGTTTTTTGTTAGACTCCAGCTTGTCTGGTCGGCCCTGACTCCGTTAAGACCATGCTTATTTAGTGTTTCTATGATGAACTCGCTCAAGTCTCTGTTTGATTGCCTGAACTTCATCATTAGAAACACATTATTCGCAAATGGGTACTGACTGATTTTGTTTTCAATATCCCGTTTATAGCCAATCAATGGCTTAATAAGTTCATACTGACCTTCGTTGGGCACTACAAGTGTCTTCTCGCGGAGAGGTGAGAGTCTATTCATTTCATCAATGAGGACGTTTCGAATTTCTTCTATCGAAGGAGAAGTAGTTGCTTTGCTTGGAGGCGATTCGTATGCTTTGGAATCTTTGACTACTTTTTCCAATAGTTCATATAAGTGATCAGGTGTCAGCTTATCGTTCTTGTCGAGTACTACACTAATACCAAGATTTTTTAGTATCTCTTCACGATTAAAGAAGTAAGAACTGTAACCAATAATAGGCATGTGGGGATTATTCTTTTTTACATATTTGATAAAATTAAAGGTATTTTTCGGATTCTCTTTGCGTTTCGCGTTCGACATCATCATATCAAGAAAAATAACGTCAGTTTTTGGCTGTCCAGCCAGCTTAGAGCGAGCTTCATTGTAAGTAGATACCGCACGAATGTTGACCTTGTCGCCTATTAGATTAAAGAGCGAGGTTGACCATTGCGGTTCATCATCGAGCACAAGTAGATTAATCTTTCCTTTATCAGATTTCTTGTCCATGGTAGTGGTTAACCTCTCTTCATTTATCAACTGCTAGCGGCAGCCATCACCGGCGGCTGTAAGCCCCCGTCAGGTGGATGCCTTGGTTGGGCAGGTATTTCGTTGCTTATAAATTAGTACCCACCATGCGGGGATACGGGATATAAACACCAGAAATAGCAAACCAATCACCCAGAACTGATCCTTAGTGATGACCTTTTGATTGAGGATGAGAGCAAGAATCACGAGAATTACAAAGCTATATAGATCACATATCAATCGTATGCTCGATTGAGTGTGGCGAAGGAACACAATTTCCCAACAAGCTGTTGCAGCGTAAAAGCAAGAAAGTATGATCAAGTACATGCCGATTCCAACAATTCCGACTGTAGCCTGCAATGCTGCACAAAACCATATTCCCAGCACAAGTAAATCTAGACCTAGGCCCAATACGAAAGAATTTTTGTATGATCCAAGCTTTGGAGCCTGTACATGGTACAGAATCCAATCGTCCAAAACCCAAAAAAAGCTGATGGCGATCAGTGTATTTGCGTCAGTGAACAAAGGTAATTTGAATTTTTTAATGCGGCTCCCATGACGATTGCGTAAATTAAATCAGTTAGGGAGAAGTCGTGCTTATCCTTCTGTGCATTTAGCATTGACTCACTATGCTGCAATCCGTTGGGTTCCATCGTTTTTCTTTATGCTTTGCCTAACCATATAATTATACGACTACAACAGTTGTCATAGGAAACAAAAGAATACACGCCCTATTTGATTTTCATCAGGCTTAAACTACTCATAAATGGTTGATTCAGACACCCGATTGCACTGATTTATTGATATTATCAGTCTTATATTGCAGAGAAATAATACTGGTTAAAATTATCACATGCTTCATGTACTACTTTCTTGGAATTAAAGACATACTCCGTACGTTAAGGGTGAGTGAAAACAAAACTCCGGCCTCATCTTTTATCATCATGAGTATTAACAAATGTCTGGGGTCAATTCATGTTGTATATTAGAAACTCACGAAAATAATATCACAGGATAAAATAATAATATACATTAATATGGGCTGTTAGAAGCTCACTGTTGTTATGCCAGATTTTCATTTCATCTACAGTGAATATAGCCTTTGCAGATCTCAATAATCCCTTGCAGCTGGGATTGTGCAAATAACTATAAGACTTACGAGCTATCTTTTATAGAAGCACACCTCCCGATCAATACAGAAAACATATTGTTGGAGGTGTATCATGTTATTATCACAAGGAATCAATGTTTGTTTGGAGTACCACAAGTCAAATTCCAGAAGTAATACTGTGAAAGCCTATGAATTTGTCCTGAAGAAGTTGCATGACCACTTTGAAGGCAGGAATATGAATTCTCTATCATCTGAGGAGATGCTCACTTTCCTCAATCAATTGTGTGAGGGGACAAGGCAAAGAACCAAGAGATCCCGATATTCGTATCTCAGATCTTTTTTCAACTTCATCAGGAACAACATTGATAACGATTTTAAAAATCCTTGTGATACACCCATGTTCAAGAGGACTTTCAGACACCCTGAATCCACACCTTGGGACATCCTCGAAAAGGAAATTGTCGATGAAGTGATTTTCAGAACTACCAATGTAAGGAATCGGCTTATGCTTGAACTGATGGCTCGGGGAGGAATGAGGATCAGTGAGGTTCTTAAGCTGACACCAGCAGATGTTCTTGATCAGAAACTGATATTGAGAGATCCGAAAAGCGGAAAAGAACATGAACTGGTATACATTCCCCAAAAGCTTGCTGAAAGGCTGAAAGAGTATATCAGTCTCAAGAGAATAGAACCGGGTAAACGCATCTTCCCTATCACGTATGTAGGCGCCCGAGCAGTAGTTCACAAAGCAGGTAAGTTGGTAGGCATTGCTCTCAGGCCTCATGATTTGAGAAGGCATGCAGCAACATATGCATCCAGATCTGGAGTGCCTATCGAGATCGTGAGTAAGGTTATCCTGAGACATGCAAATCTATCAACAACACAAAGATACCTCGGAAAGGTCACTGATAAAGAAGCATCGCGGTGGATTGATAACCTATATTGCTAGCCTAATGGAAAGGGGTGATGCGCTCTCACCCCTTTCCATGTCTTGGGTTCCATTATCTTTACTTTGTGATTACAACCAGCAAAGGATAGATTAACTCATGATATGCACTTTTTAGTGTAGCTTATATATCGTCATGTGCCGGATGGGTTAACGGGTGAGTAATCGAGGCTGTGATTTGCAGTATAGACTTACTGTAGATTGAGTCTGTCGCTTTTTTATGACATGATGAGATAATATTGAATCAAGGGGAGTATAATGCCGGAAGAGATCGAAGATCCTACCGAGAAATTGCATGAAGCACTCCAAGAGGAAGCGAGGGAAGCGAGGGAACAGTGGGTGCTAGGGGTTGCTCTCAGCACGGCTATCCTTGCCGTACTTGCCGCCGTGTCTTCACTCCTGGCGGGCCATCATTCCAATGAAGCCTTGATCGAGCAGATTCAGGCATCTGATCAATGGGCGTATTATCAGGCGAAGGGCGTTAAATCCGCGGTGCTTGAAAGTCGAATCGCAACGCTGCAGGCCCTCGGTAAACAGGCATCTGCTAAAGACCAGGAAAAGGTTGCAGCCTATAAACAAGAACAGCAGCAGATCGAGGAAAAAGCGCGCGAGAAGGAGAAAGCCTCTTCCCTGCATCTGATGGCGCACAACATGCTGGCCAAAGGGGTCACGGCCTTCCAGATTGCCATTGCTATCTCGGCGATCGCCGTTCTGACCAGACGGAAGTGGCTGTGGTATGGTGCCGGCGCATTGGGAGTCATCGGTTTGATCTATTTGGTGCATGGGTTTTTATAATGTCAATGAGGAAAGAGATTGGTCGAGCATAAGGCAACCTTAATGATAAGGAGAAAAACGTGATCAAACGGATATTTCTATTCATGCTTATGAATATTGCCGTTCTGTTTGTCCTCTCCATTGTGGCATCTTTGCTTGGGGTAGACAGGTATCTGACATCATCCGGACTCAATCTTCAAACGCTCCTTGTATTCTGCGCCGTGTTCGGCTTCGGGGGAGCCTTTATCTCTCTTGCCATGAGCAAGTGGATGGCAAAAAGACTGATGGGAGTCCGCGTTATAACAAATCCTCAGAATGAAACTGGGGCCTGGCTGGTAAACACGGTCGCATCTCTCGCAAAGCAATCCAACATCAAAATGCCGGAAGTCGGTTATTATGACAGCCCCGAAATGAACGCATTTGCCACAGGACCAACAAAGAACAACTCCTTGATAGCAGTAAGTTCCGGGCTTCTACGTTCTATGACTCGCGAAGAAGTCACGGCTGTCCTCGGACATGAGATATCTGGGCATGCTGCCAATGGGGATATGGTAACCATGACCCTTCTTTAGGGGATCTTGAATACGTTCGTGATGTTTCTGAGTCGGGTTATCGGCTATTTCGTTGATAGGGCTTTGTCAAGAGATGAGGATCGTGGGGTTGGAATAGGGTATTTCGTTACGATGATGATATGTCAGGTAGTATTCGGCATCCTCGCGAGCCTTGTTCTTATGGCTTTCAGCCGTTCCCGTGAGTATAGGGCAGATGCCGCGAGCGCTAATGTAGTGGGAGCTCCAGCCATGATCTCTGCTTTGAAGAGACTACAAACAAGACAGACTGCTGATCTTCCTGGCCAGCTAGCAGCCTTTGGGATATCCGGTAAAGGTTCGTGGTTTTCATCACACCCACCGCTTGAAGACAGGATTGCAGCTTTGGAGAGGACAGAGAGGAGCATCTGATAGGATTTTTTAAACCAGAGATCGTGCGAAACTGTTGAAAAAGCCTCTGGGTTCAGATGACCTAACCAGATCAATTATTTCATAAAAAAAGTTAATTATATCTTTATAATCATTGTATTATATGATATAAAGTTATTATCTTAAAGGGA
>Ga0326728_10020957_pt1 | contig 12370 bp, 10 predicted proteins | sample MB3enrmetagenome_FD_207602 | JGI IMG/M metagenome (GOLD analysis project Ga0326728, IMG submission 207602) | Lab enriched peat soil microbial communities from McLean, Ithaca, NY, United States - MB31MN | ecosystem: Environmental > Terrestrial > Soil > Wetlands > Peat | place: USA: New York...
CAAGTGCCAGTGCCACGCTCACGCTGGAGCAGTGGTGTCGCGATCACGCCCTGGCCGAACCGGCGCAGATCCTCGCGCGTCGCACGGACACGACCCCGGAGCCACCCGAGTCCACCACACGCAGCGACCTGCAGCTCACCGTCAATGAGTCCGTGCGCTACCGGCGCGTGGAACTCGTCTGCGGCGAGCATGTGCTGTCCATCGCCGAGAACTGGTACGTCCCTGCTCGTCTGACCCCGGCAATGAATCAGCAGCTCGAGACGACCCAGGTGCCATTCGGAAGGGTGGTGCAGCCGCTGCATCCCCACCGGGAGACGATTCTGGCCAGGTTGCTCTGGCAGCCGCTTCCCCCTGACTGGTTCAGCGGTCACCTTGCCGCGGACGGGCCGTCTTCCGACCCCCTGGAGATGCCCGCAGGCCTGATCGAGCATCGCGCCATACTCTATTCTGCGGACCACCGCCCGATCGCCGAAGTCCATGAAATCTATCAACGGGATCTGCTGGATTTTCCGGAACCCGGCCTGTCCAGCTCCGAGACCCGACTCCGGGCGACGCGATGAGGCCGCCCGTGGATCGCTATGAGAGTTTCCGGGCGCTGGAGCGCCATGCGCCGCGCGACGTTTGGCGCGTCATACCGCGGGAGGCACCGGATTCGGAGGTGCTCATCATTGCCCCGCATGGAGGCCACATCGAAATAGGCACCAGCGAACTGGCCTCAGCCATTGCTGGCGCGGAGTACAGCCTTTATTGTTTCGAGGGCCTGAAGCCCTACGGGTCGCGCGAGCTGCATGTGACCAGCCATCGTTTCGATGATCCCGTGGCGGTGCGCATGGCCGAGCGCAGTGCCATCGTGATCAGCATCCATGGCTGCCGCGGCCATGGCGCGATCCACGTGGGCGGTCTCGACCGCCTTCTGGTCGAGGCTTTGACGAAGGCATTCGCCGAGGCCGATTATCCGTCAGGCTCGCAGGGCCATCCTTACCCGGCCGTGCATCCGAGGAACATCTGCAATCGGGGCAGGCGGAGCGCAGGCGTCCAGCTGGAGTTCACGGCGGACCTGCGTCACGAGCGACACCGCGAACCGCTCGCGCAGATCGTGCGGCGGACGATCGACCGCCAATGCGCGGCGCTCAGCGCTGCATCGAAGTAAGGAAGCGATGTTGCACCTCGCTGCCAAGAGAGCCGTCCTCCAGCCAGGTCCATTCCCGCAGACTCAACTCACCGGATCTGTCGAGCAGTAGGACCGTTGAGCTGCGCGTGCCGTAGCTGTCGCCGATGATGAAGGCGCTCGACAGCAGGCGTTCAAACTCCAGGCTGACTCCCGTGCGCGGCAGTTCCTCATCGCGCGGGCGCCGGTCGTCCCGCAGCAGATCGCGCAGCCCGTCCTCGCTGGGCAGCGAGCCGATGGCGAGCGCCAGCTGCGACTTGGCCCGTTGCACCTTCGGCCATGGCGTGTCCAGCAGGTGATTGGAAAGCCCGTAGATGCCAGGCTCGAGCAGCCGGCCCGCTGCGGGCACGCTTTCATAGACGCCCAGAGCGGTGCCATCGCTGACGATGAGGTTGAAATCGGCATAGCGCGCACTCATGGACTGGATCTGCCCAAGCCGCTCCGGGATTGGCGCACTGGATTCCAGCATCTGCACCACCAGCCCGCCGCGGCTGGGCGCCCCTGGCCTGATGCGCGCCGGGTCGCGATAGTTTGTCAAGGCTGCGACCGTGCCATTGCGTGCAACACCGAGCCAGGTTCCTCCCGCCTGCAGATCCCGTCCGGCGAGAATGGAAGGCCGGTCGCGCCACCAGTCCGCAGCCGCGGTGGGACGCTCATGGAATTCATCGCGATTGGCCGCCATGACGAGCGGATACTCCGGATGCACACGCCAGCCGACGAGAATCAGGCACATAGGTGCTCGCGCACGCAGCGGATGTCATCAGGTGTCGTGCGGCAGCAACCGCCGATGAGGCGTGCGCCGGCGGCGTACCAGGACCGAGCCTGGGTGGCAAAGTGGCTTGATCCGCTCGAGCGGCCAGCGCCGAGCCAGCGCTTGGAGACGGCATCGTAACGCTCGCCCGAATTCGGGTAGGCGAGCAGCGGCTTGGCTGTATGTGCGCGCAGACGTTCGAGCAGCGCGGGGACATGCTCGGGCGCCGTGCAGTTGACGCCTACGGCAAGCACCTGCGGGAAGTCATTCAGCGCGCGGGCACACTCCGCGATGTCCTGGCCCTCGCAGGTGAGGGCCCCGTCGCGACACGAAAAACTGATCCAGGCGCCGCTGCCTGGAAATTCCCCCAGCAGTCGCGCCAGCACGAGCGCCTCGCGCAGGCTCGGCAGTGTCTCGCATGCCAGCAGGTCGGGCGCGGCGGACAGCAGTGCCTCGATGCGGGGACGATGAAAAGCGGCGAGTTCCGTGTCGCTCAGCCCATACCCCCCGCGATACTCCGATCCGTCCGCCAGGGCCGCCCCATAGGGCCCCACCGAGGCGGCGATGAGCGGCTTGCCACGGGGCTGTTCGGACGTCGCCCGATCGGCCAGGAACTCCTCACGTGCCTGCTGCGCCAGCTCGACGGTCTGACGCAGCAGCCCCGGCACACGGTGCACGGGTATGCCACGCCGCTCGAAGCCTGCCCAGTGCGCCTGATAGCTGGAAGTGATCACGATGTCCGCTCCCGCGATCAGATAATCGAGATGCACACGACGGATCAGCTCGGGCTGCTCGAGCAGCACCTTGGCGGACCAGAGTGGATCTCGCAGGTCAGCGCCACGGCGCTCGAGCTCGGTGGCCAGTGCACCGTCGATGATCAGGAATCGGCGCTCGGAGAGCCCCGTGGAGATGGGATCGGGGGCATTCACGCCGGGCTAGTCTAAAGGACCCAGCCCGGGAAGCGTGAGCAGAGCCGGTGCGGCTCAGCGGTCGCTGTTGACGGTCAGATTGCGCACGCGCTGCGTGGGGCTGCCGTCTGCCATCTGGGTCGCGCGTTGCAGCAGCAGGCGCGCCTCGCCTGCGGGCAGGGCGCGGCTCAGCAGGAAGCCCTGGGACTGCGCGCACTGATGTTCCTGCAGGAAGCGGAATTGAGCGAAGGATTCCACCCCCTCGGCGACCACTTCGACCTTCAGGGCCTTGGCCATCGATATGATGGCAGCAGCGATGGCGCGATCATCCGTGTCGTCACCGAGGTCACGGACGAAGGAGCGGTCCATCTTGAGGCGGTCGATAGAAAGGTGGTGCAGACGCTGGAAATTCGAGTAGCCGGTGCCGAAGTCGTCGATGGCCACGGATACGCCGATCGCATGCAACTCGTGCAGTACGCGTGAGGCACGCTTTTCATCCACCATGACCATCGACTCGGTGACCTCGAGCTCGAGCATGTTCGGCGGCAATCCGGTCTCCGCGAGGATCGTGGCGACCTGCGCGGCAAAGTTGTGCATGGCAAACTGCGAATTGGCGACGTTCACGGCGATGCGCTGGATGGCGAGCTTCTCGTCGAGCCATTTCTTCGCCTGCTGGCAGGCGGTGCGGATCACCCATTCGCCTATCGGGATGATCAGGCCGGCATCCTCGGCCACGGGAATGAAGTCCGTCGGCGGCACGACTCCGAGCTCATCGTTCGTCCAGCGCAGCAGTGCCTCCATGCCCGTGACATTTCCGGTCGACATGTCGATCTGCGGTTGATAGTGCAGCGACAGCTCGCCGCGCTCGAGTGCTCCGCGCAGCTTGCCCTCGATGGTATAGCGCTGGAGAGCCCCCTCATTCATCGATGCATCGAAGAACGCATATGTGCCCGGCGAGCGACGCTTGGCAAAGTACATGGCCAGGTCGGCGTGCCTGAGCAGCACTTCCGCGTCCGTTCCATCCGTCGGATACATCGCGATGCCGATGCTCGGCGTGATGACCATCGTATGCTTCGACAGGGTCATCGGCTCCTGCAGGGCCCCGATCAACCGGTCAGCGACCTGGGATGCATTCTCCCCGCTGCCGATGTCGGGCAGAACCACCATGAATTCATCGCCGCCCAGCCGTCCGATGTCCCCCGGACGGTCGACCGCGACATCGTCGGGAGTTCGGCCGATGCCTTTGCGCAGCGCCTTGCGCAGGCGTTCAGCTGCCGTGACCAGCACTTCATCGCCGATCGCGTGACCGAGCGTATCGTTGATGCGCTTGAAATTGTCGAGGTCCACGTACATGAGCGCCAGCATGCGATCGGTCGTCTGCGCGGAGGCGACCGCCGAGCGCAGGCGCGTGTGCGCCTGTTCGCGGTTGGGCAGGCCGGTGAGTGAATCGAAATAGGCGAGGCGCGCGATGCGCCGCTCCGCGCGCCACTTGCTCGCGAGCGCGATCGCCATCTGCCGCACCTCGTGCGGATGAAACGGCTTCTGCAGATAGGAGAGCTTGTCCTCAGGCGGCACGCGGCCGCCGATGTCGATGGGATCGATATCCGAATAGGCCGTGCACACGGCGATCTCGATCGCCGGGTCGAGCTCGCGGATATGCGCCGCGCACCAGATGCCATCAGGACCCGGCGACATGCGCATGTCGAGGAAGGCGACCGCGAACGGACGATCGGCCTCGAGGGCTTCGCGGACGGCGTCCACGGCCGCCTCCGCACCCTTGCAGAAGACTGCGTCGAACCGCAGGGCGTGATTCGGCAAACGCGTGCGCGTCGGCACGCCGGCGCCTGCCCCGAACAGCTTGGCCCCGAGATTGCGGCGGGCGCTGGCGGTGTCTTCCGAGGGACCGCTGAATATCTGTCGATAGGCGTCGATGATCGAGGGCTCGTCGTCGACGACCAGGACGCGGATGAGCGGATTCGGATTTTCGGACATGGTAATCCTCACGCGGCCCTGGCAGTGGCCGCGTCTGCTGGTGGCGCGATGGGAACGATCAGATGCAGGGTGGCTCCTCGCCCGGGCCCTTCACTGCTCGCCCACATGCGGCCCCCGAGCGCATTGATTGCCGTGGCACACCAATGCAACCCGATGCCGCTGTTGCGCTTGCCTTCCTTGGTGGAAAAACCTCGCTCGAAGATGCGCTCGAGGCTCTGGGCCTCTATGCCGCAACCCGTGTCGTGGCATTCGATCAGCAGCTTCTGCTGATCATGATCGGTCTGGAGGGCCGCCGTGAAGCGCACAGTTCCGCGACCGCCCTGTGCCGCCCGGACGGCCTCGGCTGCATTGATGATCAGATTCTGGATGACCAGGCGCAGCACGGTACGCGCGGTCCACACCGTTCCGACCGTCTGCAGCGAGCGGTCCAGTTCGATGTCGATCAGGTCCCGGCGATCGTCGGGAACGATTTCGAGGCTCTGATGGATGATCGCGGGAAGCTCGACGGGCTCGATCACGGTGCGGGCATGGGCGGAGGGCAGGCGCTCGGCGAGCGCGGTCTGTACCATTCCGGCCTGCCGCAGCATCATGTCGACATCGGCGTCGGCCGCCTTGAGGATCGCGGCAAGCTCGCCGCTCGCCAGCTTCAGGAAGGTGTCCAGGTCCGCCTGACGCTGCGGGTCGCTGCCGCCGCGCCCGCATTCTTCGAGCGCTCGCTCCACATCCGCAATGGGAGCGCTTCGCAGCTGCTCCTTGAGTCTTGCGATGCGCACCGCCAGCGGCGTCATGGCATTGCCGATGTTGTGCATCACGCCGCGGGAGAATTCCGCCATGCCCGCCTGAAAACTGTTGTCGATGAGCTGTCGGCGCGACTCGGCCACTTTTTCCACCATGCGGTCGAATTCCAGCGCCAGCGTGCCTATCTCGTCGCGCCGCCGCAGATTCAGCCGGGTCGTGAGGTCATCTCCCGCGCCGATCCTGCTGGCATGGAGCGTGACCAGCCCGAGCGGTCCGAGGACCGTACGGTCGAGCACGAACAGCGTGAGCAGCAATACAGCGACGGCGGCACCCAGCGTCAAGATCATCGTTGAATTGACCGTCGTGCGTGCATGCGCAGCGATCGTGCGCGGCACGTCCACTCGCAGCGTCATGATAGGCTGACCATACAGGTCCGCGAACACGTGATAGACCTCGGTATTGTGACCGTCCGAGAGCAGCAGCTCCCGAGCTCCCTGCGGCGCTTCCGGCGGCAGGAATTTGCCCACAGGCTGTCCCACCGTGCGCAGCGCAGTCACCGTGACCGTCGTCTGGGCGTTGGCGCCGATCTGCGCGATCTCGCGCGCCGTCAGCATCCGGCCCATGACGACGAGGCCCCTGGTGGGGCCCTGACCGAACCCGTCGAGGATCGGCGCCACGGCCGCGAGCAGCACACCGTGGTTGGTCGCTATCAGGGCATGACTCGCCTTGGCGTGCTTGAGGTTCTCGAGCCAGGGCGATTCCGGACGGAGCCTTCCCCCTTCGAACAGATCCAGCGACAGAGGCTCAGCGCGCACGGGATCCTCGGCGAAGGACCAGACAAACCTGCCCTGCAGATCGACGAAGGCCAGCGCCGTGATATGCAGCTGCTTCATTGCAATGGGATTGAGATTCTCTTCGGCGAATTCCTGGTTGTGGTCCTGCATGAAGCGATAGGTGTCGGACCAGTTCCCCCAATCGGTGGCCGAGACCTGGAGCGACTCCAGGGTCGTGGTCAGGCCAGCTTCCATGCGCCGCATGGCGGTCCGGGCATTGTCCTGCTCGATCTCATCGAATCGCGGCAGCAGCAGCATCTCGCCCACACACCATTCGACCAGTGCGAGGACGAGAAACACGGCTGACAGCAGCACGATGACTTTGGCGCGTATGCTCAGAGCTCACTCCCGCCGGCGCATAATTCCGCCGAAATATGACGCATCGGGGACACATAACTCTGTGACGCAGCCGAGATCCGCCTGGATAGGATTGACGCACTCGCCAGAGGGTGACGCAGGTCACAGTCCCTGGCCGTGTCAGGGTGCCGATTCGCGGGCGCGCTGAATGCTGGCTTGAGGATAGCGCTGGCGCACCAGTTCGACGGCGGTGCCCGCCAGGGCATCCGTGTTCGGTGCCGGCTTCTCCAGATCCCCGGGTTGGGGATAGAAACGCACCGCCAGTGTCAGTTCATCGCCGCGCAGCTCAATCCAGACTTCATTGCCGTCCGCTGCGTAGAGGATCTCGTGGCATCGACTGCCGCCGAGCGGCACCTCATAGGATGAATCGCGGGCAAGCCCCACCTGCTCGACCAGACCCGTCGCCAGTTCGGCGCAGACGCTGTCCGGTGCTCCCGCCATCTGGGCGCGGTAAAACACTTCCGGCGGCGCAGGAGCCAATGACGCACAGGCGCCGAGCGCCAAGGTCGTGCCGACCGACCACCCGCGCGAGGCCAGGAATTTACGCAGCATTCATCGAGCATAGCAAGCGGCCGGCATCCGCTGGGTGCCGATCAGCTATCATTTGAAGGACATCATGAAGCGTCCGCGTCTGCTCATTGCCGTGACGGTTGCAATCGCGGCGGCCTGCTTGCTGCCGAGGGGCGTTGCGGTGCATCCGGTGACGCGCGGGCTCATCGCCTGGAACGCAGGAACGCTGCTGTACGTGCTGCTGGCAGCCATCATGATGATTCGCTCGGATCCGCAGAAGATGCGGTACCGGGCGCAGCTGCAGGACGAGGGTCAGGTTGCGCTGCTGATCCTCACCAGTCTCGCGGCGGTCGCGAGTCTTGCCGCCATCGCAGGCGAGCTCGCGGTCGCCAAGGATATCCATGGCCTGCTGCGAAGCGCCCACGTGGCACTTGCCGGTCTCACCGTGCTCTCATCCTGGGCCTTCATCCAGACGATGTTTGCACTCCACTATGCCCATGACTATTACGCTGCAGTCTGTCATGGCAGACCCGCGGGGCTGCGCTTCCCGGATGATGACAGGCCCGAGTACGGTGACTTCTTCTACTTCGCCGCCATCATCGGCACTTCCGGGCAGACCGCCGATGTGCCATTCGTCACCAAGGCAATGCGCCGCGTGGGCTCACTGCACTGCATTCTGGCCTACCTCTTCAACACCACCGTGCTGGCCCTGGTCATCAATATTGCGGCCGGGCTGTTCTGAGCGATCTGGCAGAGCGCGTCATATGCCGCGCTGCATATGACGAATTGCGTTTAACTATGCACGATTACGGTGCATTGTTCATGCGGTCGCAACCATTATCGCGTACAGTGCACCCCCTTGAAATTGGCACGCCGGTTGCTATCACTCAGACATGCAGACGCCCTCGTTGAGATTCCTGAAGACCTTTCACGTCGCAGCCAAGCTCGGCAGCTTCAAGGCTGCTGCCGAGGAGTTGTGCGTGACGGCGTCGGCCGTGAGTCACCAGATCAAGGCGCTGGAGCAGCAGCTCGGCATCATGCTGTTCATCCGCGGCCCGCGCTCGCTGTCGCTGAGCCAGGCGGGCGCGCTGTACCTGGAGAATATCGACGCCGTGTTCTCGCGCCTCGAAGTAGTGACCGAGCAGCTCAAGCGGCGCTTCAGTCGCGCGGTGGTTCGCCTGCAGGTCCCGCCATTCTTTGCCAGTGAGCTGCTCGTGCCGCGGCTCAGCAGTTTCGGCGCCCTGCACAGCGACATCGATATTCAGATCGAGACCGACATTGCGCCGAACAAGGAGCACTCCTCGGACGCGGACGTATCCATCGTGGTCGGCAATGGCCAGTGGCCGGACGTGCGGGCGACCCGATTGTTCCCACAGGCCTATGTGGTCGCCTGCTCACCGGAGCGTCTCGGTGAGTCAAACATACAGGCTCCGTCGGATCTCGTGCGTCAGCCCATCATCGCCCATGCGCGCCGACGGGAGCTCTGGGACCGGTGGGCTGCCATGATGGGTGTGGAACCGCTGCGGCCGATGCAGATCATCGAATTCAATTCCATGGCTTCGATCGTTCATGCAGCCGAGCAGGGCGTGGGTATTGCGCTGGTGTCCGCTCCAGTGGCCGTGCAGCGCTTTGCGAGCGGGGCACTCGTGAAGGTATTTCCGCAGGAACTCACCACCGGGGATGCCTACTACCTCGTGACCCGGGCCGAGGATGCGCAGAGATTGGGCGTTCGCGCGCTGATCGGATGGATGTTGCAGCAATATGGTGCCGGCAACTGGCTGCCCGCTCCCGCGGAGATCGAGAGCGCCGCGTAAGAGCAGCTGAGCTGAGCTGAATTCAGCGTTCACCGCGATTTGTTCGTTTGTTGTGCCCGGGGACGGGCGCTAAGTTGTCCGACGACGAGACACCCTACTCGCCTTCGGAGAGCTGACCCAATGAATCGATCCCTCCTCAAGACCATCGCGCTCGCAGCCGGCATCGCCGCGCTTCCGGCTATCGGCCAGGCGGCACAGCAATCACAGGTAATGAACAGCTGCGTGAATGCCTATCTGCAGTCGCTGTCCCGCAGCAGCGGTCCGGTGAAGCTGCGCGAGACGCACCTGCTGCGCTCGAGTGCGTCGCCGGGCATCCTCCCACCTTCGGCAAGCCAGCTGGTACTCACCGCCACGGATGCGCACGACAATCACACGGTCGGGCGTGCCATCTGCCGACTCGACTCCCGTGGCCAGGTGCTGCAGATAGAACAAGTGCGGGCCGACAGCCTGCCCATCGACTGACGGCCAAATCACACACAAGACCCACGGGGCCGGGAGGCGTTCTGCTTCCCGGCCCCGCTTGCTTTTCCCGGCCGCAATGCACCTTGTAGGACAAGTCCGATATCTTGCGCACATCCCCCGACCTCTGTAGAGTGAACGTTCATTCACTTTCCGGGATCGGCTCCATGGCGACCGCGGCGGCTCGAAGAACCAGCCGGGGCCCGATCCGCGACAAAAGGTGGTCTCCATGCGTACCTTTGCAGTCATCGTCGCCATCTCGCTGCTGGCCGCTTGCAGTCGTGGCGGGCCGCCAGGAGGCATGCCCCCAGGAGGGTTCACGCCGCAGGTGACGGTGGTAACGCTCAAGGCTCAGCCCGTGACGCTGACGCGCGAGCTGCCGGGACGCACGAATGCGTATCTGGTCGCCGAGGTACGTCCTCAGGTCAGCGGCGTGCTCAAGAAGCGTCTGTTCGAGGAGGGCTCGCTGGTCAAGGCGGGTCAGCCGCTCTATGAGATCGACGATGCCATCTATCGCGCGCAGCTCGAGAGTGCGCAGGCACAGCTTGCCAAGGCCGAGGCGGCGCTGGTCGCGGCCAGGCTCACGGCCGAGCGGGATGAGGAACTCAAGATCGACGCTGTGAGCCGTCAGGATCACGAGAACGCGGTCTCTGCTTTCGGACAGGCGCAGGCCGATGTGGCCTCCGGCAAGGCGGCCGTCGCCAACGCTCAGGTCAATCTGCAGTACGCGCACCTCACGGCTCCCATCACGGGGCGGATCGGCAAGTCCGCGGTAACGGTGGGTGCGCTCGTCACGGCAGATCAGGCGACCGCCATGGCGACGATCCAGCAGCTTGATCCGATCTACGTCGACGTCAACCAGGCCAGCAGCGAGTGGTTGCGCCTCAAGCAGGAGATCGACAGCGGCCGGGCCAAGTCCGGTACAGCCGATTCTCCGGTGACCATCATCCTGGCCGATGGGCGCACCTATGCGCAGAAGGGTCGCCTGCAGTTCGCCGACGTCACGGTGGATCCCTCCACGGGTGATTTCCTGCTGCGCGCGATCGTCCCCAATCCCAACGACGAGCTGCTCCCCGGCATGTACGTGCGCGCGCGGCTGGATGAGGGCGTGCTGTCCAATGGGGTGCTGGCGCCGCAACAGGGCATCGCGCGCGATCCCAAGGGGAACGCGACGGCGCTGGTCGTCGATGCGCAGGGCAAGGTGGAGAGCCGCGACGTCAAGGTTTCGCGAACGATCGGAGACCAGTGGCTCATCGACGAAGGGCTCTCGGGCGGGGATCGGGTCATCGTCGAAGGCCTGCAGAAGGTTCAGCCCGGCATGGCTGTGAGTGCCGTGGAAGCGGCGAATGCCACGCCGGCCGCAGATCCGACCTCCGGTGTGGCCGCCACGGCCGCCGGCGAAGGCAAGACGGGTTAAGCCATGCTGTCGCGATTCTTCATCGATCGTCCGATTTTTGCCTGGGTCGTCGCGCTGATCATCATGCTGATCGGCGCCATATCGATCACGCGGTTGCCCGTGGCCCGCTATCCCGTCATCGCGCCTCCCTCCGTCAACATCAGCGCCTCGTATCCGGGTGCCTCGGCGCAGGCCGTCGAGGAATCGGTCACCCAGATCATCGAGCAGAACCTCACGGCGCTGGACGGACTGCTGTACTTCGAGTCCACCAGCGACAGTGCGGGGGACGTCACGATCACGCTCACATTTGCGAGTGGAACGAATCCCGACATCGCCGCCGTGCAGGTGCAGAACCGACTGCAGCAGGCCGTGCCGCTGCTGCCGCAGATCGTCCAGCTGCAGGGCATCTCGGTCAGCAAGAGCACGGGCAGCTTCCTGCTCGCAGTGGGCTTCGTCTCCGAAGACAACAGCATGAGCGCCGGCGACATCGGCGACTGGCTGGAAACCAATATCGTCGACCCGGTAAGCCGCGTCGAGGGAGTCGGAGCGGTGCAGCCCTTTGCCTCCAAGTACGCGATGCGCATCTGGCTCGATGCCGACAAGCTCAACGCCTACAGCGTCACGCCGTCGGACGTCGTGGCAGCGATCCAGGGCCAGAACGCGCAGGTTTCCGTGGGGCAGCTCGGCGATCAGCCCGCAACGCCCGGCACGCAGCTCAACGCCACGATTTCCGCGCTCGGTCGGCTGCGGACACCGGATCAGTTCAGCGACATCGTCATCCGCAGCAATTCGGATGGCTCGAACCTGCGCCTGCGGGATGTGGCGCGTGTCGAGCTCGGGCTGGCCAACTATGGCTTCAATACCAAGTTCAACGGCAAGCCCGCCTCGGGCTTTGCGGTCAACCTGGCGACCGGTGCGAATGCCCTGAGCACCGTCACCGCGATCAACAAGCTGCTGCAGTCCCTGCAGCCGCAGTTCCCGCACGGCCTGAAGTCCGTGTACGCCCTGGATGTGACGCCCTACGTGCGCAAGTCCATCAAGGAAGTGGTCAAGACCCTGCTCGAGGCCATCGCGCTCGTGTTCATCGTCATGCTCATCTTCCTGCAGGACATCCGCGCGACGCTCATCCCCACGATCGCGGTCCCGGTCGTGCTCATGGGTACGTTCGCCGTGCTGGCCGCCACGGGCTACTCGATCAACATGCTGACCATGTTCGCGATCGTCCTGGCCATCGGTCTGCTCGTCGATGACGCCATCGTCGTGGTTGAAAACGTCGAGCGACTCATGGCCGAGGAGCGACTCAGTCCCAAGGAGGCGACACGCAAGTCCATGGATCAGATCACCGGGGCGCTCATAGGCATTGCCACGGTGCTCTCCGCCGTGTTCGTTCCCATGGCATTCCTGACCGGATCCACCGGCGTCATCTACCGGCAGTTCTCGATCA
>Ga0326728_10020959_pt1 | contig 12369 bp, 9 predicted proteins | sample MB3enrmetagenome_FD_207602 | JGI IMG/M metagenome (GOLD analysis project Ga0326728, IMG submission 207602) | Lab enriched peat soil microbial communities from McLean, Ithaca, NY, United States - MB31MN | ecosystem: Environmental > Terrestrial > Soil > Wetlands > Peat | place: USA: New York...
CAAGGGCGGCTGCCGCCTTGGCCAGCGAGCCCAAGCAGTTCAAGCTCTACGACGCGCCTCACGCGTTGAATGCCGAAGCCCGCCGCGACCGCATCGCCTTTCTCACCGAACAGCTCAATCTGAAGCCCTTGCCGCCAGAGGCCATCGCCGCCATCCCGCCGCTTCCCCAGCCTCTCGAGCCTCAGCCCTGACGGTTAATCCTAAAATTAGAAGTTCAAGAGGGATTCCTCCACTACGTGGCCCGACGCGCCAGAAAGCGGCGCGGAAGAGAAAGTAGGGCCGCTCCGGTCGGAATGACAGGCTTTGGGTGGTGGCTGCGGGAGGAAGGCTGTGTGGCGGCCGCTCTTCCGATCGCCGCGATCGCCTCCTCGATATGCTAAAGTCTGGGACGATGGGGAAAACCGGCGTTTACATTCAGGTGCCGTTTTGCCAGACGAAGTGCACTTACTGCAACTTCCACACGGGCGTGGTGTCGGCGGGCCGCTTTGCTCCGTATGCGGAGGCGGTGTGCCGGGAGATTCGCGAGCATGCGGCGTTGTTGCGCGGAGCGGGCGTGGAGTGGAACGAAGCCCAAGAACGAACGGTTGCGGGGGACGTTGTGGTGGATACGGTGTATATCGGCGGGGGCACGCCGAGCCTGCTGGAGGCTGCGCTTCTTGCGGACATGCTGCGCGCATTGCGCGAGACGTTCGCCTGCGCCTGGGAAGAGGTGACGCTGGAGGCCGACCCGGAAACTATCGAGCCCGAAAAGGCCGCGCACTGGGTCGCCGCCGGAATCAATCGCATCAGCCTGGGCACGCAATCCTTCGTGGATGAGGAACTCAAGGCGGCGGGACGCCTGCACCGGCGCGAAGATATTTACCGGGCGGTGCCCATCTTGCGCGAGGCGGGGATCTGCAATATCAGCTTCGACCTGATCGCGGGACTGCCGAAACAATCGCGCGAAAGCTGGCGCACATCGCTCGATGAATTGGTCGCGTTGTCTCCCGAACACGTTTCCGTTTACATGATGGAGATTGATGAAGGCAGCCGGCTGGGGCTGGAAGTTCTGCGTGGCGGCGCGCGCTATAGCGCCCGCGATTTGCCCAGCGAAGAAGAGATGGCGGAATTTTACGAGACCGCGCAGGCCATCCTGAAAGCCGCCGGTTACGAGCAGTACGAAATTTCCAATTGGGCTAAGCCGGGATATGCTTCGCGGCACAACCTGAAATACTGGCGGCGCGAGGCGTACCTGGGATTTGGCGCGGGCGCGCACTCGTTTTCCGGAACGCAGCGCTGGGCCAATGTGCATGATGCAGCGGCGTATGTCGCCGCGATCAGCGCGGGCCGCAGCGCCGCGGAAAGCGTGGAACGCGTGACGCGCGAGCAGGCGCTCGAGGAAGAGCTATTCCTGGGCTTGCGGCAGCTTGGCGGCATCGACCTGCCGCGCATCCAGCGCAAATACAGCGTCAATCTGGAAGAAAAGGTGGGGCGGCTGGCTTCGGCAGGGATGATTGAGCGCGAAGGCGAACTGGTGCGGCTGGCGGCGGGAAAACTGAGCATCTCGAATGAAGTGATTGTGGAATTGCTGCGGTGAGGATTTTGTGTAGGGGCTGAGATCGAAGAGGGATTCCTCCGCTACGCGACCCGGCGCGCCAAAAACCGGCGCGGAAGAAAAGGCCGGGTCGCTCCGGTCCCTTCGACTTCGCTCAGGGCAGGCGGAATGACAGTTTTTTGGGCACGTGGGAACGAGTTGAGAGAAGAAGGCGAGGAAGACGAATCACGCGTCACGGTTCACGGGTCACGAAATACGAAACACGACCTACGGAGAAGCAGACATGAGTTACACGGTGGCAAAAGGGAATCAGATGGTAGACCCGGATGACGTTGCGCCGGCGGAAGGCGTGGTGGACCTGCGCAGCGATACGGTGACGCGCCCCAGCGAGGAAATGCGCCGCGCCATGGCCACGGCGGAGGTGGGCGACGACGTTTACGGCGAGGACCCCACGGTCAACCGTTTGCAAAAGCGCGCCGCGGAAATGTTCGGCAAGGAAGCGGCGCTGTTTGTGCCCACGGGCTGCATGGGCAATCTGGTCTGCATCAAAATCTGGACGCACCACGGCAGCGAAGTGGTCTGCGAAGAGCGCAGCCACGTCAACCTGTATGAACTGGCGTCCATGTCGGCCATTGCGGGCTGCATGCCCAGGGCGACGCGCGGCGGCGATGACGGCATCCTGACCTGGAAGCAGATTGAGGCGGTTGTGCGTCCGAAGATTTATTACGACTCGCAGACGGCGCTGGTGTGTTTGGAGAATACGAGCAACATGGCCGGCGGCACGGTCTATCCTACGGAGCGCGTGAACGACATTTGCGACCACGCGCACGCCGTGGGTTTGAAAGTGCATCTGGATGGGGCACGCATTTTCAATGCGGCGGTGGCATTGGGCGATGACGTGGCACGCATGACCCAAAAGGTGGACTCCGTGATGTTCTGCCTGTCGAAAGGCTTGGGCGCCCCGGTGGGCTCGATGATTGCCGGATCGAAGGAATTCATCGAACGGGCGCGCATCTACCGTAAGATGTTTGGCGGCGGCATGCGGCAGGTGGGCGTGCTTGCGGCGGCGGGACTGATCGCGCTGGAAAAGTCGCCCTCGCGTCTGCATGAAGATCACGAAAATGCCAGGCGGCTGGCGGAGGGCATCGCGGCGATTCCGGGACTGAAGATCGATCCGGCGAGCGTGAAGAGCAACATCGTGATATTCGATTGCACGGGGAGCGGCATGACCGCGGTGGAGCTGTGCGACGCGCTGCACGGCAAAGGCGTGTGGGCGCAGGACACGGCGCTGTATGCGGTGCGCATGGTGACGCACTGGAACGTGGATCGCGCGGGGATTGAAAAAGCGCTCGCGGAATTGCGCGGCGTTGTGGAGAAAAAGGTGGGGCGGAGTGCGTGAGATGCAAGATGGCTGGGCGGAGATGGCGCATCTAGGCAAGGGGAGAGAAAAATGAGAAAAGAGAAAATAGAAATGACGAAACAGCGAAGAGAAGAAAAGAGGTTGAGCGGCGTTAGATCGTAAGAGCCCACCCTTCGCATAAGGCGCGAAGGATGGGGCACCCTCAGGTTTTTGGGTGGGTGACGTGAGAAAGAAAAAACCAAGGTGACGGCATTGGCCACCGGCGCTCGGGTGGCGCAGAGTACAAGGAGAAACCAATGAGATTTGCATGGATGCGCACGGCTGTGGGGATATTGTGTTTTGCGATGGTGGGGACGATGGGGGCCCGGATGGCCAACGGACAGGCGAAACCTGAACCAACGGCCGAGGAAGCGAAAAAGTTCATCGAAGATGCAGAACAGCAGTTGTTTGATCTCGGCGTCAAGGCTTCGCGCGCTTCCTGGGTGCAGGAAAACTTCATTACCGACGATACGGAGCAGATCGCGGCGGATGCGAACGAGATACTGAATACCGCAAGCGCAAAGTACGCGAAAGAGGCGCACCGCTACGACGGCGTGAAGCTCTCGCCGGAGTTGGCGCGCAAGCGGCTGCTGCTGGAACTCGCCACCAACTTTCCCGCTCCCGATGATCCCAAGGCGCAGAAAGAACTCGCGCAGGTGCTGGCTTCCCTCGACGGCGATTATGGAAAAGGGAAGTGGTGCCCGGACGGCGACAAGAAGCCCTGCCTGGACGTGACGGCCGTTGGCAAATTGATGGCCACGAGCCGCGACCCGGAGGAATTGAAACGCGCGTGGATTGGCTGGCACGCCGTGGGCGCGCCAATGCGGCAGCGCTACGCGCGCATGGTGGAGCTGGGCAATCAGGGCTCGAAAGAATTGGGCTACGCCGACGTGGGCGCGTTGTGGCGCTCGAATTACGACATGCCGCCGGAAGAGTTCGCCAAGGAACTCGATCGCCTGTGGGAACAGTTGCGGCCGCTGTACTTGTCGCTGCATGCCTACGTGCGCGGCCAACTGGTTAAAAAATATGGCAAGGGTGTTGTGCCGCCAAACGGGCCGATTCCCGCGCACCTGCTGGGAAACATTTGGGCGCAGGAATGGAACAACGTGTACGACCTGATGGATTCACCGAAACCGGCGCAGAGTTTCGACCTCACGAAAATCCTCCAGGAGCGCAAGACCGAGCCCAGGGGCATGGTCAAGTACGGCGAAAACTTTTTCCTGTCGCTGGGCTTCCCGCCGCTGCCGCAGACCTTTTGGGAGCGCTCGCTCTTTACCAAGCCCGCGGACCGCGACGTAGTTTGCCACGCCAGCGCGTGGGACGTGGATTCCAAGGACGACCTGCGGGTCAAGATGTGCATCCAGATTACCGAGGAAGATTTCCGCGTGATTCATCACGAACTGGGGCACAATTTTTACCAGCGCGCGTATAATCCGCTGCCGCCGCTGTTTCAGAACAGCGCGAATGACGGCTTCCACGAAGCCGTGGGCGACACCATCGCGCTTTCCGTTACGCCGGAATACTTGAAAAAAATCGGACTGATTGACACGGTGCCGCCGGCCTCCGGGGATACCGACTACCTGCTGCAGCAGGCGCTGGAGAAGGTGGCGTTTCTCCCGTTCGGGCTGGTGATTGACAAGTGGCGCTGGCAGGTCTTCTCCGGCCAGGTGAAGCCAGAGCAGTACAACAAGGCGTGGTGGGACTTGCGGGAGAGATATCAGGGCGTGGCGCCACCCGTGGCCCGCACGGAAGCGGACTTTGACCCCGGCGCGAAGTACCACGTTCCGGGCAACGTGCCGTACATGCGCTATTTTCTGGCGCGGATTTACCAGTACCAGTTTCAACGCGCGCTGTGCAAGGAAGCCGGGGTGGACGGGCCGCTGCACCGCTGCTCGATCTACGGGAACAAAAAGGCGGGAGCAAAGTTGAACGCGATGCTTTCCATGGGCGCCAGCAAGCCGTGGCCGGATGCGTTGGGAGTCATGACGGGGAAGCGGGAAGCGGACGCCACGGCGCTGGCCGATTACTTCGCGCCGCTGAAGACGTGGCTGGACGAGCAGAACAAGAAGAATGGGTATCCGGTGGGGTGGTGAGAGAAGTTATCAGATATCAGTAATCAGTTTTAAGAATCGGAGGGGACTGGGGGGCTTCGCGGCCTGGTTGAGATCTTTCTATGAGAACGATAGGAAAAAGCCCTCAGAGGCTAAGCAGGCTACGGAGAACGGCAGGAAAGACTCTCTTCAGGGGCTTCCGCCAAAAAGCGGCGGACGCAAAAAGCGCGAAAGCCCGGTGGTTATGCGGACCTTACGCCGGGGCTGAAGCCCCGGCCTCCTAAAGAAACGGCTGTTCTGCACCACTGAAGAGGTTGTGGAGACAGGCTTAAAACCATTTCCTTAGGGGCTGAAGCCCAGTGTTTGCCAGGTGCTTTATGTCGGAGCTAAAGCTCCGACCCCCTAAAAAAGCGGATCTTTCGGCACGGCTGAAGCCGTGCCCTCCCGGGAGCCATTTTTCGGATAGCTTCTAGGCAGGTTGCGGGATTGGCGACGGCGGGGTGCGCAAAATCGCAGTATAAGATAAACTTTCAGCCTGCATTAAAGAAACGTACAGGTGACGCGCGCGTGGATTTTACGTTTAGCGAGGAACAGAAGCATCTGCGCAAGAGCGTGCGCGAATTTGCCGAGGGCGAGATTGCGCCGCACGTGATGGAGTGGGACGAGGCGTCGCACTTCCCGCAGGAAATTCTGCCCAAGCTGGCGGAGATGGGTCTGCTCGGCGTGATTTTTCCGGAGGAGTACGGCGGCGCGGGGCTGGGCTACGTGGAATACGCTACCGTGATCGAGGAGCTTTCGCGGGTGGATGGCGCGGTCGGGCTGACCGTCGCGGCGCACAATTCGCTGTGCAGCAATCACATCTATAAATTCGGGAACGAAGAGCAGAAGCGCAAGTATCTGATCCCGCTGGCACAGGGCAAGAAACTGGGCGCGTGGTCGCTGACCGAGCCGGAGGCCGGATCCGATGCTGGCGGGACGCGGACGATCGCTGTGCGCGACGGCAAGTTTTGGGTGCTGAACGGCGCGAAGACGTTCACCACGAATGGGCGCTTTGCGGATACTTGCGTGGCGATGGCGGTGACGGACAAGCGGAAGGAGTCGCACGGCATCAGCGCGTTTATTCTGGAAAAGGGCATGGCGGGCTTCCGCGCCGGGAAAAAAGAAAACAAACTGGGCATGCGCGCCAGCGACACTTCCGAAGTGGTCTTCAGCGATTGCCGCGTGCCGGAGGAAAATCTGCTCGGACCGGAAGGCGAAGGGTTCATCAGCAGTTTGAAGATTCTGGATGGCGGGCGCATCTCGATTGCGGCGCTGGCGCTGGGCATGGCGCAGGGCGCGCTGGAGGCGGCCACGCGCTACGCCAAGCAGCGCAAGCAGTTTGGCAAGACCATCAGCGAGTTTCAGGCCATACAGTTCAAGCTGGCGGACATGGCCACGGAAGTGGAAGCGGCGCGCCTGCTGGTGTATCAGGCGGCGTGGCTGGCCGACCGGAAGGATGCGCGGTTCACGCGCGAATCCAGCATGGCGAAGCTGTTTGCCAGCGAGGTGGCCGTGCGCGTGGCCAACGAATGCGTGCAAATTCACGGCGGCTACGGCTTCATCAAGGATTACCCCGCGGAAAAGTTTTACCGCGACGTCAAGCTGTGCACCATCGGCGAGGGCACCAGCGAGATTCAGCGGCTGGTCATTGCGCGGCAACTCCTGGGCAGAGCTTAAGGAGCCTGTCTTGTGGGTGGGTGTCGGCGCGGCTGTTTATTTTTTGTCGGGGCCGGGTGGCCGAAGAAAAGAGACGGGCGGGAGCTTTGAGGTTTCAAGTGGACTCCCGAGGGGCGGCCGGCACCCGGTTTCTATTTTTTCTTGGGGATGTGTAGCCAACTAGGGAGCTTCGGTGGCTCTATGGGTTCAGTTGGACTCTCTAGTGGGGACGCGATGGTGAGTGGCTGTGGGGAGGTGAAAATTGATGCAGCAACGTTGGGACTCAGATAGGATGCGCCGCTTTCGGCTAGGACCCTCGTGAAGTTTCTCATGTTGCGGGCGTAGCTCGCTTCCTCGCTAAGCTCTCCGATTACGGGGATCATCATGCGGGTGTGTTCTAGTATTTCGGCGACCATTTCGTCGGTGCCGCGGCGAGCTGGCGGGGCGCCGGATGGCGCTGGCAGCGCCTTAAGCTTCTCGTCTAGGTCGGGCCACCATTTCTCGAAGGTAGCGTTGAGTGTGCTCTCGGGAAGTGGGGTGGCGTCGAGGTGCTTGTTGATGGTGCCGATTAGTTTTCGCGTATCGGCTTTGTTGGCCTTGGTCCACTGAAACCACGAGAGTGGAGGTTTCAGAGTTGCGGATTCCAGGTCGGCTAGGAGGTAGGTGCAGACGCGCGTCTTTGGGTCCATGGTCTTCGATAGCGCACCGGCTTCGTAGTGGAGCCATTCTGACCTAAGGTTCTCGGGGGTCAGGCAGATTATTCCAACCTTCATGCCCTCGAGGGCCCGAGCGATCTCATCGAAACTGCGACTACCCTTCTCGATCTCGGTTGACATCCACGGCCTAGCGTTTTGAAGTACGGTCCCAAGCCATTCTCTGAGAGCTTCCGCTGCGAGTCTGCTGCGTTCCCCGGACCAACTGATGAAAACGTTGTATGTGTCCGCCATCGCGACTTCTCCTGGTGCACCTGTGAGCGTATCGTACACCTCTTTCGCGTCACGTGCTGCGATGGTGCCCTCAGTGGCGGGCAGCGGCGCTCGCCTGCCCCGTGGGTTTCACTTGGCGGATGGGCTCGGGCAGGAAATAATAGAGAGATGCAGCAGCGCGCTACAGTTGAATCACCGGGAACACATGCATAGGAACGTTAAGGAGTGGGCCGAACGGGTCCGCAAGGGTGATGTGCGCGCGATTTCGCGGGCGATTACCGCGATTGAGAATCACGCTGCCGAAGCGGAGGAGTTGTTGCGGGAAGTTTTTCCCGCGACGGGACAGGCGTACCTGACGGGCATCACGGGCGCGCCGGGGACGGGGAAGAGCACGCTGGTGGATCGCCTGGCGGCGTGCTACCGCAAGCGCGAGGAACGCGTGGGCGTGGTGGCGGTGGATCCCACGAGCCCCTACTCCGGCGGAGCGATTCTGGGCGATCGCATACGCATGCAGGGACACGCGGGCGATAGCGGGATTTTTATCCGCTCGATGGCGACGCGGGGATTTTTGGGCGGGCTGGCGCGGGCGACCGCGGAGGTGGCGCTGCTGCTGGATGCGGCGGGCAAGCGCCAGGTGCTGATCGAAACCGTGGGCGTGGGGCAGGATGAAATTGACATTGTGCGGCTGGCGGATTGCGTTGTGGTGGTGCTGGTGCCCGGCCTGGGCGACGACATACAGAACATGAAGGCCGGGCTGATGGAGATTGGCGACATTTTCGTGCTGAACAAGGCGGACCGCGAGGGCGCGGACCGTTTGGAGGAGCAGCTTCGCGCCATGCTTTCGCTGGTGATGCCGCGCGATGGCTGGCGTCCGCCGGTGCTGCGCACGGTGGCGACGGAAAATCGCGGCATTGCGGAGCTGGCCGAAGCCATCGGGGAATTCCGCAGACATTTCGAGGCCAGCGGCGAGCGGCACAAGAAACACGTGGAGCACTGGAAGAACCGGCTGGTGGAGATGGTGGAGTCGCGTTTGCTGGAAAAAGTGTTGGGAGGGAAAGAGGGTGAGGCGAAGTTGCGCGAGTTGGCGACGGAGGTGGCGGAGCGGAGGATGGATCCGTTTGCGGCGGTGAGCGAGATATTGAAGGGGAGCGGAGAGGGGTAAGGCGGGCCGATGGCCTTGAAATCTGAGGTCAGGCCGCGATCCTTCCACTCCGCGAACCGGCATGCAGAAACCGCATGCAAGAAGAAACCGGTTCGCTCCGGTCGGGATGACAGAATTGTGTGACGCGCCGGAAGGCGGCGCGAAGGAAAAAGTCGGGCCGCTCCTGTCCCTTCGGCTCTGCTCCCCTCGCAGATCGGGGCAAGCCGGGCAGGCGGAATGACAGGTTGGAGCATTTTCGGCGACTGGTTAAAAGCATGTTGAGGTCTAATAAGCCCTTGTCATCCCGAGCGGAGGACCGGCGGTTTTTGCCGGGCCGGAGTCGAGGGATCAAGGCAAGGCGTGATTTCCTTGGGAGCCGGTTTGGTGGAAGCGCGCTTGCCGTTCGTGGCGCCAGGGAAATTCGCACTGAGATCACGAAATGTGGGATTGAGGGCGCGGATAAGCGCCAACTTCTTTTCGCGGCGCCAGTTCTTGATTTGTTTTTCCCTGCTAATCGCGGCGCGCACGTCTGTGAAGGGCTCAAAATAGACGAGGCGCGTAACGTCGTAGGCAGCGGTGAATCCAGGGCAGAGCCTGGCCTTGTGCTGGGCTACGCGGCGTTCAAGGAAATTGGTTATGCCGGTGTAGAGGACACCGGAAGCGCTTGCCAGAATATAGACATGGTAAACAGCCATAGATGGTTAGTATGGCAGGGCGGCGCTTAAAGTGGAAGGGGTGCCGCGATCCCTCCACTGCGCGAACCGGCATGCAAAGACCGCATGCAAGAAGAAACCGGTTCGCTCCGGTCGGGATGACAGAATTGTGTGACGCGCCGGAAGGCGGCGCGAAGGAAAAAGTCGGGCCGCTCCGGTCGGAATGACACCTCAGCGGCTGAAGCCGGGTCGAATTTGCGGGAGTTACGGCATGGCTGAAGCCATGCCCTGACGAAAGACGTGGGTCTTCACACAGAGTTTGAAGCCCCCACCTCCTAAGGAGATGCATGCATTTTGGCGACATTGAGGTGAGGTATCTGGACGGCGGGAGCTTCGGCTTGGATGGCGGGGCGATGTTTGGCGTTGTGCCAAAACCGCTTTGGGAGAAGGTATCGCCGCCCGACGAGAAGAATCGCATCCGCATGCGCGCCAATTCGCTGCTGGTGCGCGCGGCGGGGAAGACGATTGTGATCGAAACGGGAAACGGCACGAAATGGGATGCCAAGCAGCGCGCGATTTATGCTGTGCAAGAAGGCGATCCGCTGATCGCGGCGCTGAGGAAGGCCGGAGTGCAGCCCGATGAGGTGGACATCGTCATCAACACGCACCTGCATTTTGACCATGCCGGCGGAAACACGCGCATCAGCGGGAACCGCGCGGTGCCGACCTATCGGCAGGCGCGCTACCTGGTGCAGCGCAAGGAACTCGAGCATGCGCGGAATCCCACCGACCGCGACCGCGCCAGTTATTTCCCGGAAAATTTTCAGCCCATCGCCGAGGCCGGCCAGTGGGAGTTGATTGAAGGGGACGGCGAGATTCTGCCCGGCATTTCCGTGGAACGCATCCCCGGCCACAATGCCGACATGCAGGCCGTGAAAATCGTTGGCGGCGGCCCTTCGGAGCTCCCCTCGAAGATCCCCTCCAAGATCGGGGCAAGCAGGGCAAGCCCTTCGGGGCTCCCCTCGAAGATCGGGGCAAGCAGGGCAAGCAAGAAGCTCGCGTTTGTTGCAGATTTGCTCCCGACGCGTCACCATATCCCCTTGCCTTGGATCATGGCGTACGATTTGTATCCGCTCCAGACGCTGGAGACCAAGCGCAAGTGGGTGCCGCGGCTTGTTAACGAAGGTTGGATCACCGTTTTCGGGCATGACCCGGACTTTGCGGCGGCCACCTTGCACGAGCACCACGGCAAAATCGAAATTGAGCCGGTGGACCTGAACCGGTAATCCCAGGAGAAAAACGCATGGCACGCGTGAAAAAAGCGAAAGGGAAGAGTGCGCGGGGCAGCGCGAAAGGCCCGGTGGCGGAAATTGGCGTGATTGGCGGCAGCGGACTGTACGGGATGAATGGCCTTACCGACACGCGCGAGATCCGCGTGAAGACGCCGTTTGGCAATCCCTCGGACGCCTTCGTGGTGGGCACGCTGGAAGGGAAGCGCGTGGCCTTTTTGGCGCGGCACGGCCGCGGGCACCGCCTGATGCCCAGCGAATTGAATTTTCGCGCCAACATTTACGCCATGAAGCTGCTGGGCGTGACGCGTGTGATTTCCGTCAGCGCCGTGGGGTCGCTGCAGGAAGAGTTGCGCCCGGGCGAGTTCCTCGTTCCCGACCAATTTTTCGATAGCACCAAGGGCCGCGTCTCGACGTTCTTCGGAAATGGGCTGGTGGCGCATGTGACATTTGACAAGCCTACGTGCGCGCAACTTTCTTTGGTGCTCGCCGATGCCTGCGTTTCTTCCGGCGTGGCGGTTCACCGCAAGGGCACTTACGTCTGCATGGAAGGGCCGCAGTTTTCCACGCTCGCGGAGGCCAATTTTCATCGCGCCATGAAATTCGAGGTGATCGGCATGACCAACGTCACCGAAGCCAAACTGGCGCGCGAAGCGGAGCTGTGCTACGCCACCATCGCCATGATCACCGATTACGATTGCTGGCACCCGCAACACGACTCGGTGACGGTGGCGCAAATCGTCGCCACGCTGAACCAGAACGCCAGCAACGCGCAAAACGTCTTGCGCGAAGCGATCAAGACCATGCCGGCCGCGCGCAGTTGCAAGTGCGGCTCGGCGCTGGCGCATGCGATGCTGACGGACCCCAAGGTTATTCCCGCGAAGACCAAGAAAAATCTCGCGGCCCTCATCGGGAAATACGTTTCCTAGGAGAACCTCGTGGCGCTACTCGTGGTGGGTTCGGTTGCTTATGATGCGCTGGAAAGTCCTTACGGGAAGGTGGAACGCACGCTCGGCGGGGCCGCCACTTATTTCGCCATCGCGGCGCGGTTTTTCACGCCAGTGAGCCTGGTGGCCATCGTCGGCGACGATTTCAGCGAAGAAGATGAATCCATTTTCCGCAACCGCTCGATTGACATCGAAGGCCTGGAACGCGCTCCGGGCAAATGTTTTTTTTGGGCGGGACGGTACTCGGAAAATCTGAATGAGCGCGTGACCCTGGCGACGGAGCTCAACGTTTTCGCGGAGTTCAAACCGCGCTTGCCGGAAAAGTACCGCTCCTCGAAATATGTTTTTCTGGCGAACATCGCGCCGGACCTGCAGCGCGACGTCCTGCACCAGGTGAAGGGCAAGCCGAAACTCGCCGCCATGGACACCATGAACTATTGGATCGAGCGCACCAACGCGGAATTGCGCGAGACGCTGAGGCATGTGGACATCCTGATGATCAACGATTCGGAAACGCGGCAGCTTTCCAGCGAGCACAACCTGCTGCGCGCCGCCCGCTCTATTTTCAAGATGGGGCCCTCCACGCTGGTGGTGAAGCGCGGCGAACACGGGGCTATGCTCGTGGACAAGCACGGCGTCTTCTGTGTGCCGGCATTTCCTCTCGAGGAGCCGCATGATCCCACGGGCGCGGGCGACAGTTTTGCCGGCGGCTTCATGGGCTATCTGGCCGGCAG
>Ga0326728_10020960_pt1 | contig 12369 bp, 12 predicted proteins | sample MB3enrmetagenome_FD_207602 | JGI IMG/M metagenome (GOLD analysis project Ga0326728, IMG submission 207602) | Lab enriched peat soil microbial communities from McLean, Ithaca, NY, United States - MB31MN | ecosystem: Environmental > Terrestrial > Soil > Wetlands > Peat | place: USA: New York...
CGCGTGTATCTTGGCGCGCAGTTCGGCCACCGCCAGCCTGCATAGGGCCAGCGATGGCCTGACCAAATCATAAAAGGAGTGTGAAATGGCTAAGAGACAATCTACCCGCGTAAGGTCCGAATTGCAATCTTTTCGCCGGAAGATCACCCCTGAGTGGGTTCGCAAACATCCTCGGGAATTTCGCGTTCTCACCCTGCGGTGTCTAAAACGGATGGTGGATTCAACCAGGCGAAGCCTGAGCCAGCTAGAGCGTCAGTATAACAGGGAAGTGGCAGAGTTCCGTGCGTTCGAATGCCGCAGAGCAGCATAGGGCGCGCCCAGGGTAGGGCAATACCATTGCCAGCTTCGCCAGTGTGCCTGGCGCGCACAACGCAACGGCGGCCATTCTACGCGATCAGCCCGCGCCTAGTGACACAGTCCCTGCAAAAACTGCTGGTACTGGCCCCCTATCCCAAGTTCTGAGTTGTACTGATTCACGGTTAACCGACCATAGAACTTGCCGTCGCTGTCCACGATCACGGGTGGGTCGGTGGCATAGGGATTGCACGCGCTATAGTCAGAATAAAGCGACCCGAAATCACCGAAGCGATTGAAGATGCTGGAACTCGAGTACTGACTTCCGTTCTCGCCGTAGGTGTTGAGAATCGAATCTGTCACATACTTGTCACAGTTCAGGCAGCCAAGGTACGTTTTGTGGTCAGGGCCACCGAAGATCATGAGCTTGACCGGGGCAGCCGCCGCTATCGGGTTCGGCGGAGGTACCACTCCACCTCCCCAACCCCCGCCACCAGCGGCGAAAGGTCTCCTGCAGGAGCTACACGTCAGCACCATTCCAAGAAGAGTAGTCGCCACGACGCACCGCATGGTCTCACCGCCAATTATAGTTGGTTTCGAGCTTGCCGGAAGGTTACACCTAGCAGAGCATCAAAGTAAACCAATAATCGCCTACTTTTGCCTGTGCGCTTCTCCGCCCATTCCCGGTTTCAAAGTGTCAACCCGTCCACCACCAGCATATTCAGCGGGTGAAACCGCATTTCCCGAAGTATGCGCGTAGCCTGGAAAACTACAAAATTTTTTTCGGGACTCGGTTTGGCGAGCGAATTGCAGGGTTATCAGACACGCGGGGGATCCCTAGAACCCGGAAAGGCTTGCCTACCCTGTTTTTTCTTTTTACCGGGCGAGGATGGCCGGTAGCCTGTAGCTAGAGAAAAATCTAGCGCCAACACTGGGCGGAATGCGCTCGCCGGGTCGGCCTGCCGCTGCCAGAGACGCCGCACTAACACGGCGATTCCGCACCAATCGGGACACACTGAGAACGTGAGTCAGAGTGACGCCATGGAGAACAGAAAGCGAAGGTAAGAGCTAAGTCCTTTGTTTGGTAAAGTTAGCATAGTTAACATAATAGCTGTTATAAGACGCGACTCTATGTACTTATCGTTTGGAATCAATGGCTTGCGAGCCTATTTGCGCCGCTAAAGTTGCAACTCTGTTGCAGGTAGGCTCGAGAAATCGGCTGTTTTTGCGGTTCAATTTCGCGTGATCTCTCGCACGTCCGGTAGCCTCTGCCGATCTCGCCATCTATGAACCAGGCGCCGGCAGTTGGAAGGGCAAGCGAATCCCTGTAAGGTTTCCATCTCTTCGGAAGACGGCCAGTCACGCGTTTTCACTTGCACCAGCACGAGGTCTGTTGAACCGATCCCGATAATGTCCCATGCGCCCAAACTCGCGGCCGCCCTGGTGCAAGCATAGCCGCTTGCTTCCAACAGGGTCATGCTCCGGTGTTCGTTGCGCGTGCCTTTCGCCTTTGCGTTCATGCTCACCTCTGCTAAGGGTAAGAGTCCACCTGTGATCTCCGGGCGCATCCTAGGGCAAGGAATGCGCGACTGCGGGGGCTCTGGCAACGACATCGCGGTTGCCACGGTTGCGCCCACTTCCGGCCCCAGTTAAGGCAATCGTATTAACCCGATTTTCGACCCTCACGAAACCCGCATTTTTAGCGGGTGCTGTCCGGGCTAAACTCCCGCATTTTGCCTTTTCCCGGCGATGTGCTTTACTACACGTATCGTCACAGAACTTCGCGTCTCGCCGCTTGCCCGCCAGGGATGCCCCGCAATGTGGACAGCGCTCTCTCTCGGCGGTCTGATAGAGCAGTCCGGGTGCGTGCTCTGTGAGCCATGCGAGAAACCGCGCGCCGTCGCCGTAGCGCAACGCCTCGCCTTTATCCTTGCAACCCTCAGAGCAGTACTTCTGGTTTCCGTGCGCGCCGTCCAGTTTCGCGCCGCACCAATGACAACCCCGGTTTGCGATTCCCTGCTCTGCGCAGAGCACTGAGCAATACAGCCCCGGCAGTCCGGGAATGCGCATCAACTTGGCTTCCCGGCTCGGAAGGTTGCAGGTTGCGCAGGCTGACCCCTGCGGGCTTTCCACGATGAAGTTTGAAATGACGGCTCTGGTCATTGGCCGCCGCTCTTTTGCCCTTTGTCGGGTTCGCCGTTTGCTTCCGTGGCTTGCGCCAAGTCCGCCCGTATCTCTTCTGCGCTCCTGCTTGGCGCCGCTGGTAGCGAGCCAATTACCTGGGCCTCGACTGCGGTCGGTCGGCCTCTAGCTAGAGCGGCGCGCATCCGTTCGGTTACTTCGATCAGAATGTGTTCCTCGCTGTAGCGCTCCGTCCGGTTGACCGTCATGCCCCGGAACTTTCCGGCGAGCTCAGCCGATGGCACCCCAGGCTTGAATTTCAGCGTTGTCTTGAGTACTTGGAGCCGCTGACCGTCCCCTTTTCCGCCCGTTGTGTACTTGGTGATCTCTTGAATGCAGAGACGTTGCTCCCGCGTCAGTTCTCGCAGGGGCCTGAAGCTCTCCTGCCCCTCTTCGTCGTAATAGACAAAATCAAGGGGGTCAGTGGTGATCCAGAGGTCAACTATCCGGCTGAGGCTTGCGGCGTTTAATCCCTCAGCCCGTTCGATTGAGCGCAACCCCCGGTCTACAGCCTGGGCCACCTTGGGAATACTCAACCACTTAGAACCCTGCGCAGACGCGGAAGTCTCTGAAACTCCACACTCTTTTGCAGCCTGCGTAGCGTTAAGACATTTCAGGAAGTGGGCCACGAACACTCTTTGCCGCGTCGTCAATCTGTGCTTCCCGGTAGCAGTTTTGTGTTTCACAGTGACACCTCCATGAACTTGCCAGCGAAAAACGAGTACCAAATCGGTACCACTTGAGCGTTTTCGCCGTGTTTATTGGTACCTTTCCGTTGCCAAGCGTGCCGCAAAGTCATTGACTTAGACTGCTTCGGCTTGCTAGATTTTCAAAGGGTTACACATTTTGGATTTTGGATTGAGGAGAGAGAGGGGGCGCACGGGCTTTTGATCCAAAATCCAAAATCTAAAATCCAAAATCAGTTTCCCACCACTCTCACTGCACGGCGAGTCTCGCCTTGGTTCGGAACACACCTCGGACCACGGAAGTCGTTTGCTTATGACGGACGCGCGTTACGTTCGCAACTTTTCGATTGTCGCCCACATTGACCACGGCAAGTCCACACTGGCCGACCGTGTGCTGGAAATCACGGGTGCACTTTCGAAACGGGAAATGTCCGACCAGGTGCTCGATTCCATGGACCTCGAGCGCGAGCGGGGAATTACAATCAAGGCGCACGCCGTCCGCCTCCACTACCGCGCTCGCAATGGAAACCAATATCAGTTGAACCTGATCGATACTCCCGGCCATGTCGATTTCTCCTACGAGGTTTCGCGTAGCCTTTCCGCGTGCGAGGGCGCAGTCCTGGTGATCGATGCCTCGCAGGGAGTCGAGGCACAGACTCTGGCCAATGCCCAGCTCGCTCTGAACAACAACTTGGCGATCATCCCGGTCATCAACAAAATCGACCTTCCGGGCGCGGATGTTGAGGCCACCAAGCAGCAAATCGAACACGCTCTGGCGCTCGATCCAAACGAGTCACTGCTGATCAGCGCCAAACAGGGCCTCGGCGTGGATGAGGTGCTGGAGGCAATCGTGGCGCGCGTCCCGGCGCCGCGCGGTTCGCCGGAGGAGCCTCTCCGGGCGCTGATCTTCGATTCCTGGTTCGATAGCTATCGCGGCGTGGTGGTGCTCAGCCGCATCTTCGAGGGAGCTTTGACAGTGGGTATGCGGATCCGCCTTTGGTCCAACAACCAGGTCTACACGGTGGAGGAACTGGGCGTGCTGACGCCGAAGCCCCTTCGCGTGGAACGCCTCGAGGCGGGTGAAGTCGGTTTCGTCATCGCCAATATCAAACGTATTTCGGACACACGCATCGGCGATACCATGACGGACGACGCGCGACCCGCCGCCGCGCCGTTTCCCGGCTTCGAGGAAATCAAGCCCATGGTCTTCGCGGGGCTTTATCCCGTGTACGCCAGCGGCTACGAGGCCCTGCGCGACGCGCTCGAGAAACTGCGGTTGAATGACTCCTCGCTTTTCTACGAGCCGGAGAACTCTGAGGCCTTGGGCTTCGGCTTCCGCGGTGGTTTCCTCGGGCTGCTGCACATGGAAATCGTGCAGGAGCGCCTGGAGCGCGAATTCAATCTCGACCTGATCACCACCGCCCCGAGCGTCCGCTACCGCGTCACCACCAAGGCGGGTGAGGTCCTGGACGTGCACACGCCCACCAAGTTTCCGCCTGTGGGTGACACTGAGAAGGTTGAAGAACCCATTATTCGGGCGCAAATCTTCACCCAGGATGAATACCTGGGCGGCATCCTGAAACTGCTCGAGGAAAAGCGGGGCGTGCAGAAGGGATTCGAATACGTCTCGCAAAAGCGCGTGCTGCTCACCTACGAGCTCCCCCTCAACGAAATCGTGCTGGATTTTTACGACCGGCTGAAGTCCGTCTCGCGTGGCTATGCCTCGCTCGATTATCACTTTGCGGGCTTCTGGGTCTCGGACCTGGTGAAGGTGGATTTCCTGGTGGCAGGAGAGCCTGTCGATGCCCTTTCATTCATCAGCCACCGCGATCAGGCATTTGCGCGCGGCCGCGTCCTCTGCGGAAAAATGCGCAAGCTCATTCCCCGCCAGCTCTTCGAAGTCGCGCTTCAGGCTTCCATCGGGTCAAGGGTGATTGCCCGCGAGAACGTCCCGCCCATGCGGAAAAACGTTCTAGCCAAGTGTTACGGAGGCGACATCACGCGCAAACGCAAGCTGCTCGAAAAGCAGAAGGAAGGCAAGAAGCGCATGAAACGAGTGGGCCGGGTCGATATCCCGCAGGAAGCTTTCCTCGCTGTCCTCAAAGTGTCTGAAGACTAACGGGATTTACCGGGGCGTAGTGGGTTAGTTCGAGCAATCACTCCAGCTAAACGCTGCGCCGTGATTCGGGAGCAATCGGCAATCTATCAAAACAGGCTGTCAGATCTGGAGCCTTGTCCTGTCTTAATATCTGTCTCCAAAGGCTATGGTTGGATTACACATGAGCCTGCCGCACCCTGGGAAGGATGCGGCAGGCTTGATGATCTGCGAGCTACTGTACGGTGAGGGCGACCGTGCCCGTTGCCGTGGCCGAGCCTGAAGTGCCAGTTACGGTCACGGTGTAGGTTCCCGCCGTGGTGCCAGGAGTGATGACGTTGCAATTAGAGGTTCCCCCACCCCCGCCGCGCGGTTTCCTCCTCCAGCACGAGCGAAAGCACCGTGGTGAGCTGTTCCAGCGTTTCGTGAGTGTGGTTCACCCAGCGTACGGCCTCGATCGAACGCAACGATTCCCGGTAAGTGAATACGCTGATGACCGCCAGGAAAGTGAGCGCAAGTCCGAACCCCAAGTTGATCTTCGTGCGAGTGGGAACAACCATGCCGGTACTCCAACGCGTCAAGATTCAAGAGAGGCAAGGCTACCGCGGTCGACGCGAAACTGCCCCAATCCCAATCCCCTCTGACCGTCATATCAATTGAACCCAGCGCGTATGGAACCCAGCCCGCGTGGGGACCGTGCGGGGTGTGCTATATTCAGGTGTTGGGTCACTCGGCTTCACAAATCGTCTCGCGGGGCGGGCTGGCCTGGATTGAGCACCCGCTCATGGGCCGGTATTCCTGGCTGGTCCACGCGTTCAGTACCCGCCGGGGTGGGGTGAGCTGCGGTCCGTCTGCGGGGCTGAACCTCGGATTCACGAAGGGCGAGCCGCGCGCCAGGGTGCTGGAAAATCGCGAACTTTTCTTCCAGCAGCTTGGCGCGGAACATTTCGCGCTGGCGGCGCTCCGGCAAGTCCATTCCGCCAGTGTCTATCAAGTTCTGCGTGCCACCCCCGGCGAACTCGAGTACCGCTTGGGCGGGAATCGAATGCCTGAGCAGCCTGGCGTTGCCCAACCTGCGGGTGATGCGCTGTTAACCGATCAGGCTGGCATCCTGCTGTCGGTGAGAACCGCGGATTGCCTGCCCGTGCTGCTGGTGGACCCGAAGCATCGAGCCGTGGCGGCAGTTCACGCCGGGTGGCGTGGAGCGCTGGCACGCATTGTCGAAAAGGCCGTGGGGGAGATGCGGCGCGTGTATGCTTCTGAGCCTCAAAACCTGTTCGCCGTGCTGGGTCCTTCTATCCGCGCTTGTTGCTATGAAGTCGGGGAAGAGGTGGTGGAAGCGTTTCAGAGGCGCTTCCCGCGCGCGGATAAATTCTTTCGCAAAGTAACTGAACCCCCGGCGTTGCATTCCAAACGGCGTCCGCTCTCTTTCCTGAATATGCAGCCGCCTGGCCACGACTCTGCGTGCGCGGCTACCATTCATCTTGACTTGGGCGCCGTTGCCCAGGATCAGCTCCTGGCAGCAGGGCTTGCGCCTCACAATGTCGCTGCGGTGGATTTCTGCACGGCTTGCCGCGCGGACCTCTTTTATTCCTATCGTAAAGAGGGTAGCCGCACCGGCCGCACCATGGCAGTCATCGGAATCTTTCCGAAGGCACACCCTCGGGGATCGCTCAGTTCGAGGCGGGAATCGCCACGCTAGGGTCGCGTGTTCGCATTCCTTCCAGGCGGAGCTGGCCGCAGGCGGCGCCAATATCCTGTCCCCGTGAAATGCGAATGTAGGCTGGAATGTTCCGTTCCGTCAGGAGCTGCTGAAAGGCTAGAACTCTCTCGAGAGGCGAAGGGCGATAAGGAAGCTCGGAGCCGGGATTGTAAGGGATAAGGTTGACCTTGGCGCGCATTCCTCGCAGCAGTTCCCCCACACGCACGGCATCGGCGTCTGTGTCGTTAAAGCCGCCCAGAAGGACGTACTCGAAAGTGAGCAGCTCGCGCGGGCGCAACGGATAGGCTCGGCAGGCGTGCAGGAGTTCGCTGAGCGGGTATTTTCGGTTGATCGGCATCAGTTCGGTTCGCTGCTGCTCGCTCGAAGCGTTGAGCGAGATTGCCAGCTTCGGACGCCACGAGTCACGGGCAAGCTCGCGCATCCGTGGGACGATGCCGGAGGTGGAAATCGTAATGCGACGAAGCGGAATGCCAAGACCTTGAGGGTCCGCGAGAATGCGGACGGCTTTCATCACTTGGGCCAGGTTCAGGAGCGGCTCGCCCATTCCCATGAAGACCAGATTGAGCCGTGAACGGGGGGGAATCTCGCACGCTTTTGCTACCGCCAGTACCTGTCCAAGAATCTCACCCGCCGAAAGGTTGCGCTTGAGTCCTAAAAGCGCGGTGAAGCAAAACCGGCAGTCCACGGCGCAGCCCGCTTGGCTCGAAAGGCAAAGCGTGATCCTCTCTTCCTCGGGCATATACACTGTCTCAATGGAGGTGTTGTCCTGAAGGCGCAGCAGATAGCGAGCGGAGCCGTCCTTCGATATGAACTCACCCTGGACATCCGGGTAGGTGATTTCATAACGAGCTGCAAGGACTCCTCTGAAATTCCTGCCGAGGTCCGTCAAGGCGGCAAGATCTCTTTCCCGACGGCAGTAAAGCGCGCGATAGAGCTGGCGACCGCGATAAGGCGACTTCCCCAGCGACTCCACGAGTCGTTCCAACTCCTGGCGATCAAGCCCCACAAGGTTATGGCCTGAAATTCCGGCGTTCATAGAGTGCCCTGGTCTCAACTCATGCTATCATGCTGGCAGAAGCGCCTCAAGCCATTGCAAGGTGAATAATCCGTCCAGGCGCTTTTTCAAACAGGGAGCTTGATGAGCCCACGCAGGGCCAATCCCGAACTGGCTGGTCGCCGTCGCGAAGCTCTTCAGAGGGCAGGCTACGCGGAAGTCCTGGAACGGGGGATCGAGGCTACGACACTGGATTCCGTAGTGGCCAGGGCGGACTCGAGCAAAGGCGGGGCTCTCTATTATTACCGGACTAAAGAAGACCTCCTCTTCGGCGTTCTAGAGTGGCTGCTGCGCCAGTTGAACCGCAGCTTGGACGAGGTTGTCCATTCTCAGGAACCCGCGCGCACCCGACTTGGGGCCGAGTTGGAAGTTCTTTTTCATAGCGCCGAGGTCAATCGCAAGCTTTATTTGGTCTTCTTCGATTTTGTCAGCCGTGGGGCGCGCTCCGAGCGTTTTCGCAAGCTCTTTTCAGAGTTCTTCGAGAAGTGCCGGGAGAGGGATACCAGAATCGTGGAAGACGGAATCAGAGAACAGCAATTTCGCCGGGTCAGCCCGGTGGATGCTGCTTCCACAATTCGTGCGCTGGTAGACGGCTACTGTCTCCAGTGGTTAATGGGTCCTGAGAACGTGCCGGTGGAAGTTTACCGTGACCGCTGCCGGGCGGTACTTGGCGCGTATCTCTTGCGTTGACCGAAGAGCCGTGAGGGGTGATGCCACAGAGCGGGACGCATAGGGTGGTCCTCCACTAACTTGTCGTGAAAGTGCCGGTCGCCACGGCGACAAGTCTGCTTATTTCTCCTGGTAGAGCCGCGGCGCTTTTTCCACACTCTCCACCGCTACCCGGTTGGGGCTGGGCTTGCCTCGCCGCCAGCCCAACAGCCCATCGTACCCGTACTTCTCGTACCGCTCCCGCCAGCGCAGTATACACCGATCCGAGATGCGGATGATCTCGGCGGCCTGCCACCAAGTGATCCGTTTGGCCATCGCCCGCAATATCAGGTCTTGTACCTTCATCGTCCGCTCCCAGGCGCCTTCTAAGTGGCGCTTCATCACAGCCTCCTAGCTATTGGCTCTACTCGAATTTCGCCTTATGCGGACAGATGTTACCGCAGCGACCTAATTGACCGGGACATTTGATGTGCTAACAACAGACATTTCTGATGGGGCTTGACGTCGGAGGCGGCCGGCTATATGTTACCGGTCGTCCAGGAAAGTGAAAACGGAAATTCCGGACAAAACTTTTTTTGAACGATCATTGAACGCAGGACCCAGCGGTAGGTAGTACGCGACAAGGCCCGGATAGGCGGGCGAACCGGCGGCATTCGCGCGGTGGTAAAGCCAGCAGAAGAAGGGTGCCTCGATGAAGACCACTCGACGAAGTTTTCTTCAGACCTCCGCCGTTACAACAACGGCTGGACTCCTGCCGTGGGCAAGTCTGGGCGCAGTGGAAGACAGTGATTTGCGTAGGGACGAAGGCGCAAAGAGGCACTTGATTACTCGAGATGTTCCCGGTCCGAATTTCTTTGAAGGGATGCTTTTGGGTAACGGTGACGTTGGGGTCTGCGCGGTCGTGCGGCCGGATGCGCTGGGCCTGCATTTGGGGAAGTCCGATGTGTGGGATATTCGCGTGACTGAAGACAGCTCTAAGGCTGTGCTGCCTTTCCCGGAACTTCTCAAGCTTTGGGAGCGGGCTGGTGAGGAAGCGAAGCGACTGGGCAAGCCAGACATGCTCTTTCTCGAATCGAGCATCGATTTTTTCCGAGAATATACAGAAAAAATGAACATCTCTTACGAGCGAAACTGGCCGCGCCCTTGGCCGTGCGGGACTGTTTGGATCCATTGGGACCCACGTTGGTTGCAAGTGAGGCGACAGGAATTGGACCCTTCGAACGGCTTGTTTACTCTTCGGCTTGATTACAGTGAACCGGGAAAGCCCCACCGTGAACCGAAGGTTTCCTGTTTTGTTGATTGGGTCACGGGGCTCGTCTCCGTTTCAACGGACACCGTGGCGCCGTTCTTCTCCGTTGATTATGTTCCCAAGCTCGACGATCAAGGCTTTTCTCCTGTAGATCTGACCAGAGGGCAAACTCCCTGGGGCCTGTTGCCCGCGCCGGAAATTGATGGCAAGACAGGTGGTGGGTTTTCGGAGTTCTCCTGTTACCAATGCCTGCCGGCAACGGCTCCTACAAAGGAGATGCCTAACCCAGGTCTTTCCGATAAAGATCGCGGCTTTGCCTTGTACGGTCGAGTGGCTGGGTCGTGGACCCTGTGGGGACTGGCGGAGAGCCAACTTCAACTCAAGCAGTACGGCCAGGCTTCGAAAATTACCTATACCGAAGACAACCGCCAACCGGGGATATACTTGCAGGCTAACGAAGCGCAGCCCCTCCGCCTGGATCTGAAGGTGGTAACTCCACGTGACATTCTGCTGGAGCGACTGGAGCGGGAGGCAACAGCCGCCGGGGAAAACAATCCTTGGATCATGATCAGCCAAGACCGCTCCTACAATACAGAATGTGCCCAGACCGTTCCTCAAGCTCGCCAGGATGTAACGCGGCTGGCGAGGCTGCCGGTAAGCGAGATCCAAAAGGAGTCCGAAGCGAAGTGGAAGGAGTTCTGGTTGCGCTCGGCAGTGGAGTTCGAGGACAAGGAACTGGAGAGGATCTGGTATCACAACCAGTACTTCCTTGCCTGTTGCTTGCGCGAGCGAAAGACGGCTCCCGGCCTGTTTGGAAACTGGATGAGCGGCAACATCGGCACAGCGTGGCACGGTGATTACCATCTCGATTACAACGAACAGCAGATTTACTGGGGCGTTTTTTCGAGCAACCATGTTGAACAGCATCTGCCCTACGTTGAGCTATGCCAAAACCTGCTGGGAATGTGCAAAACCTTCGGGCGCGAGAAAATGGGCTGTCCGGGAGCTCATTTCCCCGTTGCGGCCTATCCGGTACCCAGCCAGGTGATCGCCGCCCCGAATCCCCCCTATGCATATCAGATCTGCCAGACGCCTTGGACCGTTCAGAGCCTCTGGTGGCAATACCTTTACACGCAGGATGTGGATTACTTGCGCAGGGTCTACCCAATCCTTCGCGCGGCGGCACAATTCCTCGCGGCATACCTAAAGAAGGGCGCCGACGGCAGATATCACATCATACCCACGGCTTCACCGGAAAACTGGGGTTTCACGGTGGACTACCGTCTGAACAAGGATTGCATTCTTGACTTGGCCCTTACGGAATTTGTGCTGGACGCCGCGGTCGAAGCAGCGAAGATCCTTGGGGAGGATGAAAGTGGGCGCGGGCAATGGGCGGAAGTCCGCGTCAATCTAGCTCCATATCCGAAAGCGAAAGGGCCTTACGGCGAAGTCTGGCTGGACGTCGTGGACGCGCCCACCGAGCACGTTTACAATGTTCCGGTCACCCTGGGGCCCGTTTTTCCCGCCGAGCAAGTCGGCATCGGCTGGCACGAAGAGCAACTGGAAATCGCGCGGCGGACGGCGGAGACTGTCCGCCTGGAAGGCGGAAACGACTTGGTATACCAGCCTCTCATCCGGGCGCGGCTCGGCATGCTGGATGTGAAATGGTTCAAAGACCAGGTTGCTTACTGTATGCTCCCGAACGGCACGGCAGGAGATAGGGTACGCCAGGTGGCCGGGCGCTACGAGAATTCCACCGATTTCGACCTCATGATGCACATGGGGGTCTGGACTGAAAATCTCTCGTTGCCCGCCGTGCTCAATGAATGCATGCTGCAGAGCTATACGGGTACCATTCGGTTGTTCCCCAATACACGCAATCTGGGTCCGGCAAGGTTCGAAAATCTACGATCTGCCGGCGCGTTTCTGGTGAGCGCTTTCTATGACGGGAAGGGCGTCTCACAGGTTTCCTTGCTTAGCGAGAAAGGCAAGGCCGTTCGCTTAGTGAATCCCTGGCAGCCAGTTCAGGTTGTTGTCACACGACTTCGAGATGCCCATAAGATCCCGGTTCGAAACGAGGACGGAATTATTGTCTTCTCCACCGATGCGGGTGAGCGCTATCGCATCGAGAGAGTGTAAGTATCGCTGTTCAGAATCTCCGAATAGGCTTCTGATTTGCCAAAATCACATTCCATGGTAACCGCGTCCTCGAAGCTGCACCACTGGGCTACGTTGTGGACGGCTTGACGGGTTACATTTCTAATGGGGCTTGACATGGCTCGATGCGTGGGCTGTCAAGGCAAAGTAGAAATGTCCTAATCCCAGCAAAGTAGAAATGTCCTGTTCTTAGCAAAGTAGAAAGTTCCTCTTCTCGTTCTTTGGCGGCTAACCGGAGGAGCCCGTAGGGCGACGGAGGTT
>Ga0326728_10020964_pt1 | contig 12368 bp, 11 predicted proteins | sample MB3enrmetagenome_FD_207602 | JGI IMG/M metagenome (GOLD analysis project Ga0326728, IMG submission 207602) | Lab enriched peat soil microbial communities from McLean, Ithaca, NY, United States - MB31MN | ecosystem: Environmental > Terrestrial > Soil > Wetlands > Peat | place: USA: New York...
GACTCCCGACACTTGTCACCTGAGCGCTCAATTTTGCCGAACCGCCGTATGCGGACCCGCATGTACGGTGGTGTGACAGGGAAAACTCGTGAGGGTCTACCTATGTCGATTACGAAAGCTAAGAATTCTGACTGTCCTGCGGAGAAGGACATACTCCTTTTTTTTCACTATCCGCAACATTGGGTTATATCTCGAGATCAGAATCTACGTAACCGTTGCAATCGTAACACCGTAGGGGCCTGACCCGGGGGCGAAGAGCCAGCCATTTATCGCTGTGAGAACGCCAGTGTTCAGGTTGATTATGTATGCAGACGCGTTATTGCTGTTGCCGTTCGTAACATAGAAAAATTTGCCTTCGGGTCTGGTGCAACGCCCCGTAGTCCCGATCCGGCGGGGAAAGGCGATCCGTTTATCACTGTGACTGCCCGTGTTGGGGTCGATTGCGTAAGCAGAGACGTTATTGCTGTCCCTGTTCACAACATAGAGAAACTTTCCTGTCGGGGCTACGGCGGTATTCCATGTGTCCGACCCTGCGGGGGAAAAGCGAACCTCGTACTGCCGCGAGGCCCCGGTGCTCGGGTTGATTGTGTACGCAGATACGTTGTCGCTCCCGTTGTCTGCGATGTAGAGGAAATATCGTGTTGTCGGTGCGTACGCAGAAGCCGCAAAAAGAACCGCAAGAACTACGCCGAAGACTATTGGCTTTCTTACGTTGAACCTCCAAACGACTTACTACTCGGACGCCTCTTCGAGTTGCCTTAGGGCGTCGGTGCCTACCAGCTTTGGTCGCTGCGCGTAATCAAGGGCTGTCCTTCCGCGATTGTCTTTCGCCCTTGCGTCCGCTCCTGCATTTAGCAGCACAATAATCCCCTCGGGGTTCTGGTTGTATATAGCGGCGTACATCAGCGAAGTCATACCTTTCTTATCGCGGGCGTTGATGTCTGCACCAGCATCAATCAGGGCAGTGATTACTTCTGGCCGGTTATGCCGGGCTGCATACATAAGTGCTGTCAAACCATCCTTGTCCTGATCCTTTACGTCTGCGCCAGCTTTTAGGAGCATGGGTATCACTGCTGGGTCCTTGCACATGTCGGCTTGCCACATCAACGAGGTCCCGCCGTAGTAGGATTCCCGAAGCTTGATGTCAGCGCCAGCATTCAGGAGCATGGAAATCACCTCAGGGCTAGTAGCCACCATTAGCGGAGTCCAGTAACCAGCGCCTACCTCGTTTACATCCGCGCCTTTGCTGATGGCATCCTGAATGTCTTGTGGGGTGCCTGTCTTTACCAGTTGAAAGAAGCTCTTCCCGTTATACCACGATTGTGCGTTCGCCAAAGCTGCCAAAAGAACTACGAAAATTGCCGCGACAGATATTTGCTTTCTCACAATATTACCTCCCTCACCAAATGATTGCTTTTCTGGTGCAATTCAATACATTCGTGAATAGCCATCGAGAATCGAAACTCGGGGCTATCCGAATGTCATGCATCGTCCGAAGTCTGCTGCTACTTTCCACTTTGAAGCTTCTTCGAGTTGTTTCAAAACGTCGGTGCCTTTCAAGCCAGAATTGTCCTTGACGTAATCAAGGACCGTTTTTCCATTACCGTATTTTGCCTTCGCGTTAGCGCCAGCCTCCAAGAGTTTGTGATTACGTCAAGGTTCTGACTTCGAGCCGCTGAGAGCACTAGGGGCGTCCAGCCGTTGTCGTTCTTCGCCCTAACGTCTGCGCTCGGCTATTTCTGTACGCGATATAAAATGCGGTAGCCGCTGCTATTCGGAAAAATTTCTGTTGGATAATTGCTGGGATCAAACTGTCCAAAGCCCAGCGGCCTTATTTGTGTTTCACGAACCGTTCCGGATCTACTGATCTTATCTATCTCTTGCCAATGGTCTCCTGTTGTGCCCGTGCCGAAAGCCTTATACCAAATATTGCCCTCTGAATCGGTCCACTTGCTATCTACCCCCAACGTGCCCGCTTCAATAGTAACCGAGTCAGACACGTTGCGATATAGCTTGTATCCATCAGGGGTGACGACCACTTTTGGGGAATGGTAAATGTCGTTGCCGTTGTATTGCTCGTTTGTCCATGTACCATAGATCTCCTCATTTGCTTTCAGCGCATACTTTTCTTGTCCGATTACTCCTAATGGAATCGCGCATAGCAGAATTACAGCGGTACTCAGAACCAGTATTCGAGCTTTCATACACTTCCTCCTTCGGGGCTTCTCTTTGTTGGTTGTTGGAGGTGGGACGAGCTGACTGACAGGCCAAGTATGGGCTGGAAAAAATCAAATACGCTCCAACGCATTCAGCCCGGCATTTTTCGTCTAAGTCTTTCGCTGAAGAAGCGTGATTACTGCGTGTTTTTTTGAAATTTCGAGCGGGCTGAGGCGCGGTAGCCTCAGCCCCATTTCGTTCCCTCAGAGCGGCGCCTTCAAACTGAGCTTCTCGACGCAGTGGCCGATCAAATAGATCGACCCATCCTTGAAGTTCGCTATGTCACCTGTCGTAGTGTCAATCGTACCTTCCATGCCTGCGAATTTGCCGGTGGCAGCGACGATTTTTCCCCCACCTTTGCCTGGGCCAGCGGCAGGAGTGTCCCAAATCTGCCAAACCATCTTGTCTCCATCCTTGTCCATGAAGGTAAGATAGCCGAAGTCGTGGACTACGTTCTTTTCGCCGAACAAGACGAGCTTATTGTCCGCGGACATATTGTCTAGCGCTGCCACTCCCGGCGTGGAAACGTCGATTTTGACGCCCCGATAATCAACCACCGCAACCCAATGGTCTTGATCAATGACTGTAACCTGTGGTGTTCCTGTTTGGTACAGGATTCCCTTAACAGTCACTTGGGTCTGGGGAAAGACCTGCCCTCCTACGCAGAGCGCCAAGACCGCACATAGGACAGCCACCACTCGCCTCTTCATACTTCGCCTCCTACAGTTTGATTTACGCGGGACATTCCTCGCCTTCGTTCCGCGTTTCTACATCGGATTTTTCAACGTCAGGTTCCAGATCTCCTTGCAGATCGTTCGGCCCGAGTCTTGGTGGAAAGCCTTTCGGAGTGGGTTGAAGAACAAAATCTAACTGTTCCTTCCATGCTTGAAGTCAGTCCAAGACTTGGAAAACGCGATACTCGATCCAAGCGAGGTTCGGACCTAGCCGTGCCTCACTGACTGTTATTATGTTATTCAGCCAGGCGTAACGCGGGTCGCCCGTCTCAAAAACAGGAGTCGCCAGCCAATATATTTCACCGAAATCGATGCCTTCACCCTTGGAAAGCTTCGCCCCTGCCGCCGCGGTCATCACTTGCACACCTTGGTAACGCAGATAGATATTCGCCCCATCGTCGGTCTGAAAGGTTGCGCGTACGTCCATATGCCCCACACCGTCAGAACCCGTAACGAACCAATCAACAGGGCCAGGAAGGACTTTCCCTCGAAGTTTAGGCCCCTCGAAGGTTCCACCGCTCACCATGAAGACTTGCATGTGCCCAGTAGGAACCTGCCCAATATCAATCGTTGGCGCGAAAGGAGCGTGAAAAGTCATAAGGTATTCGAGTCTCAGTTTTGAATTGGCTGTGGTCTGTGCGCCCAGTTGAGTTGCTCCACTCATTAGCAGTGCAAGGACGATAAAGGAAGTTGACAGAACGAGCCTTGATCTTTTGGTTGTCATAGTCGAAATCTCCTTTGTTTCTTTGCTCAGACCCAATTATCAGCGACCCCGTTATGCCTCCTTCCTTTTGTGAACCTTCCATAGGACGACCCCCACACAGCGGTGCTGCGCTAGGATCGCACCTATCGCCCATTTCGATTCATTCTACGCCTCTCAACCGGATTCCGAATGCGTAAGAACTACGTAATTTGCCTTGACAAATGGAGGAAATGGAGGGAGAATGGTGGCCTCTTTCCAAAGTCAGTCACCGTTGCTTGTCTCAAACATCATGCTCCAAAAGGGCGAGGCTTGGAGGCATCGCTATGGACAACGGAAAAGTGCAATGGCAAAAGTTGCGCGAGTACCTGTTCCGCGTTAGCTTCTGTCAGTCCAACGAAGAGTTCATGCGTACCGCCTGCCTCGAAGTGCAGACGCTTATCCCTTTTGATTCTACTGCCAACATTCTTGACGTTCTGAATCCGAAACACCTTGGGGGAATTAGCCCCGCTGATGTGGGATCGTCCTTCAATAACTATTACCGATACAGGATGCCTCCCTTTGGCACGTGGGAACTTGCGCCAGAAATAACAAATTGGCAAGGAATGGGCCGTTATGAGTTTGCCGTAGACTTCATGTGGCCACAGGGATGTTGGAAGAGCCTCAACCATCGTCCTTTTCCTGGACAGCAAATCTGTCTTTCCATCCACAGGTCAAGGTTGAGTCGCAACTTTTGCGAATCGGACATAAATACACTTGCTCTAATTGACGGGTACCTCAATAACCTTTACTCAAGAATCGACCGTAGGGGGGATGGTCCAGACCCGACCCTCTCTACGGAAAGCATAACCGAAAAGTTCCATTCTCTATCCAAGCGGGAAGCCGAGATATGCTCCCTTGTGGTGGGTCGGCTCAATACCGTCGAGATCGCCACGTGTCTCTTTATCAGTCGCAGGACTGTGGAGAAACATGTTGAAAGCATTTTTGAAAAGCTCGAAGTGCATTCTCGGGAAGAGTTGAGGTTCAAATTGGGCCTGCCCCTCGAAACCTTACATCTTGCGAGGACGACGTAGTTCAACGCGCAGATAGTATCTTCTCGGCCCTTTCATCTGCACCTTCGCCTGTTGGGCATTGGGTAATGGTACTTTACCGATCTTGACGATCTATGCTGTGAAGCTTGGTGGATCCAAAACAGGAAGCGGTCTGTTTCTTGCTTTCGCATTCCTTTGTCTCGCTGTCGGCACCTTCGCATCGGGATTGCTGCGAAAGGATTTCGCTGGCCGAAAATGGTTGGCCGTCGCCAGTGGCTTAATAATGGTCGGCCTGACCTCGCTAACAAGTCGCACGACAACGCTTGTGCAGTTCGCTGGGGTCACCGGTGCAGGCGGATTTTTGGCGGGGATCGTATTTTCGCAAGCCGCCACGCTCACAGGGCTGGCGTCGGACTCAGAGGATAGGAGGATGGCTTTTGGAATCATAGGAATGATCGTTGCTGCGCAGGCGCATCGCCTCCGCCAACCTGACCAGCACATGTACCGTTCAGCCCTTCTGCAATACCGGCGCCGCTGGAATCTGGTGATCTGGGAGGAATGCTCCAGCATCATGGCATCACCGGCGCGCCCACTGACCATGGTCACCTTGGCCCTGAAGACCCTCTGGTCGTAGAGTCGGACGCTGATGTCAGTCGCGCCGTCGACCACATGGTTGTTGGTCAACACGTAATAGGTGTCCCCTGACCCAGGCTTCCGAGGCCTCACCCGAGAGGCAAAGCGCATAGGCGCTAAATCATGTTTCGAACAGCGTGCCCGTCGATATCCGTGATCACGTCCCCGGGCCGAAAGCCAGCAATGTTGCCGCGCCCTCCGCTGAAGTAATCTCATAGAATGTAACAGGTCCGACGATTTTCCACTTTCGGTACTGAATTCAAGCCAGGTGCATTGACGAATGGGGCATGGGAGGGCCCGCGTTCTCATCTCAGCCCCTTCACAGGGTCGAGGTGTGTGGTAGTCTCGTGATGTTGCGGGTTCCGGCTGCACCAATTCGAAACGCGCGTTTTGCGGTGCCTTAACTTAACCTTGGCAAGGTGATTTTCAAGAGGTATATTTTTTATACCGTGGAGTTCGAATACGATCCGGTCAAGAGTCGCTCGAATAAAGTAAAGCATGGGCTTGACTTCGAAAAGGCCAAGGCCCTATGGGACGATCCTGACCTGGTCGAAACTCCGGTGCGAGTGACTGACGAACCACGATTTCTGATGATTGGTAGGATTGGCGGCGAGCATTGGTCGGCTGTTATCACCTACCGTGAAGACCGTATGCGGCTTACTTCGGTGCGTCGATCACGGGAAGAGGAGATAGAAATCTATGAGAGCTAAAGACTTTGAGAAGAAGTTCAATAGCGGTGAGGATATCACAGAATATCTCGATATCGCCGGAGCGCGGAGACCTGGGCAGGAAGTGAAACGCGTCAATGTTGATTTCCCGCTTTGGATGATACATTCCATGGACAAGGAGGCTCGACGCCTTGGTGTTGCTCGCCAATCGGTCATAAAAGCTTGGGTCGCGGAACGCCTTCGAAAAGTGCAGTAGAAGAAGAGTAGGGCCGAATGAAGCTGGCAGAACCGAAAACGGACTTCTATGGGCGAGATCGCTACGAGGTTGAGCATTAAGCAGTGTGCGACGCTGTACGACGGCCACTCCTCTCGTGTGTTTGACAATATATCGGAACCCATGGCAGCACGTTTTATACGAAGGGGTGGCGCTAATCGACTGTATATAGGGGAGGGGATCATGGCACATGATGCGAGCAGGAAGGTCGTGCTGATCCGAAAGAAAGCGCAAGAGCCGAAATTAGAGGTCGGGGATATGCTGGACCAAGCGGAGAAGACCTTTGCGGGTACGACACACCGCTGAAATGGCCGAGGCCGTCACGGCCGAGCACGCGCGTCTCGCCGAGGATGCGCGGCGGCTGAGGAATTGGAAGAGATGGGGACCCTATCTGTCCGAACGCCAATGGGGAACGGTACGGGAGGACTACTCCGAGAACGGCGACCCCTGGTCCTACTTTCCCCACGGCCACGCCAGGAGCCGCGCGTACCGCTGGGGGGAAGACGGGCTTCTGGGCATTTGCGACCGGGAGGGAAGGCTGTGCTTCGCGCTCGCGCTGTGGAATGGCCGGGACCCGATCCTCAAGGAACGGTTGTTCGGCTTGAGCGGGCACGAAGGAAACCATGGCGAGGACGTGAAGGAGTGCTACTACTATCTGGAATCCACCCCGACCCACTCCTACATGAAATCCCTCTACAAGTACCCGCAGCGGGAGTTCCCCTACGCCCGGTTGACCCGGGAAAATGCGGCCCGGGGGAGGCGCGAGCCCGAGCTGGAGATCGTCGACACGGGCGTGTTCGACGATGGCGAGTACTTCGACATCTGGATCGAGTACGCCAAGGCATCTCCCAACGACATTCTTATCCAGATCAGCGCGGTCAACCGCGGTCAGGCCGCCGCGCCGCTGACGCTCCTGCCCACCCTCTGGTTCCGCAACACTTGGTCGTGGGGGCGTACGGGGGAGGGGCACGGGACGCGGCCCGTCATCCGTCAGGTGTCCGACGGGGTTATGGAGACCGCGCACCCGACGCTGGAGCCTTTTCGCCTCGCCGTAGACCCGGCGGTAGGGCAGGAGTCCGCGTTTCTTTTCTGTGAGAACGAAACCAACAGCACGCTCCTGTACCGGGCTCCCAACAGGACCGAGTTCGTCAAGGACGCGTTTGACGACTACGTGGTCAACGGCAGGCCGAAAGCGGTGAGCCCGCACGGCAGCGGGACAAAGGCCGCCGCGCTGTGCCGTGTCACCATCCCCGCCGGCGGAAGCGTGAACCTGCGGTTGCGGCTATACGCCGCCGCGGAGACTCCCGCGGCGGTTTTCGGGCGCAGCTTCGATCAGGTGTTGAAGGACCGGATCCGGGAGACGGATCTATTCTATTCTGCGGTGATCCCATCCGGACTTTCTGAAGACGAGCGGCGGATCGTCCGCCAGGGCTACGCCGGCCTGCTGTGGAGCAAACAGTTTTACCACTACGCGGTGTCCGAGTGGCTGGAAGGGGACCCTTCGCAGCCGCCGCCTCCCGCGGCGAGGGAGCGTGGCAGGAACAGCGACTGGCGGCATCTGTACAACCGTGACGTCATTTCGGTTCCTGACAAATGGGAGTATCCCTGGTACGCGGCGTGGGACCTCGCTTTCCACATGATACCTTTCTGCCGCATTGATCCGGATTTTTCCAAAGACCAGCTGATCCTCCTGCTGCGCGAGTGGTACATGCATCCCAACGGGCAGCTGCCGGCCTACGAATGGAGCCTTGGGGACGTGAACCCCCCAGTTCACGCGTGGGCCGCGTGGCGCGTGTACAAGATGGCCGCGCCGAAGGGTGGACGGGACGAAGCGTTCCTGGCGCGGGCCTTCCAGAAGCTGCTCCTCAGTTTCACGTGGTGGGTCAACCGCAAGGACCCCCACGGTCGCCATATCTTCTCCGGCGGGTTCCTGGGTCTTGACAACGTCGGCGTTTTCGACCGTTCCCATCCACCGCCAATCCAAGGGCACCTAGAGCAGGCGGACGGGACGGCGTGGATGGCGTTCTGCTGTGGGACCATGCTCTCGATGGCGCTCGAGTTGGCCCGAAAGGATCCCGTGTACGAGGACATCGCATCCAAGTTCTTCGAGCACTTCATGGCGATCGTCAGCGCCATGAACTCGGTGGAGGGCGACGGCCTGTGGGACGAGGAGGACGGCTTCTACTACGACCACATCCACGGGCCTAACGGCTTCACGCCGCTTCGCCTCCGGTCCATCGTGGGGCTCCTCCCGATCATCGCGGTGCAGGTGCTGGAGGATGATGTCATTGACGCCTTGCCCGGGTTCCGCAAGCGAATGAGGTGGTTCCTGGACAACCGACAGGACCTGGTGCGTACAATCTGCCTCGACGTAGACAGTACTCGGCGCGAAGGCCATCGCCACCGCATCCTGTCCATAGTTTCCCGAAAAAGGTTGGAACGTGTGCTGCGCTACATGCTTGACCCACGGGAGTTCCTGTCCCCGTATGGTGTCCGGTCCCTGTCGAAGCTGCACGAATCCTACCCATACCTGTTTCGGGTCGGCGGCGAGGAATACCGGGTGACGTACGCTCCGGCCGAGTCGGACACGGCCCTTTTCGGGGGCAACTCCAACTGGAGAGGCCCGATTTGGTTTCCGGTTAACTACCTCATCATTGAGGCTTTGGAACGCTATCACCATTACTACGGCGATGAGCTCAGAGTGGAGTTCCCGACCGGCTCGGGTAGAACGGCGACGCTCGGCGAAATCGCCGCCGACCTGTCCCGCAGGTTGGTTTCGCTTTTTCTCCCCGACGAGAACGGCAGGAGCCCATGGCGCGGCGAGGATCGCTTCGCCGCGGACCCGTCATGGCGCAACCTCCTTCAGTTCCACGAATACTTCAACGGCGACACCGGGCAGGGACTGGGTGCGAGCCATCAGACCGGCTGGACTGGACTGGTGGTAAGCCTCGTGGAGGACCTGGCACGGAAGCGCGGCTCAGGCTGAAGGCCCGTCCTTTGTCATCGCCTATTTCGCGGATTATCTTGTGCCCGATGGGCAACAAAGTTGTCGTGACGGCGGCACGGGCAGGCTCGACCGCTTGATCGTGCAATCGTTCCTGCCAAGTCGCTGCTATGGCAGTTCGTAGGAGAAGCGGATCCTCGCGATTGTCGCGGCCGGCGTCGCAGCGTACTGGGCAAAGGCGCCGCTTGCACCGGCGAGGGGACTTGCAGTCCCGGACACCTTGTCCCTCTTGGTAAGCCCGGTCATACCAGCACCGACTTCAATTACCACCCCGGCAAGATCAGTGCCCAGCGTTGCGGGGAATGCGAAAGGGACCATCTTTGCCAGGTAGCCCATTCGGACAACGCTGTCGACTGGGTTGATGTTTGTCGCATGCACCTCCACGAGCATTTTGCCGTATCCGAGAACATCCCAGAGTACAAGAGCGTTCTCTGCATTGTGACTCACTGCCGAGGTTGTAAACTATCTGCCGTTCGAACCGAACAGGAGAGTATCCTTGCGTGAGATGAAGGATCTGCCAGATAGTTCTTCACAATTTGGGAGAGCCATTTTTCGTTGGGATGATGACGTTCGATTCGCTACGCTGCGAGATTGCCGATGAGCTGGCACATGTTGAGCGTTGGAGATAATCCCGGTGAGAAGCGTGCTGAAGAACGTCCGACGGCCTTTGCCTTCAACGGCTTTAAGGCAACAAAAAGGAAACGCAGCGATTCCAGAGCGAAATGGTGCTGTGATGACCCGCAAGAGTGGCGCGGCGTGCCATAAGTTTTCTTCTTGCCAGAACATTGGAATTAGTTGCACTATAGTGCTATCGACACCACACTTCTCGCATGGAAAACATGGCATCCCTCGGAAATGCTGGAGGCACAGCGGCCTCGGCCGACCCAGCACGCCGGTCGCAAGGTGAAGCCGACACTACCCATCTCGATCCGCAAGGGCGCGAAGCGTCAGCCGGTTCCCGTGGACCTTGGCCTCGCTACTGGTGCCAACCGCTTCGGCCGGCTGGCCGATGTTGAGGTGGGACCATGAGGAGCGTCCGCGAGATTGTCCGCCGGGCGAGGGATCTTGGCATAGGAATCCCTGCATTTAACATCGCACACCTCCCAATGACCGAGCCCATTATTCGCGCAGTGCGCGATCAGGACTCTTTCGCCCTGGTGGAAGTCTCCCGGATCGACTGGGTCAAGTTCGGCGCGCAGAGCCCCGAGGAGGTAATGGTCGAGTACCGTATTCACGAGGATCCCCGCTACGTGAGGATCCATCTAGACCATGTGCCGGCCGTCGACGAGGATCAGAACGTCGTCAACTACCGCGTGATCATCGAGGAAGCCATTGCGCTTGGCTATGACTCAGTGATGATCGACGCCTCCCGCCTGACGCTGAACGATAACATCCGCGTCAGCCGCGAGATCGCCGAGATCGCTAGCCGTTCGGGCGTGCCGGTGGAGGCGGAACTGGGCGCCGTGTTGGGCCACGAGAACGGAGCGCTGCCGCCCTACGAAGAATTGTTCACGTCCGGCCGGGGTTTCACCCGTGTCGACGAGGCGGTGCGATTCGTGAAGGAGTCCAACTGCGATTGGCTGTCCGTGGCCATCGGGAACATCCACGGGGCCGTCGGGGATGCGACCAAGGACCAGAAAAAGGTGGAAGCGCGCCTGGCGCTAGATCATCTGGCCACGCTAGCCGAGTCCACGGGTATTCCGCTTGTTCTGCACGGAGGTTCGGGAATCCGGCAGGCGGACATGCTAGCCTCCTTGAGGCGTGGGATTTGCAAGGTGAACGTTGGAACCGAGATCCGTCAGGCCTACGAGCAGGCGTTGAGGGCAGGTGGGAGCATCGCGGACGCCCGGGAAGCCACCTACGTGCGTACCTCCTCGCTTATCAAGAACTGGTTTCAACTCAGCGGGATTCGCCAGCGCCTCACGTCCTGAGGACGTCCTTCATCAGGGGCCACAGGGCGCGGTACCTCTCAAAGCTCTCATTGTAGAGACGCTGCCGGCTGGCATCCGGCTCGAACCTGTCGCCAAGGGACACCATTGCGCGCACTCCTTCCTCCAGCGAGTGGAACACGCCTGTGCCCGCCGCGGCGATCAGCGCTCCACCCAGGCAGCCGGCCTCGGACACTCGCGTTCGGACAATCGGCCGCCCAAGGATGTCGGCGGAGATCTGGAGCCATGCATCTGATTTGCTTCCGCCGCCCACGGCGCGAAGCTCATGCAGCGCGATGCCGGTTTCCACGCTGGAATCCAGCAGAGCCTTGTGATAAAAGATGACCCCTTCCAGGATGCCCTTCAGGATTTCTCCCCTTGTGGTCTCTACCTTCAGGCCTGCGATGACGCCCGAGGAATCGCTGATAAACTCGGGGGGCCCCGTCACGGTGAAGTGTGGAAGGACGACCACGTTAGCAGGCTCGGGGGGAATTTCCCGAATGAGGTCGGGGTAGACTTCCCGGCCCATGCGCTGTGCCGCCTCGCTCTCAGCACGAGCGAACGTGTCGCGGTACCATTTCAGCAGCAACCCGCCCTGGTTGTAGATGAAGCTCACGAACCGCCCGGGCACGGCATGGTGCTCGGTGTTCAGCCCCCAGCGCATCATGCTCTGCGGCGGCTTGCGCCCCGTGAATACCGGCACAATAGTCAGATATGTGCCCATGCCGCTCATACCTACGCCGGCCTCGGTCACGCCGCACCCGATGGCGTTGGCGCACTGGTCGTGGCAGCCGGCTACGATGGCCGTGCCCTTGGCGAGCCCTAGTTCGTCGGCGATCGGTCCCGTGACGGAGCCGATCCTCGTGCCGGCAGGGACGGGATCCGGAAGCTTCTCCAGGTCTATGGAAGCAATACGGGCGATCTGGTCCGACCACCGGCATGCGTCTACGTCGAACAGAAGGGTCCGGTTGGCCAGAGAGTAGTCCACAACGGGATCGGCTCCGAGCATGAATGAAACGAACCCGCTCCACAGAAGAAACTTCCACGCCTTCTGGTAGACTTCAGGGGTGTGGTCACGGATCCACATCAACTTGGGGAGGCTGAACTGGATCCCAAGGATATTCCCATTGATCCGATACAGCTTCTCGGCACTGAGGCCGGAGGAAATCAGCGGCAGAT
>Ga0326728_10020965_pt1 | contig 12368 bp, 9 predicted proteins | sample MB3enrmetagenome_FD_207602 | JGI IMG/M metagenome (GOLD analysis project Ga0326728, IMG submission 207602) | Lab enriched peat soil microbial communities from McLean, Ithaca, NY, United States - MB31MN | ecosystem: Environmental > Terrestrial > Soil > Wetlands > Peat | place: USA: New York...
GCAATGTTGTGACAAGCGCGTCAGAAATCTTCGCGTAGGACGGCGGCAGCGGATCAGCCCTTCCGCTCAACCGTGACGGGCTGAAAGCGTCGAGCAGGTCCGAGATACCGGGTGTGATCGCATCCTCCGGCCCCACGTTCTCTTGGTCGAATTCCGTCTGGGCCATTTTGCGTCCCTTCAATTCGTCGGGTAGTTGCGCGAGGGGGGGCAGGTTAAATACGGTATCAACGAATTTAACCACCGACGATTGGCTGCCCTGATCGTGAGAAATATAGTGGGTCTTAGCATAGGGCGAAATCACGAGGAAAGGAACGCGCGGCCCATTGGTGATCAGAGAACCATCTGGACCATACGTACGAATCGGCGGTTGAACGTGGTCATAATCGCCCTCGGAGTCGTCCCAAGTGACGATGATGGCGCATTGGGACCAGTAGGGGCTTGCGGCGATATTGTTGATGGCCTCGGCCACCATCGCTTCGCTGATTTGAGCGTCGGAATAAGCGGGATGGTCGTCATCACCGAGAAAGGCCCCCTGGACCGTCGTATCCGGATCAACCGGCTTCAGGCCGAAGAGGTTCGTGTAGCCGCCCTTGACGTAAAAAGCGCCGCCCTCCCGAGGAAGGGTTTTGCTTTCTAGGGCGTTGAAGAAATCCCCAAGCCCGTGAAGCTGCTTGCTCATTTTGGGGTTGTTGGCGATGTAGCCGAAATACTGTGGGCCATTGTGATGTGTGATGTAGGACGCATGCGTCCCATTGGCGTCCGTCGGATCACTGGAGGGATACGGCGGGACATCGGTAGTTTCCTTGTCGAATCCTTCCTCATACCAGCCGAAGGGCACAGACGCCTGGTGGAGTTTGGAGATGAAAGCGACGTCGTCTTGTACGTCGTCCAGATCGGCGGGAATGAGATCCGCCTTCACGATATTCTGAAGATTTCCGCCCGCCAACGTCAACGGGAGAGTCGCAAAGGTCAAGTTAAGTTCCGTGGTGTAGCCGGGGTAGTCGCCAGGGTTCACCGGCATCTTGTTCGCTCCCGCCGTGGGATCGGTCGGCGACCCTGCCAAGGGATCATCGTCATCAAGTACTGGGACGCCCGTCCCAGATCCGCCGTTACCGGAATAGGCTTCCAAAGGGTGCAGCGCCCACTGCGTCTGGCCGGCCTGGGCGCCGATAATGGCGAGGTTTCCAGGCGTGGAAGGTCCCGTCATCGTTTGGAACACGTTGTCGAACAATACGAATTGGTCTGCGTATCCCCAAAGCAGCGGAACGGTGTCGCAATCCTCATGAGCCATGGCGAGTTCACCCATCTGTTTCGCTTTCAGGCTGGGAGTGGGAGTGGTCGTTGACGGAGTCCAATACTTGAGTTCCTCGATATAGGCAAACTGATCCATCAAAGGAACACCACTTTGGATGTCCATCTTTGCCACCATGCGCGGATGCGAGTGGTCAATGTCGTCGGTGTCCTGCGCGTAGCATGTGGTGGGCGAGGAAGTGCCATTTACCGTGGAGTGCGGGCACGTGTCGTACGGACCGATGCGGAAGGGCTGGACGGTGATCTGGGCGCCAGTCGTATCGATCAATTCCTGCGTAAAGCCCGGAGTTTCCGCGGCCGAGTGACTATAGAGCCCTTCAGCGCCGGGGAATGTCCCGAAATACGAGTCGAAAGACCGGTTCTCCTGATAGATAACAAAAACGTACTTTACCTTCCGTTGAATCAGATTGACCAAGTCGCCATGCGACATATTGGGTTCCGCCTGGGGCGGAATGTAGTATTTGTTCACGAGCTCACGATGGTTGTTCTGTCGCTCCTGGGCCCGCAACATTACGGCCGGTTGCAGCAAAAACAACCCCGCTATCACGACGGAGAATCTCCGCCGCATTCTTGAGACCATGTGTCACCCCTTCTGTTATTTGAAAGTGACATGCCGGCAAGCCACACCCGAGATTGCCACACCGGACAACATGTGTGGGGTCTTCTTCTCCTTCCAACTCGCTGCCTGTCTCCTGCCAACGGTAACGCCAAGCGCCGCAAGATGAAGCTCAATTACTGCTGAGGGTCAGCCATCCAGGCTGGACCACACACATCCTGCGGAGACTGCCCGCCGCAAAGCGCCACAAAGAACGAATCAAGATGGGCGCAGACGCGACCGGTAGAGGCCACTTGAGCAAGCGGCTCAGTTGCTGAGACCGTCTCTTGCCCTGCAGTAGTTCTACGTGGATTGCGTGAAGATGGTGTGAAATGGTCTTAAAGAGTGTGTGAATCTGAATCACATCCAAGAGCTCACGGCCAGGAGAGCCCTGACCGCGAGATGGCTACCGAATATCCGCTCAGGTAGGGGTCTTTCCGCGTTCAACTTGCGAATCGAATCCAGCAGACGGCGAATTTCAAAACTCGAGTCGAAGCGCCAATTGAATCTGTCGCGGTGTCCCGGTCCCGATGGGGGTTGTGTTGACCGGTTGCGTGATGACGCCAAACTCTCCGGGCCCCGCTGAAATGTCGGCGTTGGGCGCTCCGAACTGCGCCCGATTGAAAAGGTTGAACGCTTCAGCTCGGAATTGGAGCTGATAGCGTTCATTCAAGGCAATTCGCTTACTCGCGCCGATGTCGGCTTGCCAGAGTCCCGGTGCCCGGCCAATATCGCGCCCGGCATTGCCGAACGTACCTGCGGCGGGCACTGCAAAGGCCGCTGGGTTGATCCACTCTGATGGGGTCGCACCACCAGGCGGGGTGAGCGAAACTCCCGAAATCAGGTTGGGGCGTTGATTGTTAGTGTTGGCATCGGGAACTACCGTGGCTGATCGGTCTGCCGTGACGTTGAGGGGAAATCCTGTATGCGCGCCCACGATCGTGGACAACTGCCAGGAGCCGAAAACATTTCGCAAGAATCCGGGCTGGTTCAGGTACGCTTTGCCGGCGCCGAACGGAAGCTCGTAGACCATGTTGGCATTTACCACGTGCCGGACATCCCAGATCCCACTAGCGCGGTCGCAGGCACGACAGGCCACGATTTCCGGAGTCAGCGAATCACCATCGCCGCTACCCATCGAGCCGTCGTCAATTTCATGCGACCACGTGTAATTCATCGAGAACAGCAGACCCTTTCGGAAGGCGCGCTGCAAGCTCAGGCCCAAGCCTTCATAGGTGCTGTTGCTGTCGTTGCCGCGCCAGGCGATTTGCCCAAATTGAGGATAAGGAGGCTGGCCAGTGAGAGGATCGATGACATTGACGTAGGAGAGCGATAACAGGTGGGTGCCTTTGCTGCCGACATAAGAGACCGTCCCCACCACTGAGTCGGGGAGCGCCTGCTGGACTGATAAACCCCATTGCGTTACGTACATGTCCTTGCGACGGCGTTCCATGGCCTGCGGCGAAATAATCCCAGTGACGTCAGCCAGAAAGGGATCGATGGGGTAGGTCAGGCCGGGGATGGTTTTATGCGAAAGTGAGAAACTCGCTACTTCATTGCCCTCGGGAACATTCTGGTCATCCAATTGTCCATCCTGATGGTAGGTCCCGAAGCCTGAACGGATCACCGTCTTACCGCCCAGCCACTTTGGGGCATAAGCGAGCGCGATTCGGGGGTCAATGTCACGGTAAGTCGGCTGGCCGAAGCTGGCGCCCACACCACAGTAGCCCGCCGCCCCACACGTGGCGAAGTCGAAGGGGTTGGGGCGCCCGTGGACCTCGTGAAAGATATTGAAAAAGCCGTAGCGGGCGCCGAGATTCAGAGTGAAGTCCGGCCTCCACTTGAATTCGTCCTGAAGATAGCCAAGATACGCGGTTTTGCGCAGCCCGTTAATCGGCAGAGCTTGCGTATACTTGGCAGTGTTTACATCGTTCGCCTCGAAAGCAGCTGCGGAAGCGTAGGAGACCGTTCCACTGGCCGTCTTGCCCTGATTCATTTGGATGCGCCGAACCTCCACTCCGACCTTGATCACGTTCCGTCCCGTGACCATTGTGAGGTTGTCGATGCCGGCAAACGTATTGCCCGCGCCTGTACTGATGCGGTCGTTATTGAGAGTGGTGAAGCCGGGCACCGAAAAGGCGTAGAGCGAACCCGTCTGGTTGGCGTTGGTCGTGATGGCGGTGCTGCGGTTAAATCCAAACTTCGATTCGTTCACCAAGCCGGAGGAGAAGAAGTGCATCAGCTCAACCACCGTGTTTTCCGGTGATGAATTCAAGACTTGCCGATCTGCGAGATACTGCCCGGAGCTGGCCAGGGGCACGTTGCTGACTGCTCGGTCGATATTCACACGCACGAAAGCAGTCGTTCGATCCGACAAATGCTGGTCGAGGCGCATCATCCCGGAGTCCTCGTTGCCTAACTGGCGGCCATACCCTATGAATTCCGCCGCATTGGCGTTGCCCGCGACGGGCAATGACCCTGCAGGGTAAGCGTTCAGAACGGGAGCGAGGGCGGGAGATTGAGCGGCGGCTTGTTCCCGAAAGGCCTGGGTGGGAACGAAGCCCACCAGGGTTTGCCCCAGAATTTGCCGATAGGCTTCATAGGACCCAAAAAGGAAGGTCTTATTACGGACGATGGGACCGCCCAAGGCCCCGCCGAACTGATTCAAGCGAAACGGCGGCTTGGTGGGATCAATAAAACTTCGCGCGTCGAAGATGTCGTTGCGAACAAAGTCGAAGGCCTGGCCGTGAAACTGGTTGGTCCCGGAAGCAGAGGTCACCGCCATCTGCCCTCCGGCCGTAGCGCCGGTTTCGGCGGTGGCCAGCATGGAGACGACCCGGAATTCCTGGATCGTATCCAGTGGAATGGCCAAGCGCACATAGGACTGCTGGGCCTGATTGATGATGTTGGTGGCGTCGACGCCGTCGTAAGTAAAATTGTTGTCGTCCCGCCCCCGCCCGGCCACGCGAATGCTCCGTTGATTGCTGCTACTGTTGTAATTCGTATCCACCGCCAAAGGAGCAAGGGCGGTCAGAGTGGCCCAGTTTCGGCCGTTGAGCAACAGTTCGGACATCTGTTTGCGCTCCACGCGCGCTCCCAGCGTATTGGAGTTCTCCTCGAGTTGCTGGGCGCTCCCCACCACCTCGATTCGTTCGGTGGCGCCGGAGACGGCCAGCGCCGCGTTCAGAGTCGTGGTGTGTTCTAGCGCCACCTCCAGACTCTCAAACTTCACGGTCTGAAAACCTTTGACGGCGAACGTCACGGTATAGATTCCGACCGGCAACTCGGGAATCGCGTAGGTTCCACTGCTCGACGTGAGGGTGGCACGCCTTAGACCAGTCGCATCCTGCGACGCAGTAACGCTCACGCCGGGCACTACCAGGCCGGAAGAATCCCTGACAGTCCCCGTCAAACTACCGCGATCGACTTGACCGTACAGGTTTGCAGTTAACAGCAGAAAGCCACATATCCACCACGGCAGTCTAAACATCAGAGACCCTCCCAGAGAATGGTACGGCAAAAAACACGAACCACTGGAAGCATTACCTCAAATCGACGAGTCGCGCATCGTTAGAAATTGGCGGGCGGGGCTGAAGCCCCGCCCCTCCCGCCAGAATTGGACGCAGAACTTGACTCATCTACACCAAGTTCCAAGATTCTACACTCCGAGCAAGTTTAACTACTGCCCACCTCCACCGCTCAGCGCCGGACTTTCATCTGACCGAACTGATTGCTGCCGTGAATTGGTCCGGTAGCGCTCGAGAAGTTGTTGGCGATCGGCGCGAAGATCGAGCCCGCTTGGGGTCGCCGGATACGGCTTCGATCCCATCAGACCCTGCCACAGGATGCGATTGAACTCTGCGCCGTCGACATGGTCCTCCACGGAGAAGTCCATACCTTTTGTGACCGCCCCCCAGTATGCCGCATTGTGTGTCGGATAAAGAGCGGACACACCCTGGCAAGCAGTAGGAGGCAGGCCCAGTGGGGTGGCACACAGCAGGCCTGACGGGGTGGCGCTGAAGGTCCAGTCTTTTTTCTGTTTGTCGAACACATCCGCCATGGGCAGAGCCAAAGCATCATTCAGGTTCTGGTGCTGTGTCCCCAGGATGTCCTCGATGGTGTGGAACATGCTTATGGTGTTGTAAGACGTGGGAACCACAGCTCCCTGCTTCACGTAGGGTCCCACGATGGAGGCGATGCTGCGGTGTGCATCCACATGGTCGCCGCCATTTTGCGCATCGTCTTCGATAACAAAGATCAACGTGTCATTATTGTAAGGGCTGTTGGCGTGATCTGCTGGCCCGTGTTGGGAAGAACTTGTCCATAAGATAAGGACCCCAACCCCGCCACGAATGCCGCCAAAAGCATAGCGTATTTCGTACTCTGACTCCAATTCATCGGTATCCTCCAAAGCAGAAAGATTTGCGCCCTTACCAACTTTCACGGGCTGCATTCTTGCTGAAGCGAATTAGCCCACGGGGGCGCGATTGTTTCTTGCATATCGGAACATACTCCTCGGGGCCATTCCTTCCGAACTGACCGGGATGTAACGTGCCCCTTGGCTGCAACGATGCGAAATGATCTCACCAGCTTTCAGTTACGCCAGAGTTATGGACGGGTGAATTCCTCGCGAAGGACAAACTGGTCTTTTGATCAGGCCGGGTGACCTATTTCGACCGCGGGTTCACCTTAGTCCAAGCTCGCGCAGAGGAGACACAGTTCAGGAGCAATCAAGAGGGTCAGACCTGAATGATTTGAAAGTATAAGATTAAGGAATGTGTTTTGAATGGGACTCTGCCAAAATACAAGAACGAAAGGCCAAATGGACTACGACGACGAGCCACTGCGCATTCCAGTCACCGATGTATTTGACCTGCACAGCGTGCGGCCACAGGATGTGAAGGAAGCGGTTGAAGCGTATCTCGAAGAAGCCAACCGCCTGGGCCTGAAAGCCTTGCGCATCATCCACGGGCGGGGAATCGGAGTGCAACGCGAAACCGTGCGCGCCGTGCTGGCCCGCACGCCCTTTGTTCTCTCCTTCCAGGACGCCCCGCCGGAAGCTGGTGGCTGGGGAGCCACCGTCGTGACCCTGCGCACAAAACAGTGAATAGTAAATAGTTACCTCGCAGCGTCATTCCCGCGAAAGCGGTTCCACTTCAACAGTCCCCGCATGCCGGCCCCTCTAAACGCCGGACCCCCGCTCCTGAAGACAAACGAAACTTTCGTGTTAACAAATCGCCTTGCCGCTCGTTATAGCAAGTGAGGGAGCACCGAAAATGAACGACGGAGGTTGGCAGTCATGAATGGAACATACAAGCGGCAAGTTCTGCGGTTCGCAGTTCTTCTATTGGCTTTGTGTCTTGCGGGGACCACCTCCCTGCGCGCGGCGCCCGCACCTCAAGACGCGGCGGGGCAAAATGAAATGGCAGCAGGCTCATCCACCCAGCAGCAGGCGATTTCATTCCTGGCGGCGCACCCGGATGTTTACAACCAGCTTATGAAACAGCCGCAGTTGCTCCGCGATAAAGGCTATCTCCGGCAACATCCCGAGCTCGCGGCCTTTCTGAAAGAATATCCGGAGGTCGCACAGAAGCCCCCGTTTACAGAGGGGTTGCCTGTTCCCGCAGAAATGGCTTCGGCCTCGGTTCCGGCACGGGGAAATGAGGCGCTTGCCGGACCTTGTGGCCCAGCGCTTAAGATCCAGGCGCTGCAATATGAGTTGGACCGTGCCCAGAGTGGCCGTTCGTCGCAGCGCGGTGGCCTTACTCAATTCGTAAATAATGCGTATCCCTTCCTGGTGTTTGTCCTGATCCTCGGCGCACTCCTCTGGGTGTTGAGGGTCACTCTGGAAAACCGGAGATGGGGCAAAGTTGCGAAAGTCCAGTCAGAGGTCCACTCGAAGCTGCTCGAGAAGTTCAGCGCCAGCCAGGAACTGCTCGCCTACATGGAGACGGAAGCGGGTAAACGCTTTCTAGAATCGCAGCCCTTTCAGCTTGAAGCCCAAGGGACACGGCCAACTCCCTACCCCTTCGGACGGATCCTCTTGTCATTGCAGGTGGGAGTAGTGGTGCTGCTCGTGGGGGTGGGATTGCTTTACCTGCATGTCCGCTTGACCGAAGGCGCGGAAGACTGTCTCGTTTTGGGCACTCTGGCGAGCACCGTCGGGATCGGATTCCTGCTTTCAGCGGCGGCCTCATATGGACTTTCCCAACACCTGGGACTGCTGGAAGGTGTAACATCGAAACGTCCGTAAAGAGGGGCGCCTGGGCCTCCTATGAACAAGACGAGAGGCAGCCGCCCCGGAAGAGACGAGCGCTGCGCCGCCATGCGGGAATTGACTTATTCGGAGCTCGCACAAGCAGAGGACGCCCTGCAAACCGAAGCCGCCTTGCAGATGGATGAAGGGAGCTTTCGGGCCTTCTACAACCGGACGGCCCGCGCGCTTTGGGCGTATCTTGCCAAGATGACGGGGGACTCTGCCGCGGCGGACGATCTGATGCAGGAGTGCTATTACCGCTTTCTGCGCATCCGCCACGCCGCCATGAGCGAGGAGCAGGCGAAGCAGTACCTCTTCCGGACCGCCACAAACCTGCTTCGCGACCGTTGGCGGCATGGCCTGGGCAAGGTTAACGTACCTCTGGATGAAATGGAGGAAATGGCCACGACGGAGCGGACGGCGGAGAGCGTGCAGGCGCGGTCAGATTTGAAGGGAGCTCTGCGCCAGTTGACGCCACGCGAGCTGCAATTGCTTTGGCTGGCTTACATCGAGGGTTCGAGCCACAAGGAGATTTCCGACGTGGTGGGACTTAGCGCTGCGAGCGTGCGCCCCATGCTCTTCCGCGCCCGGCAAAAACTCTTAGGGATCTTGCGCAGGGCGGGAATCACATCGTAGGAGCACGCCATGGCGTGCCCCTACGGGCCGGGCGGGTGCACCAGACCGTAATCGGAGCAAGGCTATGAAAGTTTCCCAGTGCGAAAAAGAACAGGCCGTTACTGAAATGCTTCAACGTGGGCGCTGGCCGGAAGCGTGCGATTCGGTCTTGCGCGCCCACGCGGAGAATTGCGCCGTCTGCTCGGAAATCGTTCTGGTGGCCCAGGCCCTGCGGGAAGAGCACGCCGCTTTGTTGGCCGATATGAAATTGCCTGACGCCGGACTTGTCTGGTGGAAGGCTCAACTGCGGGCGCGGCGAGAGGCGGCCGAACTCGCCACACGCCCCATTGCGCTTGCCGAAAGATTCGCCCTGGCCTGCGCCCTGGCAAGCTTGTTGGCGTTCATGGTGTGGAAGTGGGCCGGTTTCCACGCTTGGCTGGACCGTTTGGCGAGCTTCGGCCATTCCGACGCGCATTGGCTCCTAGGCCTTCTACTCAATTCCTGGGACCAGCCTTTCACCACCCTCTTTGCGGCATCCGCGAGCTTGCTTGTGCTTTTCATGGCCTGCCTGGTTTATGCTATCTGGGCGGAGAAGTGAAGGTCCGTCGATGGTCAAGTTCCTGCTCTGGTGCATACTCCTGGTTCTTTGCTGGCCGCTGGCCTTGCTGGCGCTGGTTCTGTATCCGTTCGTGTGGATATTGCTTTTGCCCTTCCGAGTCGTTGGCATCGCGGTGGGAGGAGTCTTTGAGCTGCTGGCGGCGATCATTACGCTGCCGGCGCGTCTGCTAAGAGGGCCGCACCGCGCCTGAGGTGCACAAGGCTCCCCCTGTCATTCCGAGCGCAGCGAGGAATCTCGCTCTGATAAGTCGAAAAGTTGAGAGTCGAAGGTCGAGGAGTCAAGAACTTTTCGACTCTCGACCCTCGACTCGTTGACCCCTAAGCAGAGCGAGATTCCTCGCTGCGCTCGGAATGACAAGCTCTTGGCGATGTAAAATCGCCGCTACGCAACTTGCCCTTTGCTCGCATCCCACGCCACTTTCATCCCGCGCTTCAGGGCGATATTTCCGATCCAGGAAGTGCGCGCCGCCTCGAAGGCCACGTGGATGTCGGCATTGGGAGTCTTGCGCGTGCGCACGCAATCGAGGAAGTTCTTGACGTTGTCGATGGTGCCATCGCGCTCGGAGCGGACCAGGATTTCAGGCTCAGGAACAAGTGTGCCCGGCACGGCCATTGCGCCTTCGGGATAAACCGCCATGTGCGCGCGGTCGATTTTCAGGGTGGCCTGGCTGCCTCGGAATATGATTCCTCCGTCATCCACGCTGCTATTGATGGCGCCGGTGAAAGTCACCATGAACTTCCCGGGATACTCGTATGCCGCCGTAAGAGTGTCCGGGGCCTGCCAAGGCATATGGTAGACCTCTCCCGTGGTGGTCGCGGTCAGGGGGGCGGGCTGGCCCATATACCATTGGATAACGTCAATCCAGTGAGTAAGAAGATCGGTTAATATCCCGCCTCCAAAATCCCAGAACCAGCGCCACCAGTGGAACTTCTCCAGCGTAAACGGCTGGTCCGGCGCATCGCCGAGGAAGCGCTTCCAGTCGAGTTGCGACTGGTCCACCGGGGGCAGTCCCTTGAAGAATAGGGTGTAGTTTTGGTACCAGTACGTATGGACGAAAGTGATTTTGCCCAGCTTGCCGGAATCGACGATCTGCTTGCCCATGATCCAGTGCGGCCAACTCCTCTGCTGCGTGCCCGTCTGGACAATGCGCTTGCTTTCCTCGACGGCTCGCACCATCTCGAGGCCTTCTTCGATGGAGTGCATGATGGGCTTCTCGACGTAGGCGTCCTTGCCCGCATGCACCGCGTCAATGAGCATCTGCTTGTGCCAGTGGTCGGGGCTGCCGATGATGACGGCGTCGATATCTTTGCGGTCGAGCAACTCGTGGTAATCGAGGTAGGATTTGGCGTCCGGACCGGCAATTGTCAAAGCTTCCTCGCGATGCGGTCCATACACGTCGCAGACAGCCACCAACTCAACCGAGGGGTTATTCTTGAAAAGATTCATCAGGTACTGGCAGCGTTCACCGGTGCCCATGGCGCCGACGCGGATCTTGTCATTCGCGCCCAGCGCGCGCCCCGGGGCCAGACCCCCGATTACGGCCGCCGCGGCACCGGCCACTGCTGCCTCCTTCAAGAAATCTCTTCGAGTAATTCCGGCATCTTCAGTCATGTGTTAGTTCCTCCGTACAGGATTCAGGGTTCAGGAGTCACGAATCAGAAGTCAGGAGTCATAAGACATCCCATTCCGAGATCCGAGACGACCCCGACCGCTTATCTTGCGTTGAAAACATTGCGTTGTATGGGCTGCCCTGGTGGCGGCCCTGGGGCAAACATCCCGCGCCTGCGGGGCCCCGACGACGCACATTCGGATTCCATTTTCGATTTTCCAGTTTCCATTTTCGACTTTCGATTTTCGCCAGTCAGGCGCCAAAGGAAAGGCCCAACTCCCGGGCGACCCCCTGGATATAACGTCGTCCCTCCGCGTATTCGTCGGCGGTTTTCAAGTGTTCGAGCATCAAGGGAGCGTCAACGGGAAGCTTCGAGAGTTCGCTCAGATAGGCCTTGTAATCGATCTGGCCGCGGCCGGGAATCACTTCACGCAGGCACACCTGCACGTAGTCCTCCCAATTCAAGTCCTTGGCGTGGCAAGAGGCAATCCACGGCCCCAGCTTCCGAAAGCATTCGCGGATGACGGCGCCGTTATGGTACATGCGCTCGGGACTGTTCATCACGTTGCAGACGTCGAGATGGACAGCGAAGGCCTTGCGGTCCACTCCCTTGATCAACTTCAGGTAGTCGTCCGGCCCGCTGGGGAAGTTGAAGGGCATCATCTCGATGGAGAACTTGGTGCGCCGCGGCTTCACCGCATCAGTCAGCTTGCGGCAGTTCTCCACCGTAGCGTCGATGAATTCCTGGCTGAAGTTCTTGGGGTTGGGCGCGTACCAAATCTTAGGGTCGTAGGAGCCTGCAATGTCCACGCAACAACGCGTGCCCAACTCCTCAGCCAGCGCCAACCGCTCCTGAACGTAATCCATGTTCTTGCGGCGCTTTTCAGGGTCGGGATCGAGCATGTTCACCCAGGCGCCCACTTCCGCCAGGGCCACATCCTGGGCCGCAAATTCTTTAATGATGGCGCTGATCCTGTCCTTGTCCTTCAATTCCACTTTGGGAGCGTAAGCGGCGCGGTATCCCAGCCGACGGTGCTCTCGGGCTTGTTCGCCAGGATCATCGGAATTGAGAAAGATGGGGCCACCCAGCCGCATTGGCCGGCCAGAGGCTGTTGCGCCACCGCCCATGAACGCGGGCATGGCCATCGTGGTGGCAGCCACGGCGCCGGTGCGCGCCAGAAACTTGCGCCTTGAGATTTGATTTCGCATCATGGCTTCCTCCATCAAGTGACCCCTCACCCGGCCCGCGCCGGCTGGTGAAAACGCCGACGCGGTCCACCCTCTCCCCAAGGGAGAGGGCTGAATTCCGACTTCCGTCCAGTGCATCGCTTACTGTGACCACCGGGTGGGTTTCCGATCCCAG
>Ga0326728_10020967_pt1 | contig 12367 bp, 15 predicted proteins | sample MB3enrmetagenome_FD_207602 | JGI IMG/M metagenome (GOLD analysis project Ga0326728, IMG submission 207602) | Lab enriched peat soil microbial communities from McLean, Ithaca, NY, United States - MB31MN | ecosystem: Environmental > Terrestrial > Soil > Wetlands > Peat | place: USA: New York...
CTGAGGTGGTCCCGGTAGTTCGGGCAGTTTTTGCTTTTTCCTTAAGTGGAAGTTCTTGCTTTTGCTTTTAGGCTGCCATGGGTACTGGCAGGCGGTTGAAGTATACCTGATCGGGCGTGAGCGCTTTCAGGCTGGAGTGCGGTCGGACGGAGTTGTAGAAGTCGATATAGCGGCCGATGGACTGCCTGGCGTCGCTGACCGAGGCGTAGGCTTGCAGGTAGACTTCCTCGTACTTGATCGACTTCCAGATGCGTTCGACGAAGACGTTGTCGCGCCAGCGGCCCTTGCCGTCCATGCTGATCTTGATCCCTTCCTCCTTGAGCCGCCCGGGGAAGGCCTGGCTTGTAAACTGGCTGCCCTGATCGGTGTTGAAGATCTCCGGTTTGTCATTTCCGGAGAGGGCTTCATCCAGCGCCTCGATGCAGAAGGAAGTCTCCATGGTGATCGACAGCTTCCAGGCCAGCACGCGGCGGCTAAACCAATCGACCACCGCGGCCAGATAGACGAAGCCGCGCGCCATCGGGATGTAGGTGATGTCCATGGCCCAGACCTGGTTGGGCCGTGTGATGGCCAGGCCGCGCAGCAAGTAAGGGTAAATCCTGTGTCCGGGCGCGGGTCTGGACGTGTTGGGCCGGCGATAGATGGCTTCGATGCCCATCTTTCGCATCAACGTGCGGACATGTCTGCGGCCGACTTCCAGTCCTTGATGACCGAGCAAACCGCGCAGCATGCGGCTGCCGGCAAACGGATAGTTCAGATGCAGCTCGTCGATTTGCCGCATCAGCCACAGATCAGATTCCGAGACCGGCCGCGGCTGGTAGTAGACACTGCTGCGGCTGATCTGAAGCGCTTCAGCCTGCTTCTGGATGGGAAGATCGTGCGTCGGGTCGATCATCGCTTTACGCTCAGCAATCCCGCCTTGGTGAGCGCCCCTTCTAAAAAATCGTTCTCCAGCGTCAGCTCGCCGATCTTGGCGTGCAACATCTTCAGGTCAACCGGCGCGGCCTGCTCCGCTCGGGCCTCGCCGAAGACGCCCGCAGCACCATCCTGCAACTGGCTCTTCCACTGCGTGATCTGGTTGGGATGAAGGTCGAACTGCTCGGCCAACTCGGCCAGTGTCTTCTCACCCTTGACTGCGGCCAGGGCCACCTTCGCCTTGAACGCAGCTGAGTGGTTCCTGCGCGGACGCCTGCTCATCTGCTCTCCTCTTCTCAGCCATCTTAGGCTGACAAAGAACAGAACCCCCACTTATGCCCCTGTCCGAATTTGCTGAGCCAGCTCTGCATTTACGGCAGAATCTGGCGCAACGTAGAAGTTGCCTTCGGGTCCGGACGCCTTCGGAGAAAAAGCGGTTCGAACAGCAAAGGACTGTCCCCATATGAGGCCACCGCGCACTTCAAAGCTGGCCCTCACAACCGCAAACCGTCCTCCAAGCCATGTATAGGGAGAATTCACCCATTTAGGCCAGCGCAATTCAGGCTCCCATTGACCTCCCTCGATGAACGGAAAGTGATGAAAGGCATGCGAGAGGTCATCTATTGAGACTTCGTAGCTGCAGTATTGCTGATTACATTCGTTTTGATAATTACCCCACTCACCCCAACGGTTCATTAGCTTCTGCGCATCCGCCCAGGTGCTCTTGCCCATCTGGATCTCGCGAATATCGGCCAATAGCCGCTCCGCTCGACAGCGCAGGATGCGCTGCTGGATGGGCACATACACAGCCAGACACACCACCGCCGCCAGCACCACAAGCCCGGCGATCTTCACCCATCGCATCCAGCGTATTTTCAGGGCCATATCGAAGTAGACACCGCCGCTACGGCGATTGTTCCAGTCGCACCCAATATACTCTCCACAAAATTGGCCTTTCCGGGAAAAATGAATAAATAACCAATATTGACAAAGTCTGTTATTTTCTCCATCCTTGAGTTCAAGGAGCACTTCCCCATGAATGTTTCCCTCACCCCCGAACTGGAGAGTTTCGTGGCCGACAAGGTCGCCTCAGGCCGCTACGCCTCGTCGAGCGAGGTCGTCCGCGAGGCTCTACGCCTGCTCGAAGAGCAGGAGAAATCCCGCGCCGTGCGCCTCGAAGAGTTCAACCGCGAGCTTCAGCGGCGAATCGACTCCGCTGACCGTGGTCACCTCATCAGTGCGGAGGAGTCTTTGCGCCGCATCCGGGAAAAGTCAGCCCAGCGCAGGAAGCGCATTGCATGAATAGATTTTTCCTGACACCGGAGGCAGACCAGGACCTGGATGATATCTGGGAGTTCATCGCCTTGGACGACATTGATGCAGCCGACCGTTGGGATGGCAAGCTGCGCGATGCATTTCGGACGCTGGCCACCAATCCACGTGCAGGGCACTCGCGAAACGACCTCACCGCCCATCCCATCCTCTTCTGGCCCGTTGGAGCCTACCTGATCCTCTACCGAGTCGTCGGCCAGCAAGTTGAGGTTCTGGCCGTCACCCAAGGCTCTCGCGACATCCCCTCTTACCTCCTCCGTCGCACCTGACCCCGCCCCCCGCTCAATTAAACTAAATCTGTTATGGAAACAACCGGTTGTGGCACCGCCATCGTTACCCCCTTTCGCGCCGACGGCTCCGTCGACGAGTCTGCCCTGCGCACCCTCGTCAACTGGCAGATCGACTCCGGCATCGACTTCCTCGTCGCCTGCGGGTCGACAGGAGAAGCGGCAACTTTAGAAGAAGACGAGTGGCTACACGTCGTCCGCATCGTCATCGAGACGGCTGCCGGACGCGTCCCCGTCTGGGCTGGATGCACCCACAACTCCACCGCCGCCCTCCTGCGACAGGCCGCCAAGCTCAAGGAGATCCCCGGCCTCTCCGCCGTACTCTCCGCCAACCCCTATTACAACAAGCCCAACCAGGAAGGCCAGTTCCAGCACTTCCTCGCCCTCGCCAAGCTCATTGACCCGCTGCCCCTCTGCGTCTACAACGTCCCGGGCCGCACCGCCGCCAACCTTGAGCCGGAGACCGTAGCCCGCCTCGCCGCGGCCGCGCCCAACATCCAGGCCATCAAGGAGGCCAGCGGCAAGCTCGATCAGTTTGCCAGTCTAGCCCACATCATGCCGCGCAGCTTCAAGATCTTTTCGGGCGACGACGGCCTGGCTCTGCCCGCCATCTCGGTCGGCGCGCACGGCCTCATCTCCGTCGCCTCAAACGAGGCCCCGGCCGAGTGCGCCCGCATGATCCGCGCCGCCCTCGACAACAACTGGGGCGAGGCCCGCGACCTCGAGCGCCGCTACTCCCGCCTCTTTGAAGCCAACTTCTGGGAGTCGAACCCTGGCCCAGTCAAGACCGTTCTCAACCTCATGGGCCTCTGCACAGATCACCTCCGCCTGCCGCTGGTGAAGCCCACCGCCGCCACCCGCGCCCGCCTCGAGCGCATGGCCGGCGAACTAGGCCTCCTCAAGCACGCGCCGGTCCCCGAAGGCCACCATCCGGAAGTCTTCTAACTCCGCGGCCTCACAGCACAGATGCAAAAAGGCGCTCGTCAAAAACGAGCGCCTTTCCTATTGCTCCTGCCGTTCTTCCCAGGGATCAACGTCCACCATCGATCAGATTCGCCGCAATCAGCCCCGACTGGTAGATCGTAGGCAGCCCGCTTCCCGGATGCGTACCGCCGCCAACCAGGTAGCAGTTGTCCAGCTCTTCAAAGCGGTTGCGCGGTCTGAAGTAGAGCATCTGGTCTATCGAATGAGCCAGGTTAAACGTAGCGCCCATATAAACGCCAGAGCTTGCCCAGTCCGCTGGAGTGATCTCCCGCTCCACCTCGATGTGCGGCCGCAGGTCTCCGGTGCCGGCCCGCCGAGCGATCGCGTCGATCACGCGCTCGCGCATCGCATGTTTCTCCACCTTCCAGTCAATGCCGCTCATCTGGTTCGGCGTCGGCACCAGGATGTAAAGCCCGCTTTTGCCCTCCGGCGCGACTCCGGGATCGGTCACCGACGAGTTGCGAATGTAAAACGAGAAGTCATCCGACAGCTTCCGCGTCTTGAAGATATCCTCCGTGTTGCGCCGATAATCCCGCGCAAAGAAGATGGTGTGATGTGCTAGCTCCGGATACGCTCGGTCCATCCCCAGGTAGAGCATATAAGTCGAGCAGGAGTACTTCTTCTCCTTCAGCTTCTCCGGCGCGTACTTGCGCAGCACACCCGGCGCCACCAGCGTGCTCATGGCATGAGCAAAGTCCGCGTTGACGATCGTCTCATCGGCCTCCACGCGCCGGCCATCTGCAAGCAGCACCCCGCGCACGCAGCCCTGTTCCACAATCAGTTCTTTCACAGGCGTGGAACAGTGAATCTTCGCGCCGTTTTCCTCCGCCACCCGAGCCATTGCGCGGGAGATCTCACTCAAGCCCCCCTGCACATGAAAGATGCCGAACTCGTGCTCGATGTATGGCAGGATCACAAAGAACCCCGGGCACTCCCACGGCGACATGCCCAGGTACTTCGATTGAAACGTGAAGGAGAGCCGCAGCTTCTCTGACTTGAAGTAGCTGCCCAGCTTGCTGAACAGCGATCTGCCGAGCGGAATGTACGGCAGCGCGCGCAGAAAGGCCGGCTTGATGAAATCCGAAAGTGAGGAGTAATCCTTCTCAAGGCACGCATAAATGTGCCGAAAGCGCTCTCCCTCGCGGTCAAAGAACCTGTCCAGCCCCGCTTCTTCGCCGGGAAAGTGCTCGGCAATACGCGCCTTCATCTTCTCGCGGTCGTCCGTCACGTCCATTGAAAAATTCTCAAAGGCCAGCCGGTACATGGGATCGAGCCGGACGAAGTTTAGATAGTCCTCGCTGCGTCTGCCTGCCTGCTCAAAGGCCTGGTCGAGCACGAACTTCATCATCAGGAACGTCGGCCCGATGTCGAACCGGAAATCGCCCAGCGTGAGCTCGCCGTTGCGCCCGCCCACTGTGGGCTCCTTTTCGAACACCTCGACGTCATAGCCGCGGCGGGCCAGCACCATGGCTGCAGTGAGCCCACCCGGGCCGGCGCCGACTATCGCAATCTTCTTCTTTCCTTTGCTCAGTTGATCTTGCATGGCGTCTTTCCTGTTCTCGCTAGCCCACCAGTGGGCCGAATTCGTGAATGAATCTGCGCATATCGCCCAGCAGAACCGCGTCCGGATTGGCGCGGATGACCATGCCGTCAAGATACATCAGGCTCTTGATGATGTCGAACATTCCCTCATCGAAGTTCATCCCCGACAGCACACCCAGCCGGATTGTCTGCATCATTTTCTGGGTCAGCGATACCTCGCTCACGGATTTGCCTTTGAAGTCCGCGTACAACGCGAGAAACTTGCGCTCGAACGCGGCAAAGCGCGCGCCCTCGATCTGCCGCTCTGCCATCTCGTTCAGATAGCGAGCGCTCGCCGGGTAGTCATATTGACTCAGCGCATCGAAGAAGCGGAACAGTCCGCGTCTCATGCGGTCGTTTACCTGGCCAATGTAGCCGGTGTCGAGAAAGGTGAAGCGCCCGCCTTCGAGCACGATATTCCCCGGGTGAATGTCGCCATGGAAGGTGCCAACAGAGAACATGAAGAAGCCGTGCAGGTGGAACAGTTCAAGCAGATCCGCGTAGCCCAGCTTTCCCTCGCTCAGCAGTTGATCGAGCGTGGGGCCCTCTGCATAGCTGGCCACCAGAATACGTTCTCCTGACAGCTCCTCATGGATCCGCCTGAAGCCAAGCTGCGAGAGATTGAAGCGCGAGGCATTAGTCCTGGCTATCCTCTCCAGAGTCTTTCCTCCGGCAACCTCATTACGCAGGTCGAGCTCCGAGAGCGTCATCTTCTCGATCTCGTGCAGCAGGCTGATCGGATTCGCAACACCCCGCAGCCTCGGATACACAAGCAGCGCAATCCGAAACAAACGCCGCACACCGGCCACCTCGCCCCGAAAACGATCGGCCGAGCTGTGCTTTACCAGCTTTACCACTACCGGCTCACCGCTCTGGAGCGTGGCGCGGTGCACTTGCCCGATCGAAGCCGAAGCAAACGGCATACGGTCAAATTGCGAGAAGTTGTCGAGGAAGTCTCGCCCAGCCGCTTTTTCTATCAGCGCCATCGCATCCGCGGCAGGCAGCGACTGCGTATTGCTGTAAAGCCGTGCAAGCGTGCGGCAGCGGTCCTCGCCAAGAAAGTCCGGGCGCAGCGCGAACACCTGGCCAATTTTCACGGCCAACAGGCCCAGCCGCTGGATTAGTTCGAGGTCTGGTTCTCGATCATGGAAGATTGTCCGCAATAGGCGGTAAAAGTTCAGTGGATTCATGCCTCTTATTGGATTGATCGCGGAACAGCTGGACGCAAGGAAAGATAGCGTAGTTGTGAGGCTTGTGATGACGTCAACGTTGCGAACCGGAATTTGAGCACCGTCAAAGCCGAGGGGCCGCTCAGAAGAGATCGGCGATCGGCGGAAAAGTTAGGAGCAGGCCTACCAGCAGCAGCCAAAATGCAAGCGCATTGGTTCTGGCTAGAGCGACGTCCCGCTTCCGCCAGCGGGCACGCAGAGCCGCCCACAGAACCAGCCAGGCGACGATGGCTGTTGTGCTCACGCCAGACAACGGACCAGCGGCCACAGAGAAGGTGAACGCTCGATGGAAGAAGGCCGATTGATCGCCGAGCATGGCGCACACAGAAAAGAAAAAGCAGCCTGCTCCTGCGGCCACAACCGCCGCGGCGCCGGCGCCGTTGGGCTGGCTGTCTACGGCGGTGAGAGAGTTTTCTATCATGGCGTAGTCTCCGAGGAGAGATGGATCGTCGCACCGCCCTCGATAGGAGCTGTCTTCGCCAGCATCGCTCCGAAGAAACCAGCCACTCCGGCCGCGACCAGTGATGTCGCCACAATGGCGAGGATCGCGTTTCGCAGGGCCGGGTGGCGGTTCAGGTTTCGTCCGTATTCAATCGAGACCGCCGCGCACATGGTAATGGCGATAGGAACAACGAAGGCGATGTGCTCCTTCCACTCCATGCCGATCAGGTGCCATGAGGCCGTGATCGGGCTCGAAAGCAACAGGTGCTGCGGATAGGCGGCAAGATTGGTGGTTCCCTTTGGCGGCAGGGCCCGGTACCAGGGATAAACAAGATAGGTGCCAGTGAGAACCGTGATCCAGGCCAGCGCGGCCATGACGGAGAGATAGATCTGTAAGAACCGTCCGTCGTTATCCGCAGTGGTGCTGGGAACGTCTGCACGCGGCCGCCGGCAGATCGTCACCAGCGCGCCAGAACAGGCCATCAAGTACAGAGCGCCGAAGCCCATGCCGTGGATCATCGTCCAAAGCTCGCGAGTCGAAATCTCCATGCCTAATCTCTTCCACCGGGCAGATGGAGGGCAGGCGGGTGGAAGAACGCCTGCTCTTTGCCGCCCGCGCTGTCCTTGTCTTTGCCCCAAGTCCAATACATCCCTACGTACGCATAGTTCTCCGTCTGCCCGGCCACCGAGTGCCCGTAGCAGAACAGAAACTGCTCGTTGGGATTGTGCTTGAAGTGGTAGTAGCCGCCGACGTCGATCATGGCGGATGCCTCGGTCTGGGCCGCCGCTACGCCTTCGCGTCCATGAGCGAAGACTTCCGTCCCAAGTTCCAGCCGTTCGCTCAGCTCTTTCTTCACCAGCCAGCCAGTGTACGGATAACTGCGGAAGCCCGGCTGCTTCACCAGAGTGTACCCGCCTCCTCCATCGAACAGCCACTTGCCCTGGTTCTTCTGGAACCAGATGGGCAGCTTATACCAGGTCTTGCCAACCCCCAGTCCCTTATCCGCGTTTCCGGTCGGCATCTCGATCATGGTGAACGAGCCGATCTGCGGGTTGAATTTGCCCTCTTTGATGAAGGCGATCTTGGCGCCCACCTCCATGTCGGTGAGCCCGAAGGTCAGCGGCCCCTGTCCGGCGGGAGCGTAGACCGGATTGTTCAAAGGCGCGGAATTGCCCCAGGGCAGAATGGCATGTAACTGCACACGCGGCATAGCGCCCCAGTTGAACTCAAAGGCCGGCCCCGCCGATCCCAGAGCCACTGGCGTACCGTCCACAGCACCGAAGATATAGAACTCGTAATGGTGAAAGTCGACGGGAACAGGATCGTCGGTCTGGTAGGGCGGGCCCTGCGCGCGCAACAACGCTGCAGTGCCGGTTAGGAGAAACACAAGGATCAACCTTGCGGCGAGGGATATTCTCATGGGTGACCTCCGCGAAGGGGACGCGACGATACCCCACTTAGACGAGTCGATCGGCTGAACGACGCATTAATTTCCCGTGAAAGCCGCAGGGGCCTGCATCGAGGCCTCCCCGCATCAGAGTTCCGCCACCAGCTTGCCCATCTGCCTTCCGTTGCGCAACGCCTCCAGCGCCTCATTCAGCCTCTCGAATTCGAAGGTCTCAATCGGCGGCGTCTTCATCGTGCCGGCTGCGAGTCCGTTCAAAATCTCCGCGCCCGATTCCCGTAGCGTGGCCCAGTCGTGGTCCCGCCCATACTGGTGGATGGCGCCAAGCGCAATCTCGTGCAGCGAGATCACTGTCGTAAACGCCGGCAACGGCGGCGCAGCCAGCCTTCCCGCAATCGAGACCAGGTGCCCGTTGTATCCAATCAACGGCGCAAGCGTCTCGGCGTTCTTCGCACCGATATTGTCGATGGCCGCATACAACTGCCAGCCCTCCAACCCCCGCATCAACGCCTCGCGCCACTCCGGATCGTGATAGTCGATCACTCCTTCCACGCCCAAATCCAGCAACCGCGCATGGTTCTTCCCTGAAGCCGTGGTCCACACCCGGTACCCGCGTTTCACCGCCAGTTGAATCATGTACGTTCCCGAAGCCGACGCCCCGCCCACAATCAGCACATCGCGATCCGCAACCACGGGAAACTTGTTGAGAGCCTGCCACCCCGTCAACCCGGGGCAGGGCATCGTAGCCGCATCGCGAAAGCTCACGCTCTCAGGAATCCGCAGCATCGCCCTGGCCGCAATCACGGTATGCGTTGCGTAACTGCCGTCACGATTCAGATCGTGGTGATAGGCAACGCGCGTGCCCAGCGGAACGTTCGTGTGCTCGCCGCAGGCGACCACAATCCCGGCTCCATCCACACCTGGAATGTGCCCCACCTGCCAGCCGTTGGTCTTGGACCGCACCAGCTTCCAGTCCACCGGATTCAGCCCCACCGCCTTGTTCTCGACGACAACTTCGCCGGGCAAAGGCCCGGCAATCTCCCGCTCAGTCAATTGCAGCGCCAACGGCTCACAAGGCTCGTTCCAAACCCATGCCCTTACTTTCATCTGCTCTCCCTTTCAGCGGCTCCTTACCGCCACAGATGCATCACCCGCCGCAGTTGCGCCTGCGCAGGCTTCTCCACAAAGTGCAGCGCGGCAACAGCCATCATAATCAGCAGCACGTAGCTGATCCACGGATCGTAGCGGTTCAGCCCCAGCCGGTCCAGCACATGCGACTGGTGCAGCATGTTCCACATGTTGAAGTGCAGCAGATACAGGCAGTAGCTCGCCTCACCCACAAACACCAGCGGCGCCCAGCCAAACACGCTCGCCAGCCAGTTCCTTCCCGCCAGCCCCAGAATCACGCATCCAAACAGCGGCATCAGCAGCCCGTCGTGCATCATCGCGTAGGGCAGGCTCCCCGACTGCGTCAGCAGCACAAACAGCGACCCGAACCCAAACAACCCCAGCACCAGCCGGAACTGACTATTGCGGACGATGTGATCGTCCAACCCCGCCAGCAGCACCCCAAACACAAAGCTTGCCAGATGCGGTAGCGGAGTGAACTTGAGCATCTGCAGCCAGTGCCCCCAGCTCCAGCGGTCGACATGCGCCAACCCATCCGGGTTGAATAACAGGTACAGCGCCCCCGGCATCATCCCGATCATCCAGACCGCGGCCATCTTCACCAGGTGCGGCCGCAACCGCCGTGGACGCTTCCACCGCGCCATCCACGGAAACAGCAGATAAAAAAACGCCTCGGCCGACATCGTCCACGCGGGCGTGTTCAGGAAAGTCGCCAGCTCCGGCACCCAGCCCTGCATCAGCAGCGGCGTCAGCACCATCCCCGTCCAGAACATCTTGTGCGTGTGCGCGCCATACTCCGGTCCCACCATCTGCCAGCTCAGCAGCAGGCTGAGCAGATAGACGGGATACAGCCGCGTAAACCTAGCCTCCCAGAACCGAAACGTATCCAGCTTCCCGGCCCGCGCCTTGGCCGAGTAGTTGTAGCCCATCACGAACCCCGAGAGCAAAATGAAGTAGCTCACCGAGGCGTACCCGGCGTTAATCACCGGCGCAAGAAATCCAAACCAGTTGGGATCGGAGAAGTGAAAGAAGACGATATTGATCGCCGCAAAACAGCGCAATCCGGTCAGTGCCGGAAGCCGCGCCGGCTTCTGCATCTCTTCAGCCACGGCCCGCGCGGGAGTCTTCGCGCGATCGCTTGCCGCGGGGTCCGGCCTGTTCACCGACATCGCATCTTCGGTCACGGAGGGAAGATTTCCTCAATAGTTCAAGGCCCGATTCATCGCAAAGCCACGCATGATACCGTGCGTGCTTGCCGACTCTTGGTTAGACGCAAAAAATCCACTTCACGCCTCGCCCAGGATCGAGGCAATCCGCTGCGTCCCGTAACCAGCTAGGAGCTAATAGCTAAAGGCTGCTCTTACGCCGTAACCAGCGAACCGACCCGCTCGCCCAGCACCACGCGCTTGATATTTCCCGGCTGGTTCATGTTGAAGATGATCATGGGCAGGTCGTTGTCCTTGCACAGGCTCACAGCCGTCGCATCCATCACCTTCAGCCCCTGCTTCAGGATCTCCATGTAGCTGATCTCGTCGTACTTCACGGCGTCCTTCACCAGCTTGGGATCGGCGTTGTAGACGCCCTCCACCTTGGTGGCCTTCAGCAGAACATCGGCCTTGATCTCCATCGCCCGCAGGCTCGCCGCCGTGTCGGTCGAGAAGAACGGATTCCCGGTCCCGGCCGCGAAGATCACCACCCGGCCCTTCTCCAGGTGCCGGATCGCCCGCCGCCGGATGTACGGCTCGGCAATCTGGTTCATCAGCACCGCAGTCATCACCCGGCAGTACACATTCTTGCGCTCCAGAGCATCCTGCAGCGCGATCGCGTTGATCACCGTCCCGAGCATCCCCATGTTGTCGGCGCTCACGCGGTCCATCTCTTTGGCCTGCTCGGCCACGCCGCGGAAGAAGTTGCCGCCGCCCACCACGATGCCCACCTCAACGCCCATGGCGTTGATCTCGGCTATCTCCCCTGTCACCTGCTCCACCCGCTCGGTGTCGAGCCCAAATCCCCGATCGCCGGCCAGTGCCTCGCCTGAAAGCTTGAGAACAATGCGCTTATACATATCGTACTGAGTATCGCACAGCGGCTTCGGTCTCTGCCCGGAGCGCCCTGCTTCCTGTTAAAGGCCAAAAAAACATCCCCGGCGTTGTGCCGGGGATGTGGTCTGTTGGTTGTGGAGACGAACCTAGGCGCGCACCTTGCCGGTTACGCGGTCGATCTCCTTCAAACGGGCCGCCTTGCCGCGCAGGCCGCGGATGAAGAACAGCTTGGCCCGGCGAACCCGGTAGCTGCGGACCTTCTCGATCTTGTCTACAACCTTCGAGTTGAACGGGAAGATGCGCTCGACGCCCTGGCCGAAGCTCATCTTGCGAACCGTGAACGTGCCCTGGGGTCCGCGATTGATCGCGATCACAAGCCCTTCAAAGGCCTGCAAACGCTCCTTATCGCCTTCCTTGATCTTTACCTGCACTCGCACCTGGTCGCCGGGGACAAACTCAGGCAAATCGTCGCGCTTGAGCTTATCTGCCAGGCGCTGCATAACGGGATGGATTGACATGGTTTCTTCCTGCTGTTGAACTCAGAATTCTCAGTTTATCAGAGAAATCCCCCTGCCGCCTAATCCCCGTCCGGCGACCTCAACCGGACCGGACCTTACTTCAACCACAGCATCTGGCTGTCCCAGGCACCTCGTATTCGAGCACCTGTGGGATCGTAAACCTCAACCGGTCGAGCTGGGAGATTCTGCAGTTGGTCCCTTCCGAGCGGGGGGGTGATCTCTGCATGAAGCTCAGCCACGACGACGCTTGCCCGAATCGCGGAAGTTGCGTGAATTTTTACAAGTGTTGCAAACTAAAGGACTTAATAATCTACGATTTTATAAGTACGGATTCTAAAGAACTTACCGATCAGAATTGTACAAGTGTTGCTTAAATAGGGACTTATTTGTTTGGATGACGTGAGCTGGAGCCATGCATTTCACAATGCGGGATTGGGAGGGGGGAGGGGGGTAGGCTTTTCGTCGGTATAAACCGGGCGGATATCGTACAGATTAGACCGGGCG